>Ga0180015_1000408_pt1 | contig 12473 bp, 11 predicted proteins | sample KR13_S2_MetaG_FD_116508 | JGI IMG/M metagenome (GOLD analysis project Ga0180015, IMG submission 116508) | Groundwater microbial communities from the Olkiluoto Island deep subsurface site, Finland - KR13_S2_MetaG | ecosystem: Environmental > Aquatic > Deep subsurface > Groundwater | place...
CGGTGAAGAGCTCGCCCCAGGAGGTCTCGGAGTTCCTCGATGAGTACCGCGACACGCTTCACCCGTCTATCGTGAGAGAGGTTACCAACAAGCTGGAGAAAGGCACCAAGAGGTAGCGACTACCGGGGGTTTTACAATGGATGACGAATACTACTCATACGTGATCAACTGGTTCAACCGCTGGGCTCACTTCTACGACGTAACCGACCTGTTCCTCTCCGGGGTGAGAGAGCAGGTGGTCGAGATCGCCGACCCGGTGGAGGGCTCCACGGTGTTGGACGTTGCAACCGGGACCGGGAAGCAGGCGTTCGCGTTCGCCAGGAGGGGTCTTGACGTTACCGGCCTGGACCTCTCGGAGAGCATGCTTGGGGTGGCCCGGAAAAAGAACAGGTACATCAACGCGCGGTTCCTGCTCGGTGATGCCACCGACCTGCCTTTCGATGACGGCACCCTTGATATCACCACCGTCTCTTTCGCCCTGCACGATATGCCCCCCGAGATCAGGGAAGGACTTCTGGACGAGATGGTGCGGGTCACCCGGCGCGGTGGCACCGTCGTGGTCGTCGACTATGACCTGCCCCGAAACAAGGCCATGAGTTTCATAATCTACAACTTCATCAAGTTGTACGAGAGCAGGTACTACCCCGAATTCACCAGCTACCCTCTTAGTGACGGCCTGGTTCGGCGCGGCATTGAGATCGAAACGGAGTCAACCGTCCTCCGGGGAGCGGGGAGGGTTCTGAAAGGAAAAAGAACCTGAGCCATGCCAGTATTGACAGGGTCTGCCATTTCCCGGCGCCGTTTTCACACACCTCCCTGGGTAGCCTTTAGACGGACAACCCTTGACCCCTGAGCGCCTCCCCGACCTCCTTGCCGAACTGGAACGCAAGATCTAGAGCACCCTCGGTGAGTCGGCCCTTCATGCCGCTGACCGTCGCCTCAAACGGCCCGGCAACCGGCTCGAGACCCTTCTCGGTCAGCGCCCGGTTGATGTCGTAAGCCGACTCGGGTTTACCCTTTTCCCCGGGACTCCCCATCTTGGTCCCAAAGGCGGCGAACGGCCTGCCGCTCCAATCGCCGGTTATCTCTCGCTTGATGAACTTGCGCACCGGCCCGGCCATCTTCCCAACGCGGGTAGGTGAACCCACAACCAGGAACTCCAGGTCGCCGCCAAGTCCCTGGACGGACCTGGCTTCGACGAGGCTCACGTCCTGCCCGGATTCCTCGAGGCCCCTCTCGATGGCCTGGGCCACCTGCTCGCAGTTGCCCCACTTGCTGTAGTAAACGACCGTCCCTTTCATGACTGCCTCCTTCTCGAGCGATCGCGGATAACGTTCAAGGCTGGCCCCACCCGGGTCTCGCGCCCCCTGTTGACCCCTCAAACACTCTACTTCAGATGGATTCTATTTGATGTTAGCCAAGCGTCGGTCTGCAGGTGAACCGCACCACGGCGGTGCTTGGGCTGAACGATGACACCATCATCCAGACGAAAGGCCTGACCAAGTCGTACAAAGACGCGCTATCCTTCCCGCCACTCCAGGCTACGATCACCCTCTCACTCATCGCCTCTTACTACCTCCGGGCTCACCTGACAGCAGGCCGTAGTTCATCTCGTCCACGAACTCCCCGTCCACCCACGCCGCCTGCCGCGAGACGCCCTCCATGGTGAACCCCAGTTTCTCCAGGAGGTGCCGCATCCGGGTGTTGTGCTCGTAGGTATGAACGTCTATCCTGTGGAACCCGCGCCCGTCGAACAGGTACGAGATGAGCGCCCGCATCGCGCCAACGCCGTACCCCCTGCCCTGGTGCGAGCCCCCGATGACGATATCTATCTCCGCCCTTACCGGCCTCCGGTCGATGTCGTAGCTCACGTCCGCGTAGGCGACCATGCCGACCGGTTGTGATTCAGCCTCGATAATGAAGCCCCTACCTTTCTCCGGGGCGCTGCCGTCGAAGTAATAACTCTCCCAGTCGCCCAGTAACTCCTCGCGAGTCAACGGCCGGTCCTTTCCGTACCAGAACGGCGAAGCGGCCAGGTCGTTCACCCAGTCCAGGAACATGTCCACGTCACCCGGGGTCATCGGCCTCAGTATGACGGTGTCCCCTTCTATCAATTCCATCTCCTTTGCCCGCTTACCAACTACCTGTTGGACCTCCTTTGTGTGTTATCATTCAGAGGTCCTACAACAGCGGGTATTCCCACTGGCAACCAGGGGGAACGAGCGGAAAGGAGCAGGAGATGAAGAAGGCACTTATCATCGTAATGGCGGTGGTGCTGGCGACCACGGTGCTCTCCGTCGCCGGGTGCGGTGACACGTCGAAGGCGCAGGAGTACATGAAGGCCGGAGATGCAGCCACCATCGAGCTCGAGGGTTACACCAAGAAAGCGGAATCGGGTCTCGACGAGTTCCTTATCGAGCTCGGCGTTGACCTTACAGTATCCGATACGCCGACTCTCGAAACCGCCGTTAAAGCCGCAAACGAGCAGCTCGATTCCCTGATAGCCGAGGCCAAGAAGGGAAAAGCCGAGTACGAGAAGATACTGGACCTTGAAGGCGTTGACGAGTACCAGAAGTACGCCAACCTTCGCATCAGCGCGCTTGACAACACTGTCGTGGTCCTCGAGGGCCTCCGGGACCTTCTGGACCAACTGGTGAAGGCGTCGGCTGATGGCAAGTCGCTCACCGACGAGATGAAGACCTGGACTGAAGAGAACACCGATGTGGTTGCGGCCCTCGCCAAGGCGATAGCGTACTGGGTGGATGCCGCGACATACAAGTCGAACAACAACCTGTAAGACGCGAGGCGACCCAACCAATTACGGGACGGGATCCAGCGATGGGTTACTGGCCGCGTACGTCCCTCCAGAAAACGAAACGAGGTTCATCGCTTGAACGTGCACCTGGTTGCTCCCACCAAGAAAGGGGAGACGTACCTCTTCAATAAAGGCCTGCTGGCGCCGCTGGGCCTGATGTACCTGGCCGCCTATACACCCGACGGTGTTAATGTGCGGATCATCGACGAGAACGTGGAGCGCCTGGACTTCGAGCAGAGGCCCGACCTGGTCGGCATCACAACTATGACCGCTACCGCGCCCCGCGCCTACGAGATAGCCGACAGGTACCGCGCCCTTGGCTCAAAGGTCGTACTGGGAGGTGTACACGCCTCGATGCTGCCGGAGGAGGCGCTCGAGCACGCCGACTCGGTCGTCGTCGGCGAAGCCGAGTCTATCTGGCCGGACGTGGTGGCCGACGCCGGGTGCGACCGCCTGGAGCCGGTCTACCGGCAGGAGAGCTTCGTCGAGTTCGAACGCCCCCTTCTCCCGAGGCGGGACATGATAGACCCCGGCAGGTACTGGACCGCCAACGGCATACAGACCTCGCGGGGGTGTCCGCACGACTGCAACTTCTGCTCGGTCACCGCCTTCAACGGCCGCCGGGTCCGGGAGCGGGAGTTGGACAACGTGCTGGCCGAGGTCGAGTCCCTCCCGCGCGGCAAGATCACCCGCCGCAAGGCCGTCGCGTTCGTGGACGACAACATCGCCGCCAACCGCAGGCGCGCCAAGGAACTGTTCCGGGCCCTGATCCCGATGAAGGTGATCTGGGGCTCCCAGGCGTCCATAACGTTCGCTGACGACGAGGAACTGGTAGAACTGGCGGCACGGAGCGGTTGCCGCTTCCTCTTCATCGGCCTGGAGACCATGTCACCCAGGGCTCTGGAGGAGATGGGCAAGCGCCAGAACAAAGTGGAGAGGTACGAGGACGCCCTCCGGCTGCTCAAGAAGCACGGCATCCAGGTGATGGGCGCTTTCATCTTCGGGTTCGACTCCGACGATGAGTCCGTTTTCTCCGAGACCCTCGACTTCGCCATGCGTAACAAGATACAGGTTGCCCAGTTCGCCAATCTGACCCCGTACCCGGGCACCCGCCTTTACCACCGTTTGAGGGACGAGGAGCGCCTCGAGGAGAACTTCTGGTTTGACACCTCGTGGGACGACCGCGTTGTCTTCAGGCCTGAGAGCATGAGCGCGGAGAGGCTCTACCGGGGCACCCACCAGGTGCACCTGGATTTCTACTCCTACCGGTCGATATTCAAACGCGCGTCCCTGCGCAAGCACTGGAGCGTCTGGTTCGCATTCAACCTCCTGTACCGCCAGACTGTCGTGGCCAGCCGTTCGCACGCTGTGGGAACCGCGGAGCCGGCACCGAAAGCCACCTAGCGCTGGTTGATCCCCTCAAGAGGCTGGAGGGTTAATTGCGCGATCTAGAATCCGACCCTATTGAAAACCGTGATGTCGGCGTGATCTTCAGCCGTGCTCCGGTACGTATCAACGACCTTGGGGGATGGACCGATACCTGGTTCTCGGGGACCGGCAACGTCCTTTCCACCGCGGTCTCGCCCGGGACAACCTGCCGATTGAGTTTCACCCGCCCCCGGCCCCCGGTGCGCAAGCGCTTCACGCTCGACGTAAAGAACTTCAACGACAGGTACAGCTTCGACCCCGACGACCCTCCGCCGGGCCGGCACCCCCTGCTGGAGGCGGCTGTCGCCTCGATGGACATGCCCCCGGGCATGGCGGTAGAGGCCTCCATCTCCTCCGGGATGCCCCCCGGTTGCGGGACTGGTACCTCCGCCTCGGTGGTGGTGGCCCTTATCGGCGCCCTGGACCGGTTGAAGCCTGGGGAGATGGACGCGGGTACCCTGTGGAGGGCGGCCCACCGGGTCGAAACCGAGATGCTCGGCCTTGAGTCCGGCGTGCAGGACCAGATATCGGCGGCGTACGGTGGGACCTGCTTTATTGACGTGTACCGGTACCCCGAGGCCCACGTCTCCCGGGTAGAACTCGACCGGGGGGTCGCGGCCGATTTGGAGCGGCGCCTTGTCCTGGTGTTCCTGGGAGAAGGCCACAGGTCCAGCGAGGTCCATCGGGAGGTAATCGAGTGCCTGGCGAGGGGCGGTGGTGTTAACGCCCTGGCCGGCTTGAGGGAAATCCCCTCCATGGCGCGGGAAGCGCTCGAGGAAGGGGACCTGGCCCGCCTCGGGGCTCTGATGGCCCGGAACACCGAGTGCCAGCGGTCCCTGGACCGCAGACTCGTGTCCCCCGAGGCCGACACTGTTATCGCGCTCGCCAGGGGGTTGGGGGCGCCGGGGTGGAAGGTTAACGGGGCCGGCGGACAAGGCGGCTCGCTTACGTTGCTGGCGGGTAACGGCCCCGGGGCCAGGGAAGACCTGGCGCGAGGGCTCCGGGGGCTCGGAGGAGGGATCCGTGATATCCCGGTCAAACTGGATTACGAGGGTTTATCGGTAAGAGTAGATGAGTCATAAAACCGGAGGAGTTCGGTTGAAGCAGACAATGCAGCGCTTTGCCGCCAGTCTGATAACCTGCGCGGCTACCTGCGCCATCGCGATAACGCCAAGGCCCTTGCTCGCATTGACAGTGCGAAGATCAGTGAACCGGGCGATCCGGCGAGGCGAGAGGACCCTCGCCAGCGGTGGCAGGCTAAGACGGGTCATATCGGAAACCGTGACCCCACTCTCCATCCTTTTGGTCGAGATAGGGGGCAAGGAAGTAGAGATTCGGCTGGTCCCCTGGCTGGCCTGGTTCCGAAACTCCATCTACTACCGGTCCCTGTCACGGGGACAGATTCTAACCATATCAAAGCGCTTCTCCGAAAAAGTGAGCATGCGGGTGCTTCTGCCCGCCGGGCTCTCGGTGCCGGTTGGGCTAACGCCCGGCGTCGCGGTGGAGGCCACCGGCGCGGTCCTGGAGTGGCTTATCGACCTCCGGGTGTTATGATGGTGACAACCTTTCACCGCGAGATATCTCAAGAGGCAGGAACCTGGAGATGACCGAGGCGACCAAGCACATCCCTCCCTCAACACGGGCGCTCAGGTTGAAGGAGCGCTTGCTGGGAAGCCCCTACGAGATCGACATAGAGCGCGCCGTCTTCTACACGGATGTCTGGAGACGAACGGAGGGCACTCCCCCCTGTATGAGAGCCGCCCTGGCCTTCCAGGAAACGCTGCGGAAGATGAACATCAACATCGATGACGACGAGCTACTGGTTGGCGTAAAGACTGCGAAAAGGCTTGCCGGTGTCCTCCCGGTGGAGCGTGGTGAGTTCAACACCGTACTGGAGCTGGAGCTCGACCGCCTGGTGTCCAGGGAACGTCACCCGTTTCTCATCAACTCAGACGAGCGAAGGCAGCTGGAAAACGATATCCTCCCCTACTGGAAGGGACGGACCGTCCGCAGCCGGAAGATCGAGTCCTGGAAGAAAGCGGATATCTACGAGTCACCCTTCCTGGGCCCGGTGTCCCTGTACCGCATAATCAAGGGAGCCGGACCCACCATCGCGGGAAAAATCGGCTACCAGACCATTGGAGGCTCGCTCAAGACTATCCATAAGGTGCCCAGGATGATGGCAGAACTCGCGGGCCTCCGTCCCAACCTGGCACTGACGGTCTTTGATGTCCAGGGCCACTTCGTACCCGGCTACAGACGGGTGCTGGAGTTGGGTTTCAACGGCATCTCTGAAATGGCGGAACGGGAACTGGGGAAGCTGCGGAAGGGAGAGGACGACTACGCCCATCGCAAGGAGTTCCTGGAGTCGATAGGTGTGGTAGCCGGTGCGATCCGAGAGTACTCAAACCGATACGCCGAGCTGGCCGTGGAAATGGCGGCTGTAGCGGATGGCTCCCGCAGGGCCGAACTCCTGGATATCGCGGAGCGTTGCCGGCGGGTCCCCGCCGAGCCGCCGCGTACGTTCATGGAAGCGATACAGTCCCTGTGGATGGCCCAGGTGGTGCTGTCAATCAGCTACGGCATGGCCGGTATCCTCTCCCCCGGCCGGGTGGACCAGTACCTTTACCCTTTCTTCAAGGCGGACCTCGAGGAGGGGCGCGTCACCCGCGAGGGGGCGCTGGGGGTAATCGAGGAGTACCTGGTCAAGCTTGGGACCTACCTGATAATGCTAATCGCGTCGGGCAAGGATACCGCCAGCGAGATGGCTGTTGGCTCCAACACTTTCACCGTGGGTGGGTTGGACCGCGACGGGAATGACGCCACCAACGAGCTCTCCTACCTGTTCCTGGAGGCATACGACAATATGAAGGCCCTGGCCAATGTCCTGTCGGTGAGGATCTCGGGCAAGACCCCGAGGGAGTTCCTGGTGAGGTCATTCGAGTCGTATCGCTCCACCTCCGGGCTAGCGTTCTTCAACGATAACGTGATCGTGAAGGAACTCGCCGAAGACGGCTACTCGACCGAAGATGCCCGGGACTACTCTATCGTGGGATGCGTGGAGCCCACCTCCACCGGGAACAGCTTCGCCTGCACCGCTGGAAACGACATCTCCCTGGCGGGGGTCCTGGAGATGGCGCTCAAGCGAGGCCGGATGCTTTTCTCCCCGCGAAGGGTGGGTGCCCCCACCGCCGACCCTCGCTCGTTCTCCTGCTTCGATGACGTGAAGGACGCTTTCACGGAACAACTCTCGTTCAACGTGGAGAAGCTGGTGCGGGCGGTGGAGCTGCTGGACCGGGCGTACAGCGAGGAGTTCCCCTGCCCGCCGCTTTCCGCGACCCTGGAGGGATGCGTTGAGAGCGGCACCGACATGACCCGCGGGGGAGCGAAGTACAACTACGGATCCATCACCGGCCGGGGGCTGGGGACGGTCACGAACTCCCTGGCGGCCATACGCTGGGCGGTCTTCGAGCGTAACCTCCTGACCATGGACGAACTCGTCCGGCACCTCGGGAACAACTTCCGTGGCGCCGAGTCCGTTCGCCGGATGCTCCTAGCAAAAGCCCCCAAGTACGGAAACGACGACGGGAAGGCGGACGAGCTCGCCGCCTGGGTCACCAGGGTGTTCTGCCGTGAGGTCAGGAAGCACCTGTGCAGTCGTGGCGGTTTCTACCGTCCCGGCATGTTCTCCTACGGCGTCCACGTCATGGACGGCCTTTACCTCGGCGCAACACCCGACGGCAGGCTCGCCGGGGAGCCGGTCTCTAACGGCATATCCCCGGTGAACGGCACCGAGATGGTGGGTCCAACCGCCGTGCTCCAATCTGCGGCAAAGGCGGCCGGCTCGCCCCTGAGCGACGGGACCGCCCTGAACATGCGCCTATCGCCGGGCCTGCTTGTTTCGGACGAGGCAACCGGGAAGCTTGCCTCCCTGGTCGAGGGATACTTCGCCCTCGGCGGAAGGCACGTACAGTTCAATGTTGTGGACAACGCCACCCTGAAGGACGCCCAGAAGCACCCCGAGAAGTACCCCGACCTGGTGGTCAGGGTGTCCGGTTACTGCGCCTACTTCACCGACCTGGGCACCTCCATCCAGAACGATATAATCGCCCGGACCAACTTCGAGAACCTCTAAGAGGAGAGCTTTTTAGGCCGGCGGCGCGAACCCGGTCAATCCCCTGCCCCTCCCCGTTGCCGCTCGAGGAACCGGCCGTGGAGTATCATCTGCTCGTGGATTGTCTCGCCCTCCAGAGTAAAATCATTACCCTCTATCTCCACCGACCCGTCTACCATCGAGCGCCAGCGGAAATAGCACGGCTTCGCCACTTTCCCGTGGATGAAACGTTTCACCGCGGGAGGGACGTCACGACCCGGTACCTCCGGGGGCTTCTCCAGAAGGTCCTGGGTCTCCACCACCGAACCTACGCGCATGGTGAACTCGCCCCTCGCGTCATCACCGGGTGTGCCAAACGAAACGGAGATGCGGCCGGGGAACGGGTGGAGGTTTTCGGGGTCCTCCCTCCACTCCCCATAGGTCACCGAGATCTCCGGTGACTCTAAGATCAGCCGGTCTCCCTTGCTCAGCAGGAACATAAAGATACGGTCGTGGCCAAGGCTCCGGCACAACGTGATGTCCGACCAGATTATCCCCACCTCACCGCAGTCCACGTGCCCCCAGTGCCAGTTGTCTATGAACCGCGCGAACGGGACCTCCCCCCAGTTGTGGTCGTGGTAGCCGTGCCCCTCCACCTCCATTTCCCGCACACCGACACGCAGGGTCCCGCGTACGCGGGCCCGCGGTACCGGCACCAGCCAGCCGAAACTCCGGTAGCGGGGGAATGGGAAGTAGTTTATCCCAGTCCCCGGTCTCCACCCCGGCGTCAGGGCCTCGAAGAAGAGGTGCGCCACGTCCTCTCCTTCCTCGAAATGTACCTCGTAGTGGGGATGGACCCCCCGAACGTAATTATCGCCCGATAGCACGTCGCAGTGGGTGTAAGAGGCGCGGTACAGATGCCTCGGCGGGAAGATGAAATGATTTCTGCTCTCACCGCCGGGGCCGTATATAGCGAACAGCACCGCGCACTCCCGCCTCCACGGCCTCCAGTGGTTCAGGTTCAACGGCAGGATGGTACCGACCGTCGAGTAACCGTTCTCGAACACCGCGTGGAAGTACCACCACTCGTAGCGGAACGGCCCCCGCAGCATGTAGCGGGCGTCCTCCTCCGGCAGGAGGCCCCGGTTAAGGTCCTCGCCCCGCCTGCCGGTCGGAACCCCCGACCTCTCCACCGAACGCTGTCGCTTTCTCATCAGCATCTCCAGTGATCCCTGGATCGGCCCGGTGACTTCCTCTGCCAATCCACAGGTCATATTATTATCGCGGCGACCCATGCACAACCTACTGCTCGCGTCGGTTGAAACCACATCAGCTCGCCACCTATAATAACCCAAGGTTCTCAAACAGAAACCGGTCGTCAGGGGGAATCGCCATGGAGAACAACCAGCTTTCCGGCAGGAAGCGGGTCTCTATCGTGGGGGCCTGGAAGGAGTCGCCGCGCTCGCATCAGGTGATGATGGGGGTTATGCCCGCCTTCTTCGTCCTGACCGCCATCGCATTCCTGGTGACCTGGGCCATACACGACATCCCCCTTATGCCCACCTACGGCATAACCCTGATACTGGCCCTGGTCATCTGGCACTCGGTAACGGTCAAGGGAAAGCGGCAGACCATCGCATTCTTCGTCATCTGCCCCCTGTTATGCTGGTTCTGCGAGTTTATCGGCCACAATTACGGCTGGTTCTTCGGCGGCTACCACTACACCGATACACTGGGGCAGCGAATCGGGGGGGTTCCGGTGCTGGTCGTCATTACCTGGCCGGTGATGATCTACGCCGCGTTCATGATCGTCGACTGGCTGGTCGGCATGAAGGGCGCCAAGCGAGTTCGCTCCTGGTGGGGAAACGTTATCTGGTCCGGGCTTATCGCGGCGGCCTCGGCCACCCTGGTCTGCGCCTGGGACCTGATGATGGACCCGTTCGCCACGTCGGCGGTATGGCGGCTCGCGGCGGATAGAGACCCCCCGTGGTACTGGATAGACGGCGGGCCTTACCTGCGGGAGTTGCCCGCCGGTCTGGGAAATGACGGTGTCCCCATCGGGAACTTCGTCGGCTGGTGGCTGGCGGCGTTCGCGGCGGTCTTCATCTTCTACCTCTTCTTCCAGAAACGCGACCTGATCTCAGGCAAACTGGTGAACACCGTCCCGCTTCTCGTCTACGCCTACGTCTACTTCTCCATGGTCATCGTGGTGCTGGAGATGAACTGGTTCGTAGACGGGATGAACCAGGTAGCCTTGATAGGTACCTTCACCATGATGCCGGTGATACTTCTCTGCGCGGTTAAGCTGGTGTGGGATTACACCTGAGCCGGGGACCTGGCAACCCATATCCAGGCAATACGCGTTTAACCTTTTTTTTACTGAGTCTTAACCGCTCCTTAATGGACGTCGCGTTTAATAGAAATGAGAAATGATAGACGTTCATTGGTTTTCAGAGAGGAGCGGTCATGCACAGTAGACAGATCAGCAGTAGAGGTCTCTATCAGGCCATAGCGCTTCTATGCCTGGTAACAACGGTTCTCCTGCTGCTGCACGCGGGGGCCTCCTTCGGCTCGCCGCTGGAAAGCGGCAGCGCCGGCGGAGACCTGTACGTGGACGTGAACGACCCGTCGTCGAATGACGATAACACCGGAACGGAAAGTGAGCCGCTGCGCACCATCCAGGAGGCGGCCGACCGGGCGACACCGGGGACGACCGTCAACGTCAAGAGCGGCACCTACAACGAGACCGTGGAGGTCACGACATCGGGGGTGCCGGGTGCGCCGATCAGCTTCGTGTCCTGCGGCGATGGCCGCGCCCACGTGGTGGCGACGGGCTATGCCTGCTTCAACCTGGAGAGCGTGGAGTGCGTAGTGATCGACGGCTTCGAACTCAGCGGGGCGACGGCGTGCGGTTCCGCCGCGCACGGGGGAGGGATAAGGGCGTTTCCGGAGAGCCTGGCGGATACCGAGGGAGACAGGGACATGAGGGCGGTGTACTGGGACTTCGGGGCGCGGTACTGCGTCTTCTCCAACAACATCGTCCACGACAACGACGCCGGCATCTGGCTGGTATTGAGTCACAACAACATCATTCGCGATAACGTCGTCTCCGGCAGCAACGAGGCGCCGATAAGGCTGAAGCACAGCCACAACAACGAGGTCCTCAACAACCTGGCCTACAACAACGGCAAGACCGAGGAGTGGGGCATCTGCTTCTACGGCGCCCCGTACACCACGGTCCGTCACAATACGGTCTACGAGCCGGGCGGCGGGGCCGTGTTTATCTATGAGGGCACCTCCAACCTCAACGGAGCGACCCCCGGGTCCACCGACTACTGTCCTCCTTCGAGCAGTTCAAGAGTGTTCGACAACATCGGGCAGGTCTGCGGCAGCGGGGCCACACTTGTCATCGGCAGCAGCACCACCACTGACAGGGACCCGGCCCTGGATGTACTGTACGGCCCCGTCAACAACCAGTACCACCACAACCTCTGGTTCCGGGTAACAGAAAGCAAGCCGGTGGTAAGCTGGGGCGATCTCACCGCCGGGGACCATATGGCGATGCTCACACTCGAGGAGTTTCAGCAGAAGCACGAGGGGTACGGGGACAGCTCCATGGTCACCGACCCACTGTTCACCGACGCGGCCAACGCTGATTTCACGCTCCTTCCCGAAAGCCCCGCGAAGGGGACCGCTTCCGACGGGTACGACCAGGGGGTGAACCCCGGCGTTGAGTTCCAGGTGATACCGAACCTCGGTGAAGCCTATCCCGCTTCTTCCGCCGGGAGCGACCTCGCGGTCCTGGAGGGCGTGGGCTTCGGGGATTCCCGCGGCGACTCCTACGTGTCGTTCGAGGGAAAGCCCGCCGCCGGGTACTCGTCCTGGTCAGATACACTGATCGTGGCGGAGGCGCCCGAAGGAGTAACGGGCCCTATAGACGTGACGGTAACCACGTCGGGGGGGGCGTCCTGGCCGGCTTCTTACTGGGCGGGCGCGTCCACCGACTGGTACCTCTCCGAGGGCTCCACCGGAGAGGGCTTCGAGACCTGGGTACTGGTGCAGAACCCGGGAAGCACTCCAGCACAGGTGGTGATCACCTACATGACCCCCTCGGGGCCGGTGAGCGGGCCCTGCGCC
>Ga0180015_1000410_pt1 | contig 12422 bp, 12 predicted proteins | sample KR13_S2_MetaG_FD_116508 | JGI IMG/M metagenome (GOLD analysis project Ga0180015, IMG submission 116508) | Groundwater microbial communities from the Olkiluoto Island deep subsurface site, Finland - KR13_S2_MetaG | ecosystem: Environmental > Aquatic > Deep subsurface > Groundwater | place...
ATGCTTTTAAGAACGGATTAATTAAACCGCGAATTCCTAGAAAAAGAACCGGCAAGAATATAGCGGTAGTTGGTTCAGGGCCCGCGGGTTTAGCTTGCGCGGATCAACTTAATTCTGCCGGCCACCGAGTTGTGGTTTTTGAAAGGGATGATGCTCTCGGCGGCATTTTGCGCTATGGGATCCCGGAGTTTAAATTAGAAAAGAAGATTATCCGGCGCAGGATTAAGATTTTAGCCAAAGAGGGGATAAAATTTAAGGCCAATGTCAATGTAGGCGCGGATTTACCCGCGCAAAAATTGTTACAGGAATTTGACGCGGTTTGTATTGCCTGCGGTTCGCGCACTCCCCGGGATTTAAATATTGGCGGCCGGAATCTTTCCGGGATCCATTTTGCCATGGATTATCTTATTCAATCTAATCGCCGGGTGCAGGGTGAACGGATTCCTGCTGAAAAATTAATTGATGCTAAGGGCAAGCGGGTGGTGGTGATCGGCGGAGGCGATACCGGGGCAGATTGTGTGGGTGTTGCGCACAGGCAAGGGGCCTCTTGCGTTATGCAGATTGAGATAATGCCTAAACCCCAAACCTGCCGCACCGGGGATTTCCCTTGGCCAAAATACCCTTTATTACTTAAGTCTTCGACTAGCCATGAGGAAGGCGGAGAAAGGGATTGGTCAGTATTAACCAAGAAGTTTGTCGGCTCAGGTTTAAAGTTAACCAAACTCTCTTGCGTGAGGGTAGAATTCAAAAAAGATGCCCAGGGTTGCGCGCTGATGCAGGAGATAGCCGGGTCGGATTTTGAGATTGAGGCGGATTTGGTGATTTTGGCTTTGGGTTTTCTGCATCCTGAGAAAAAAGGGTTAATTCAGGAGCTGGGCCTGGATTTAGGCCAACGGGGCAATGTTAAAACTGATGAGAAATTTATGACTTCGAAGAAAAATGTATTTGCCTGCGGGGATATGCGCCGCGGCCAATCCCTGATTGTCTGGGCGATTGCCGAGGGCCGGCGCGCTGCCTACGCCATAGATAAACATCTGATGAGTAATTCCAGCCTATCGCCGCTATAAAATTCAACTTTTTTAAAAATTTAAGTTAGAAGATAAAGAAGAAGGTATCTAAAGGCTAGAATTTAAATCCCAGTTGTGCTATATTGTTTTCAGATGGAATCTCGGGATTACAGGTTAGTAAGCTAAGGAGGATTTTGGTTATGAATATCTGGCATTTGATTAAAATTGGCGGCGTGACCATGGTGATGCTTTTGGTTTTATCGGTAGTGTCTATAGCCATCATTTTAGAAAGGTATATTTTTTATCATTATAAAGCTAAGTTAAAACGTAAGGATTTTATGTTAAAAATCCGCCAAGAACTTAAAAGAGGAGGGGTGAGACTGGCGTTAGAGATGTGTAAGGCTGCCGACGCTCCTTTTGTCCAGGTAGTTTACGCGGGTTTAAGTTTTTTTGACTGTAGCGAAAAAGAGATCTCCAATAATATGGAGCGGCAGGTTATTATTGAAACCGTCATTCTTGAGCGTTTTACTTCAGTGATTGGTACAATCGGAAGCGTTGCGGTTTACATCGGCCTCTTAGGGACAATTACCGGAATACTCAGGGCGTTTAACGATGTATCCATCAGCGGCTCCGGCGGCATAAGTGTGATTATCGGCGGAATATCGGAGGCATTATCTACTACGGCTGCGGGTTTGACCATAGCGATTCCTGCCGTAGCTGCCTATAATTATGCGATGAAGAAGATCGACGATTTTATTAAGGATATGGAGCTGGCTGCTTCTGAAACCATGGATTTAATTAGCGCGATAAAAAAATGAGAAATCCCGGCCGCCGGCAAAAGCCATTTACCGAAATTAATACTGCTCCGTTCACAGATATAATTTTAGTACTCATGGCTATTTTTATGGTTACTACTCCTTTGGTGATACAGTCAAATATCCAGGTTAATCTGCCCAGTTCAAAAACCGGAGAACCGAACAAGGATGCCCGGCAAATCAGCGTCATGATTACCAGCGAAGGATTAATTTATTTGGATAATAAAATTACTTCCAAGAAAACACTTAAGGCCGAGGTGGCCAAGCTTCATCAGGATAATCCCGGCTTAGAAGTTATTTTATTTTCGGATAAGATGGTTAGATTTAAGGATGTCGTCGGGCTTTTAGATATCTTCAATGAACTGGGGATTAAAAATTTAAATATTGCTACTAAGACAGAATAGTTGGCGATGAGAATCAATGTATCAGAAGTATAAGAGAAAAATATGCTACTGTAGTTGTAATTATGCCCACAACCAAACCGATTTTTAGCCAGTGAAAGAAGCTTATTTTTACGTTGCGGCTTTTTTCCAAAATATCTATAGCAATAATATTGGCGGTAGAACCGACAATAGTAATATTTCCGCCGTAACAGGCCCCGAATAATATTGCCCACCAAAGAGGCTTGATATTTATATTCAAGCCTCCCAAGCTCTGAACAATCGGAATATATGTAGCTACCACTACTGTATTATCAAGTGCAGCTGAAAGAATTGAACTGGAGTAAATAAGCACAGCGGATAAGCTGACAGGATTGCTAAACTTTCCGATTAAATTACGCGCAATTATATCCGAAACCCCGCTGAATTTTACAGCTCCCGCTAGTGCAAAAAGAAATAGAAAAAATAAAACCGAAGTCCATTCCACTTCCCGCTCAACATAATGGCGCATCCTGTCGCGACGATAAAGCAGGGCTATTCCCGCAAACACTATCGGAGTCATCATAAGGATGCTGTTCTCTTGGAGGTTAAAGAATATTTCTATTCTGTGATGGAAAAAAATGCACACAAGCATGGCAGCGAATATGCCTATACTAACTTTAGTCTTGATATCTGTAGATATTGATATGAGCGATATAAAAAAGCTGTTTTCCCTTAATGGCAGGAGTTTTTCAGACATCTTTTTTATAACCTTCCTGTACCAGAGTGAGAGTATTACTAAAGTTACAATAAAAACTATGACGGTGACTGGAAAGGCATTTCTCATGAAATCTTCGAATGTTAAATTTGCGCGTGCAGCGATGAGGATGCCTACAGGGTTTCCAAACAATGTTCCCGAAGAACCAATATTGGTGGCTAAAACGGAAGCTATAATTAAAGGAATCGGATCAATATCTATAAGATGGCATATATCCAGAATTATTTTTGACATGATAATGATGGAAGCAACTTCTCCCATTAAGCCCGATAAGGCTCCGGATAAAAACATAATTAGTATAAAAAGCTTTTCTCCGGTTATGTTTTTGATCCTTAAGAGGCGCGTAACAGTCCAATAGAAAAAACCCGCATCGTTTAACATGCCAACTAAAATCATCGTGCCAATCAAAAACAAAATGACGTCCAAAGACGCAAACTTTATCAGGTTCTCCAAGTCAATTGAACGCGTAAGGAGCATAGCTCCTGCTCCTAAGAAAACAAAGCTAAGCCGGAGCTCCCAGTAAATCAATACCCCCATAATGGAAACGCAGAATATAGACGCTACTATCGCCTGGTGTGAGGATAGCCCGATTCTTGGGCCACCGAAAGCGATAATTAATGCGGTAACGATAATAATGAGTAGTTTTTTCATGCGCACAACTCTTTCTCGGATATACTTAAATATATACTGCTCAGCCTCCAACAATTATTAAAGGAAAAGTATATAGTATTCATTATAAAATAGCAAGAATTATTTGGGTTTTAATTAAAAAAAAACTTAATAAAACGTTTGACAAAAGTTACTTTTGTGATAATATTCACAATATATAAGATTTCGCCCGCAGGTTGATTTTTTAAAAGATGAGGCATAGATGCAACAATTCGTTGTACTAAAAAAAGAAAATTTTGACGCGTTCATCAGCTCTTTAGCGCAAACGCAAAAGGTTGTCGCTCCGGTTAGCCGGGGTTACAATAATTTTTCTTTCCAGGAAGTCATATCCGGAAAAGAGATCTCCCTTAAATATATACCGACGATCTTACCGCCCAAAAAATACTTTCTTCCTCCCCGGGAAACTTTAACTGCTTATAATAAACGGGAGAACGCGTTAAATGCTATTTTAGAATACGAGAAGATGGTTATTTTTGGCGTGCATACCTGCGATCTGGCCGGTATACAATGCCTGAATATGGTTTTTGTGGATAAGCCTAAAGATATTAACTATATTATACGCAAGAATAAAATTGCGATTATTGGCCTGGAGTGTAATGATTATTGTGATGAATATGCCAGTTGTTGTGTTGTGGAAAATCATCTTCCTAATGGCGGTTACGATTTATTTTTTACGGACTTAGGGGATGCTTTTATTGTGCATATTAATACTATGTTGGGGGAGGAGTTAGTAAGTAAGGCGGCAGTTTTTAAGCCCGCAGATGCCAAGACGCTAAAATCGCTTGAATCTTTGCGGCAAATGAAGCGTTCTATTTTTAAAGATGAGGTTAACGTAAAACACGAAAATCTTAAAATCCTTTTTGATTCTGCCTTTGAGAGTAAAGTTTGGGAAGATTTAAATAAGCGTTGTGTTGCCTGTGGTAATTGTACCAATGTTTGCCCGACTTGTTATTGTTTTGATATTATTGATGAGCCAAACCTGGATTTAAATACCGGAGTGCGTTACCGGAATTGGGATTCCTGCCAGAATGAACCGTTTGCTAAGGTCGCGGGTAATGAGAATTTCCGTAAAGAGCGTTCCCAGCGCCAGCGCCATCGTTATATGCGTAAATTTAAATATCCGGTGGATAAATATAGCCGTTATTTTTGTACCGGCTGCGGCAGGTGTTCGCGTACCTGTATGGCGAAGATTAAACTTAAAGAAACAATTAATGATTTAGCGAAGGAAACCAAGTGAAACGTATTGAATTAAAAGAATCCGAATATATTGTGGCTCCGGCTAAGATTCTGGAAGCGCGCATGATGACTGCTCAAGAAAAATATTTCAAGATTGCTTTAGAGGGGGGAGTCAGCCTGGATCATGAGCCGGGGCAGTTTGTGATGGTTTCTCTTTTAGGTATAGGAGAGGCGCCGATATCTATTTCTTCTTCACCGACTAAGCGCAGTTATTTTGAATTGGTAGTGCGTAATGCCGGCAGGGTGACCAATGCTTTGCATAAAATGGAGGCAGGGGATTCCTTGGGGATTCGCGGGCCTTTTGGGCGCGGGTTTCCGGTGCAGATCTTAGAAGGCAACGACCTGCTTTTTGTTGCCGGAGGATTAGGGGTTGTGCCGTTACGTTCGTTGATTAATTTTGTGATTGATAACCGCCGGGATTTCGGCAAGGTGCATATTCTTCTGGGTTGTAAAAAACCCGCGGACCTGCTTTTTGCTAATGAGATAAATGATTGGGGGAAGAGGCTGGATGTTAACTTCTCTTGCACGGTAGATAAAGCTGACCCTGACTGGAAAGGTAATATTGGATTGATCACTTCACTTATTCCCGGAGTGAACCTTAATCCCAAGAGAACCTTTGCCATCGTTGTCGGGCCGCCGATTATGTATAAGTTTGTGCTCCTGGAAATTCTTAAGAAGGAGATTCCGGAAAAACAAATTTATGTGTCTTTAGAGAGGCATATGAAATGCGGTATTGGAAAATGCGGGCATTGCCAGATCGCGCAGTATTATTGTTGTAAAGACGGCCCGGTATTTTCTTACGATCAGATTAAGGGCAATAAAGAGGCGTTGTAATGAGTAAACCTAAAGTTGCATTTTTTGATTTTTCTTGTTGTGAGGGATGCCAGCTGCAAGTGGCTAATTTTGGCGAAGCTCTTCTGGATATCCTCGGCCTTATTGATGTAGTTATGTTTCGCGAGGTGATGAGCGAGAAGAGCGAGGTGTACGACGTAGCTATTGTCGAAGGCAGCATTACTACTACTCATGATGTGGAGAGGATTAAGAAAATTCGCGCTACAGCTAAAGTTTTGATTGCTTATGGTTCCTGCGCCACCATCGGCGGGATCAATGGCATGAAAAATAATTTTGACCTGGAAGATATTAAGCAATATGTCTATAAGCAGGATGCCAAATATTTTGAAACAATTCCTACTCATCCGCTGCACAAAATAGTCAAGGTTGATTATTTTGTGCATGGGTGCCCGGTTTATCAGCCGGAATTCGTAAAAGTTTTGAAATGCGCTTTAGCCGGGTTGTCCTATGTTGTGCCGGATTACGCGGTTTGTGTTGAATGCCGTTTTAATGAAAATGTTTGCATGTTTGATAAAGGTATCAGCTGTATGGGGCCGGTAACGCGCGCAGGATGTAACTCCTGGTGTATTAACAATGGCAATATTTGTTATGGCTGCCGCGGAATGGTAAGTAACCCCGCTAAGAACGGGCAGATGGATATTTTGAAAAAACATAATATTTCCCTAGATTGGGTTGAGAATAAAATGAATATGTATAATAAGCCACGGGAGCTGGATATTGATGAGCAAAAACATAAAGGTTAATGTTGAATATTTGACCCGTGTCGAAGGGCATGGCAATATAGTGGTTAATGTTAAAGATGGAAAATTAGAAGAGTGCCGTCTTGATATTATTGAGAGCCCGCGATTTTTCGAAGGGATGCTGCGCGGCCGTTCAATTTTTGAGGCGCAGCATATTACTTCCCGTATCTGCGGCATCTGCGCTTGCGGCCATACCTTGGCTTCTATACAAGCTGCCGAGGATGCCTTAGGGTTTATTCCTTCAGAACAAACCATTAAGTTGCGCAAGCTTCTTTTGCATTTGGAGAATTTGGATAGCCATATTTTACATATTTATTTATTAGTTGCTCCGGATATTTTAGGGGTAAAGAGCTTTGTTCCTTTAATCCAAACGCATAATGTAGTTGTGCGCAGGGCGCTGCGGATGAAGAAGGCTTGTAATGATGCCTGCGATATCCTGGTGGGCAGGCACGTGCATCCGATCTCTTGTATTGTCGGTGGTTTTACTAAGCTTCCGCGAGAAAAAGAATTAAATCGTATGCTGGAAATCTTAAATGGTTTGCGGCCGGATATGGAAGCAACTGTAGAATTAGCTAAAACTTTTGCCTTTCCGCAATTTAGCCGCGAAACCGAGTATGTAGGATTAGTTAATGATCATGGTGAATTCCCTATGTTATCAGGGGAAATAGGCTCAACGGATGGCTTACGTTTAAACAAAAAAGATTACCTCAAGCTTACTAATGAGTTTGTCGTCAGCCACTCCAGCGCTAAGTTTACTAAGGCCAGCCGGCAGTCTTATGCGGTGGGGGCGCTGGCGCGTTTTAATCTTAATTGCGATAAACTTCATCCTCAGGCTAAAGAATTAGCTAAAGTATTAGGAATGAAGCCTATAGTAGATAATCCTTATTTAAATACTGTTGCTCAGCTAATTGAGTGCGTGCATTCACTGGAGGAATCCATTGAGATTTTACAGGAATTTAAAACCAAAGGCGTTGATTGTTCCCAGGAGATTGTCGTTGGCCTTAATGAAAAGGGCACTATCCCGGTTAAAGCGGGCAATGGCGTTGGCGCAGTTGAGGTTCCCAGAGGGATTTTATTTCATAACTATGAAATTGATAATAAAGGTAAAATTGTGAACGCGAATTGCATTATTCCTACCGGGCAAAATTTAAATAATATCGAACTGGATATGGCGGCACTTGTTCCTCAGATTCTTGATAAGAGCCAAGAAGAGATCACTCTCCTTATGGAGATGCTTGTACGCGCCTACGATCCGTGTATTTCCTGCTCCGCGCATTTCCTAAATGTTAAATTTGTTGGACGCTAGTTTAGCGAATTTCCTGACTCCCAAAGAATTTCCGCGCACGCTGATTATAACCGTAGGTAATTTTTCTCGCGCTGATGATGGCGTTGGCCCGTATATTGCCTCTGGTTTGAGGCAGAGTTCTCGGCTATCCGTGATTGACGCTGGATATACTCCGGAAAATATAATTGATGATGCGGTAAAGTTATCCGCGCAGAGGATTATTTTTATTGATGCCGCTGATTTTGGCGGCGCTTGCGGTGAGATACGCCTTATTGATGGCGAGCATATTCCGGGGGTTTCTTTGAGCACACATAGCATTCCCTTGCCGGTGGTCAGCCGTATTTTGTATGAAGATACTAAGGCGAAGATTTATTTTATCGGTATTCAGCCTAAGAGCGTAGAATATAAAGAAGGGCTTTCTGGCGAAGTAAAGTCTGCTGCCGATGCGCTGATTAGACATATTAATGAGGAATTTAAAGATGCATGAGATTCATTTTCTTGAGGATTTATTTAAGGATATCACACATCATCTTAAGCTGCATAATGCCAGGAATGTAACACGGGTATTTTTGGAATTAGGGGAATGGACTGAAATTAATGAGGAATCTCTGAAGTTTTTCTTTAAAGAAAAGGCTAAAAATTCGCCGCTTCAAGAGGCTGAATTCTGCATAAAACATATCCCAGAGCAGCGCGTTTTACGCCTGGTTTCTTTTGATTGTGATTAAGTTGGCAACTTTCTCTAACTACTATTTGTATGTGTTATGCTATTCCGGGAAAAATAGAGGCGTTTGATAATAAGCTGGTGGTGGTAGACTACTTCGGCGAGAAGAGGAAGGCCTATAACGAACTGGATGGTTTGTCTATCGGTGATTATATCTATGCCCAGGGCGGTTATGCAATTGCGAAAATTCCGGAAGATGAGGCCAAAAGCATTCTGGCTGTTTGGAAGGAGACTTTTTTTGATCTGCAGGAGGTTGACCTCAAACTTTCCCGCCTTAACCTTAATCAGGAATCTGTTTCTAAGGAATTTTTGAGGATATTGGATAATGCCGCAGAAGGCAGGGAGCTCTCCCGGGAGGATCTGCGGGTTCTGATTAAAGAAAAAAATAAACCGGCCTTAGAACTTCTTTTTAAAACAGCTAATTTCTTGCGCCAGAAACATCATAAGAACTCTTGCTGCGTGCACGGGATTATCGAGATTTCAAATTATTGCCGCTGTGCTTGCGCTTATTGCGGTATTGCTGAGGGCAATAAGCAGATTACCCGCTACCGGATGAGCCAAAAAGAAATTCTTGAAGCTGCGCGCCAAGCAATAGAAGAGCACGGTTTTAAGACGCTTTTATTGCAGTCCGGTGAAGATAGCGGTTATAGGATAGAAGAACTTGCCGAGATTGTGCGTCAGATTAAAGCAAATTGGCCGGCTCTAATTTTTATTAGTTTTGGAGAAGTAGGGTTGGATAACCTTAAACTTCTCTATGCTGCCGGCGCGCGGGGATTGCTTTTGCGGTTTGAAACATCCAACCCCAAGCTCTATAAACAGGTCACTGCAGGTAAAGATCTTTCCAGCCGGATCGCGCATTTAAAGGAAGCTTACGCATTGGGTTATATGATTGTTACCGGCAGCCTGATCGGGTTACCGCAACAAAGCGAAGAAGATATTTTAAATGACATTCTTTTGGCTAAAGAATTACATGCCGAAATGTATAGCTTCGGCCCGTTTATCAGCCATCCGCAAACGCCGTTTGCCAATAACCCATCCGCCTCAGCAGAAATTATCCTTAAAGTTATTGCTCTGACGCGTATAATTGACCCCGCTCATGCTAAAATTCTGGTGACTACGGCTTTAGAGACAATTAATCCTGATGCCAGGAGAGAGGCGCTTCTTGCCGGAGCAAATTCAGTGATGTTAAATGTAACTCCGGTTAAATATCGCCCATTTTATAGTATTTATCCTTCACGCGCTCATGAAAAAGAGAGCATCGAAGTTCAAATTAAAGATACTATCGGGCTGCTTATGTCTTTAGGCCGTTCACCTGCGGATTTAAGTGTATAAATACAGCAGAGAGCAGTTAGTAGGCAGGTAGTTAGAATTTAGGAAAAATATGAAAACGAATAAACTTTGTATAATGCGGCTTTCTAAATACAAGAGCGCGCTTTATCGCCTTAAGTCACTGGGTTTCGTGCGGATTTTTTCGGATAATTTAGCTGATGCCGTAGAGGTAACTTCCTCTCAGGTGCGCAAGGATTTTTCTATTTTTGATATTTCGGGAAATAAGCGCGGCGGCTATAAGATTGATGAGCTGATTGAAAAGATCAATACTATTCTGGGCAAAGATGAATTGCAGAAAGTGGTGATTATCGGCGTAGGCAAGCTGGGATCCGCTCTGATGCATTATCCGGGTTTTGAAAAAGAAGGAATAAAAATTGTCGCGGCTTTTGATATAGACGCGTTAAAATTCAAACATAAAGAGAAAACTCCTGTTCTTCCTTTAGAGGAACTGCCGGAGTTTGTGCGTAAGAACAATATTAAGATCGGGATTATTACGGTTCCGGCTACCTCCGCCCAGCAGGTAGTTGAGATTATGCTCTCGGCAGGGATTAAGGGTGTATTAAATTTTGCCCCGATACAACTGCGGGGAAACGATGATTGCCAGATAAACAATGTGAATCTGGAGGTAGAACTGGAAAACCTTATTTATTTCGTGAATGTCTTAATTAAGACCAAAGGAAAATAAGCAGTAAAGAGCCTAAAATGAAGCAGATTAATGCAGAGAAAATTCATAACTTATTATTGCCCGCCGCAGAAGCGGATCGCCGCAAAATTGACGGGATTATCAATAAAAGCAAATCCTTAAAAAGGCTTACGCTGGAAGAATCCGCAACCCTGCTGGCAGTTCAGGATGTCGGTTCTCTGGAAAAAATATTTGCCGCGGCTAGTTTTGTGAAAGAGAAAATTTATGGTAAGCGGGTAGTTTTATTTGCTCCGCTTTACATCAGTAATTTCTGCTGTAATAATTGTGCCTATTGTTCTTTTAAATCCGATAATCAAGCACTCCAGCGTAAGGCCTTGGATCCCGGCGAAATTAAACAGCAGGCTGAATGGCTGCTTGCGCGCGGGCACAAACGCATACTCATGGTTGCCGGAGAAAGCGCGCCGGATGAAAAAAGTAATATTGATTATTATACTGAAAGTATTGCTTCAATTTACGCCGCGGATTTTAAGGGCAATAAAATTAAGCGGGTTAATGTTAACTGCGCGCCGTTGAGTGAGAGCGAATTCAAGGAACTTAAAAATTCCGGCATAGGGACTTACCAGCTTTTTCAGGAAACCTATCATGAAGAAACTTATCGCCAAGTGCATCCTAGCGGCCCCAAGAGCGATCCGGACAATAGGCTTGATGCCCTTAACCGCGCTTTTTCCGCCGGCATTGACGATATCGGTATCGGCGTTCTTTACGGCCTCTATGATTATAAATTCGAGACTCTGGCGATGCTGAGCCATATTCAATATCTGGAAAAAAGATTCAATGTCGGGCCGCATACAATTTCGGTGCCGCGGATTGAACCGGCAGGAGGCGCGGAATTTTCGCTTCATCCGCCGCATCAATTAAGTGATAATGATTTTAAAAAATTAATAGCGGTGCTGCGGCTTTCTGTGCCTTACACCGGGATAATTCTATCCACCCGGGAAGAGGCGTTCTTGCGGGATGAGCTTTTATCATTGGGGGTTTCTCAGATCAGCGCTGAATCCCATACTGCGCCCGGAGGGTATGCATCGGGAACACCCCGCGCTAAACGGAATTGCGCGGGTGTTCCGCATCCTGCGGAAGAAAGTAGGCAAAATAGCGCGACACAGTTTGATGTCGCGGATCACCGGAGCCTGGATGAGGTTGTCGCGGCTTTGATTGAAAAGGGCTTTATTCCCAGTTTTTGCGCTGCTTGTTATCGCAAACAGAGGACGGGTGAGGCTTTTATGAATTTGGCCAAGCCCGGGACGATTAAGGGAAAATGCAGCTTAAACGCTCTGGTGACTTTGCAGGAATACCTGTTAGATTTCGCGTCGGATAAAGTCAAGGTATCCGGAGAACGCTTGATTAATCGATTAAGCCGGGAATTAAGCGCAAACGATCAAGAGCTGCTTAAAAATATTTTCACGCATATTGATTGCGGGGCGCGGGATGAATTTGTTTGATTTTATTTGGGATTATTGTTTTAAGGGATTATAATGATTAGACGATGAAGATATTAGGGAAAAGTATATTAGCGGATGCCGGCGGTTTAAGGATCATCAGTTTGGATATTTTTGCTCCTGAAATTGCGCTTAAGGTTAAAGCCGGGCAATTTGTTGTGCTCATTCCCACGGCTAAAGGGGAAAGGATACCTTTAACCGTTGTAAATAGCGATAAACAAAGCGGCAAGATTAGTTTAGTCTTCCAGGAAACAGGATTAACTACCAGAATTTTAGGGGCCATGGAGCCGGGGGATGTGCTTTATGCTTTAGCCGGGCCCCTGGGCCAGCCCACCCGGATTAGTAATTTTGGAAAAGTAATACTGGTGGGCGGGGGCGTGGGGATCGCGGAGATTTATCCTGTTGCCTGCGCAATGCGGGAAGCGGGGAATAATCTTACGGTGATCCTGGGCGCGAAAAATAAAAACTTTTTGATACTCGCGTCAGAAATTA
>Ga0180015_1000412_pt1 | contig 12415 bp, 11 predicted proteins | sample KR13_S2_MetaG_FD_116508 | JGI IMG/M metagenome (GOLD analysis project Ga0180015, IMG submission 116508) | Groundwater microbial communities from the Olkiluoto Island deep subsurface site, Finland - KR13_S2_MetaG | ecosystem: Environmental > Aquatic > Deep subsurface > Groundwater | place...
ACTATCCAGCAATTTCTTTAGGCCGTGTCTGAATTGAATTGGTGATAAGAGGGGCGGCTTATGCAGCGGAGCTTTTTTATCAGCAATTGTCCTCACTTTATCCAGATACGAAGCCCTGTGCAAAGCATTGATCTCCTCAGGCTACTGGCAGATCACCGTGCAGGAGTACATCCAGGGGCAGGCGGTGGAGCCATTCGTCATCTTGCGGCATAATAATGACCGAAAACCGGAGATGTAATGAATTCGAAGATCCTAAAATTTATATAATATATAGAGAAATAAAATTAAAAGCTTATATATACTGTAAACGCACATTCTAATATTATGCTTAAAAATCAGGAAATATCTGAAGATATAAAAAAAGTGAGTAGAAATATTAAAATCATCTACTTCGGGGAAATTATCCAAAAAAAGGAAGATCCGTGGGAACAGCTCACTGGCAAAATCACGATGAAACGTAAAATATCGGTCGAAGATATGCTGCATTCTAAAGGATTTGAGGATGCCACATAACATTCATAGCTTTGAAGAGCTACCGCCAAGAGTAGCATATGTTGACCCGAGTTTTTTCATAAATTTGATGGTGACGGATTCCATATTTTTTAAAGAATGCAAAATTTATTCTGAGAAATTGAAAGGCTGTAAAACCGTTTGTAAAAAAATACTCTGAAGAGATAGAGAAATACACACTAACGCTTCTTGGAATACCAAATCTTATGAAAAAATACGGTATATTCCCACGTGATGCGATACATGCGTCTTGCACTATTGCTTCAAGGATCGGGAATGTTATTACGACTGATAGTGATTTTAAAAGGATTGAAGAGTTGGAAGTTTATACTTGCAATTATTGAATATCCCGCGATTTCACTTTATCCAGATACGAAGCCCTGTGCAAGGCATTGATCTCCTCTGGCTACAGGTCGATCATCGTGCAGGAGTACATCCAGGGGCAGGCGGTGGAGCCATTCGTCATCCTGCGGCATGATATTGATAGAAGACCTGAGATGGCACTTGCGATGGCGGAGATGGAGAAAGACTTTCAGTAATAGGTGAAAGACCTCAGTTCATCAAGTGTGCTCCGTTCTCAAGAGAGCTTAGAAAAACGAATGATTTGATATTATGAATGTTATGGAATTTGAAGAAACGAAACCGCAGATAAACGCAGATGAACGCAGATTAAATGCTTTGTCTGAGGAAATCATAGGTGCTGCATTTGAAGTTAGCAACGTTCTTGGAGTGGGTTTCCTTGAGAAGGTTTATGAAAACGCCCTGAATATTGAACTTAAATTGAGGGGATTAGAAACGCTTCCACAGGCGCCGTTAAAAGTATTTTACAAAGAAGAATTAGTTGGCGATTACATAGCAGATATTTTAGTTGAGACTGAAATTATTATTGAAGTAAAAGCTGTGAAAGAAATCGATACAGTTCATTTTGCCCAATGCTTGAACTATCTAAGAATAACAGGACTGAAACTATGCCTTTTGATCAATTTCAGTAAGCCAAGAGTGGAAATTAAAAGGATCGTGAATGGTATTTGAATTCGCGGAGACCAAAGAGTATAGATAAATTCAATGCAACTAATCTGCGTTTATCTGCGTTCATCTGCGGTTAAATTAGATTATAATAGAAAAGACAACCTTATTTCAGTGAATCAATATTAATACTCCTATCTGCGAAAGCTGCGGTGAAAGATAACTCTTTTGCATAGTGCTTGCATTTGCAAGAAAAAATCTTGAAGTATAAATTCATTTCCTCGTTATCAATTTTCAGACTTCGTCAAACAACTTACAGAATACCAGGCATGGATCCCCAATACTATTATCAGAGGCTTTAACTGTTTATGACCCGCGATATCACTTTATCCAGATACGAAGCCCTGTGCAGGGCATTGATCTCCTCAAGCTCATGAAAATCATATCAATCGTTGGCGCAAGACCCCAGTTCATTAAATGCGCTCCATTATCAAAAGAATTAAGAAAAACAAACGAAGAAAAGATCATAAATACCGGTCAGCATTATGATCTTGAAATGTCTGAAATTTTCTTCAAAGAGTTAGACATTCCGCATCCTGACTATAATTTAGGGATCGGTTCCGGTACGCATGGAGAACAAACGGGTAGAATGCTTATAGAGATCGAAAAAATACTGATCCAGGAAAAACCAGATCTGGTCCTGGTATATGGAGATACTAATTCCACTATTGCAGGGGCGCTTGCAGCATCAAAGATCGGGATCCGTGTAGCGCATGTTGAAGCGGGTTTGCGCAGTTTTGACAGGTCGATGCCTGAAGAAATAAACCGTATCTTAACTGATCACATTTCCAATTTGCTATTCTGTCCAACACCTCAAGCTGTTACAAATCTCAAGAACGAAGGCATCGTTTCAGGCGTACATATGGTAGGTGATGTAATGCAGGATGCATTATTGATATATTCAGCTGCTGCCGGAAAGGTTTCAAACATAATAAAAAAATTGGATTTGAAAGTTAATGAATATTTTGTGATCACGGTCCATAGACCTGGAAATACTGATAATAAGGAAAATTTGAGGAGTATAATCGAAGCCCTGAAAAGACTTGAGGGGAAAGTAGTATTTCCCGTACATCCGCGAACAGAGAAATATTTAAAAGAATATGGTTTTTGGGAGAAGATGCCTTCAAATGTTATTATGATAAAACCTCTTGGTTATCTTGACATGCTGCACTTAATGAATAATGCAGATAAGATACTCACTGATTCCGGAGGTATCCAGAAAGAAGCCTATATGCTCGGAAAGCCCTGCATAACCCTCAGGGAGAACACTGAATGGGTTGAAACTGTTGATGCGGGATGGAATGTGCTTGTGGGAGCAGATGAGGAGATGATCGTGGATGCTGTTAATCATTTTGATTTTTCAAAAAGGAGAATTCCATTGTATGGAGAGAATGTCTGTAAGAAAATTGTGGAAATTATTAATAACTAGATTTAATATATTTCAATCAAGTATTCAATATTTTAGATTTGTGAAAACACCTTCAAATGAATTTTTATTAAATGGATATTCATAATTTAATGTAGAAATTACGAATCTCTTTATCCGATTTTTATTCTTGATATTTCCGATCAAATTTACTTTATACCTTTCACTTATGAAGCTTAATTTATTTGAATCTAACAATTCTATTATTTCTCTGATCGTAAATGAATGAGGATGAGGCATATCTCGATTTTTTGCTTTAATGAATTCTGCAAAATTTCTTATTATTTTGAAAATAGTATTTTCGGTATCAATTTGAATCAAAAACAAACCGCCCTTTTTTAGAATTCTTCGCGTTTCATTAATAACTTGAATCGGATGAGAGACATGATCGAGAACATTATGACAGATGACCACATCTATGCTATCAGTTTTGATGGGGACATTTTCTCCAATTCCCTGAATATAATGGGTTTTTTCCAATTTTGAAGCAGTCTTGATGAATTGCGACATTAATGGATCTATACCTATTCCACATGAAGTGGAAGTATCACTAACGAAACCGATTGGCCCGCATCCGATTTCAACAACAGTTTTATTTATAAAGAAAGCAGGATCAAATCCATTTCTTAATAAATATTCCTGATGATAAATTAGATTATATTCATTTATCTTATCTTTATTAATAATCAGGTAGCCATCTCCAACAAGACCTTTGAAGTATTTATCCCACCAATCTTTTTCGGCTTCTTGCGCCAATTTCCATCTATCAAATTCTTTAGTCATAATTTGTTGATCCTTATTTAATTAATTTAAAAATATATATGTCCCCTATTTCTCAACTGGAATTAAATCATTTATATTTGCAAATTCAAAATTATTTTTAATTTTTGAAAAGAAATCGTAATAATTCTGAATATTATCACTACAGATATCTTTAACCCACTGTTTTAAGTTCGGATGATATTTTCCAAGATTAACAATCTCCCATGGGTGTATCAAAAAAATTACATAATCTTCAGGGATAGATTCCAGGGTACATAGCATTTTTTCAGTCCCAAATAAATTCAAAGCACCTGCTCCAAAAGGAGCACCCAAGAAAATAGGATTTTCAGTTAAAGGAACCTCTAAAATATTCATTTCACCTTTTTTTGCAGCATCTTTTGAGGAGGGATGATACGGCATTCTTGGTGCATCTTTAAAAGATTTTATTGTTAATAACCCTTTGAATCTTTTTGCAATTGCTCCTGGCATGACCGATGAGTCTATGGAATAATTGAGTTTTTCAAGGATTTTTAATGTGTTCGTGGTTACGCTGAAGGCTGGTGCTCGAAACATAAAGGGTCTATTGCCAGTATATTTTTCTATGATATTTGTTGATAGGAGAAGTTCGTCATATTGTTGTTTATAGTTTTTATGCCATAACAGATCATGAGCTAAGCCGTGTGACCCAATATTATGCCCATTATTAATGATTTCTTTAATTATGTCTGGATATTTTTCGCAAACATCAGCAGTTACAAAAAAATCTACTTTAACTTTAATTTCATTAAGTAAATTTAATAAAGGGGGTAATCCCACTTCCACTCCAACGTAGCTGTTTTTTAAATACGAAGAAATATCTTGTTCAACGTCTATTGTGACTATAAACTTTTTTTTGGCATATTATCAGGTTTAATTTATCCGAAGTTTCCTTATTTAATCTATTGATGATAAATACATTCATTCAAACCAATTAACGTATTACAGGTAATTATGCGAATAGCACTTTTAGGACCCTATGTCACTGGTGATAACATTCAAGGGGGTGTTGAAAGACACATTAAATATCTGATGGATGAGATCCGTGATGAAAATATTGAAATGCATATTTTCACAGTTTCAAAATATGAAAATAACAAAATTGAGCCTATCCGAAAGAATATAATATTACATATTGTCAAATCCATAAAACTGCCGGTAACGATAACTGGAGCAACGATTGATCTATATAATCTCATAAAAGAAGTCAATAAAATAAAGCCGGATATTATACATGGACAGATGGTTGGGGCACCATATGGGATAGCAACATATTTTTTGGCTAAAAGGTATCCTTCTATTTTAACAATACACACCTTGATATCCCAGAATTCTGCAGTCAATAAGACTTTAAGATCAAGAATTCATGATGTTTTTTGGAAGTATCTCGAAAAATTAGAGGTTCAAAATATACAACATTTGATCATAGTATCTGAACACTTAAAACCCAGGATTTGTTCTATGGGCGGATCGAGTATATATTCAATTTCCAATGGAATCCAGCCTGAATGGTTGAAAATAGAATCAAAATTTATTGAAGGCAGAATTTTATTTGTAGGTAGAATACTTCCGATCAAAGGAATTGAGAATTTGATCAGATCAATATCTATGATCAAAAGAGAGAAAAAAGAAATCAATCTTCATATTGTGGGACCTTATTTAGATATTGAATATTTTGAGAAACTTAAAAAACTGGTGAATGAGCTTAATATTGAAGATAGTGTGTTTTTCATGGGGCCTTTATTTGGGGATAGACTTTTCCAGGAATATTCAGAAAGCCAGGTATTTGTTCTGCCTTCCCATGACGAATCAAATCCTTTTGTGTTGATCGAGGCAATGGCTTCTGGAATACCAGTGGTAGCAACGGATGTTGGCGGCATTCCCTATCTTATAAAAGAAGGTGAAAACGGGTTTCTGGTGAAAGATAATGATGTAGAAAATCTTTCGAAAAAAATTATAGATTTACTTGATCAAAAAGATGCCTGGAATAAAATAAGTATGAGAAACAGAGAAAAAGCAAAATCATATCTCTGGAGCAACATCGCGGATCAAACAACAAGAGTCTATGAAAAAGTAATCGATGAGAGTAAGAGTTAAATTAGAATCATGGAAATTAAAACAGGTATTATCGGAGAAGAGGGGATAAAGAAAGATGTGGTTTGTGAACTCCTTTCTCACCAGGGCATCTTTTTTGAAGATATTAAAAGTGATTCAAATAATAACTATCCCTGCGTACTTGTTATTGAAGATAAACCGGGTTTAGAGGAAATCGGACTGAATAAATGTCTTGATCCAAAAAATATAATCTTTATTGATAGAATAATTCCTCTTGAAAAATTGATAAAGGCATTTACAGGTCATTTTGAAGAACCATATTTGAGGGATGATCTTATATCCCCAACCATCAGCAGTTATGGTTTACAAATCCTGAATTTAATTAAAGAATGCTATTCGAGAGCAGGTATTCCTTTTATTCAAAAATGGTATTGGCCAAATTTTGCAGACGCCTGTTTGATATTCACACACGATATCGATAATCTTAGTCCGAGGAGTCACTGGGGGATGGTTTCATATATAATATATCATATGTTAAAAAAAATAAATAAAAGTAGCAATATATTGTATATAGCTGATATTGAAACTAAAAATAAGATTAAATCTTCTTTTTATTTTTTTTCTGAGTATAAATACAAATCTGAATTTGAGAAAATATTATCTGTTCTTGAGAAAAAAAGATTTGAAATTGGATTGCATGGATCCCTTTTTTCGTTTCAAGATCCCAATATTCTGAAATATGAAATTGAAAAGCTTTCGAAGACTTCAAAAACACAAATAATGGGAGAAAGACAGCATGGTTTGAATTTTTTGAATCCTTATACATGGAGATATCTTGATGAATTAAATCTTGAATATGATATTTCTTTTTATTATAACGATAAGTCAGGATTCAGAGGTGGTATCTGCCATCCATATCATCCTTTTGATGTACTGACCGCTAAAAAGTTCAATCTAATTGAAATTCCTACATCTTTTATGGATTTTACAGCAATTCACAGGTCACTGACTTTAAATGAGATACTTTCTTGTATTGAACAACTTGAAAAGACTGTTTTTCAGTATAATGGTTGCTTAGTAGTCAATTTTCATAATGAATATTTCGGAAACAGGAAATTTAATCACATCGAACAATCTTTTAATATGCTTCTGAAAAAAGCATCCAGCGGGAACTACTGGATCGCAACAGCAAAGGAATGCTCTCAATGGTGGAAAAAACGTGACGCTGCAAATGTTTCCTTAAATGAAGTTGAAGGCAAAAAAATCATCGTTGTTGATAAGGATTTATTCATCAGGGTATATTATCCAGATGGAAAAAGAAACGATTTTAATGGTGTCTCAAAGATTTTGTTAGATGGTCATAAAACAAATATGCCCCTGTAGTTCTGCAACATGGTGTGTCATCGAAATGTTTAACTATTAATGTAATAAAGTTACGCTAGTTGATTTGGAAATCAAAGAAATTTGTGAAGAGGTGTAAAAAATGAGTACCGTTTATGATAAGGAATATTTCGAAAGTGGAACTAAGAGCAATTATCAGAACTACAGTCATGAAGTTTGCTATAAAGATCAAGAGAAATTAGCAAAAGCCCTAATAGAGATTGTGAGACCGTCTAAAATTTTAGATATTGGTTATGCAAAAGGTTTTCTTGTAGAGGGGTTCCAAAATTTTGGTGTCGATGCTTATGGTGTAGATATCAGCGAATATGCAATATCTTGTAGCCATCCCAATATTAAGGAAAAAGTATTTGTCTTAGATGCTGAAAAAGAAGAATTACCTTTTAAAAATGATTATTTTGATTTAGTTGTGATGACCGAAGTTATTGAACATATAAATAATTTTGATTTGATAATTAAAGAAATAAAGCGAGTACTTAAAAAGGAAGGATTTATTTATTTAACCGCACCTACCAAGAAATTGTTTCAAAAAGAAAAAGATATTACCCATATTAATGTTCAGAGCAGGAAATTCTGGATAAAAACATTTGGATTTTATGGCTTCATTCCCGATAAGAAAATGTTCGATAATTTTTTAGAAAAAAGATCAGGGTATTATTCTAATAAACTTATAAAACTTGGGTGGATTGGTAATTTTATTTTAAAAAAAATGACTTTCCTAAGAAGTTCTATATCAATCAGGCTATTTTTCAAAAATAAAGATCGTTGAACTTATGTGCTACAATAGCCAAAAAATGTATTTAGACTAATATGTCGATATTTTACCGTATTCTGCATGTTCTGGAATCTATGAATTATGAGACTTTTTATTATATTTTGGTTAAAAAAACACAAAGAGCAAGACTCTAAATAAGTTTTTCATATAATTTACTTATTTGAGGTATAATGACATCATTACTGTATTCTTTTTCCACTATATTCCTTGCTGCTTTACCAACTCTTGATAGCTCTTCTTTATTATCTTTTAAATAGTCAAGCAGTTTTTCCAAGTCTTGATTTGTTTTGAAAAGATATCCTGTTTTTCCATGAATTATGGGATACCTGTCCCCTTTATCAAGCATTATTACAGGTCTTCCACATGCCATGGCTTCCAGTGTTACTCTTGAGATCCCTTCGGCAATGACGGGATTGAATAGAACATCAATCTTCTGGATATAGTCTGGAATTAATTCATATTTCACGTTCTGATAAAAAGAAATGGCACTTATATCTACCATGGATGAAAATCTCAATATTTCATTATAGTTTCCAGCGCCGATGACAATGATTTTCGTATTTTTCGTTACGTTCTTAATGAGATCAACCAAAAAACTAATTCCACGCGATCTTTCCAACCGCCCGATGAAGCCTATGTGAAGCAGGTCACTATCATTCAAATGTGAAAATTTAAACCTCTTGCATTCAACACCATTGGGGATGTGATATATCGACGTACCCTCCTTAACAATTTCAGATATATAATTATATAATTTTTTGTCAACGCAAATCAAATTTTGGAACTGATCCAAATAATCAAGTTCGATTTTCTTAATAAAATCATTATCTACCATGAGTGAAGATAAACCATGTATCGTCACTATTTTCGGTTTATTGATGAATGAAAAATCCGTATAATATTTTAATAAAAAATCGTTTTTCGACAAAAAACTAAATCTTGATATGGCATCGCCTGAATTCATGCCATGTATGTGGATCAGGTCATACTCAGTTTCTTTCAAATATTGCTTTTTATTATTTGCACGGAGCAGATCTTTGATCAACCTGTAAGGGAATGCGATCTTTTTATTTTTAAGAGAACTTGCAGATGGATCAATGCTTTCGTTGATTGGCAGCACTCTTCTAATAGTAACATTAGGACTTTTTTTCTCGACCAGAGGTAATCCTGGGAATGCATCTGTAATTATCTGAAAATCATATGAATTCAGATAGCTGACAAGGTCGGTGATATGAGTTTCTATACCTCCAGAAGCGGGATAATAGCCGCTGTAAAATTGATATATCAAGCTCATATTTATTGCATCACTCTTTCATATAAGCAGTCTATTCTTTTTATAATGACATTCCAGTCATATTTCTCTTTGACTTTCTGATAACCCTGTTCCCCAAGCTCGGGATGGTCCCAGGCGTAACATGCTTTCTCATATAGATCATTAATATCGTTTGCTTCGGAAAGAATTATTGGAACACCTGCCTTTTTAAGTTCAGGTATCCCGCCTGAATTTGTGGAGACTGTTGGTTTCCTGCAAACTGTAGATTCGAGCAAGGTTATGGCAAAAGTTTCGCTGACGCTTGGCTGGATATATACTTTGCATGCCTTCATCGCATCTAAAACAGTAGCTCTTGGTGTTTTTCCCAAAACAATTAAATTTTCAGGTATTTTCATATTATATTTGATTAGTATATTTTCTTCCGAAATATCCGGCCCTATCATAACGAACTTTTTATCAGGAATTTTATTTGCAAGTTCAATAAATAAATCCGGGCGCTTAATAAATCCCATATGCCCGATGAACAAGAAGAAATCCTCTTTTATATTATAATTTGTCCTGAAGCGATCAGGATTCGCAGTTTCAATCTCCTGAAAATCAACACCATTTGGGATCACTTCTGCGCTTATGCCCTGATCAAAAAGGATCTCCCCGACAAAATCAGAAACCGTGACTGTAGTGACATCTGGACTCCTGCAATAATCAAACATCAATTTGTTTTTCAGATTCATATTTTTCCAAATTTTTTCATTAGCTAATTCATCTTCACGAGAATACACTTGATGTACTGTATGGATGAGCTTCAATTTTGTTTTTGGAAAATATTCATATAAGCCTCTCCATACAGGATGTCCATGAGTATGTAGAATATTATAATTTTGTGAGATATATTTTTTAAGTATATATGTATAAACATCAAATTTTGAGCATTTCTGTTGTCTAAGTAAAAATGAACTCAATTTATATCTAGGATACCATATTGAGAATGGAGAATATTTTATAATTTTTGTTTGGTATTTGCTGGCCTTATGTAAGTTGAATATATGCGTTTTTACACCACCACTCCATGAATAAGGACCTATAGCTATTTTAATCATTGGTTTAATATTTCTGAATATATTTTTCTTAATCTAGGAATAATCACTTCTGAACTAAATTCGTTTTCAATAGTTTTTCGTGCATTAATGCCTATCCTGTTTCTAAATATAGGATTTCCAATTAAATCAATAATTTTTTTTGCTAATATTTCATGATGGGGACTATCCAATAGAATGCCATTTATTCCATTTTCGATTACATCTGTGGATCCACCAACTTTAGTTGAAATGACGGGCAATCCAGTTGCCATAGCTTCTAATAATGCAATCGACATGCCCTCTGTTTTTGAGGATAAAATAAACAAATCTGAAATCTGCAAATATCTCCAAACATTTTCTTTTTTTCCAAGAAATTCTAAATTCTTTGTAAGTTCTAGGTTAATGCTTAATTGCTCTAATCGTTCCTTTTCATGTCCAAATCCAATAATTAATAACTTTGAATTAGAATGCTGAGCTATTACTATTTTCCATGCCATTAATAGCATATCTATATTTTTTACAGGTGTTAGTTGGCCTACAAAAACGGCTATAAATTTATCAAAATATCCTAGTTTCGCTTTATCTTCAATTTTTTCCTCCGGAAGTAATGGAAAAAATCTGTGAATATCAATAGAATTTGGTAAATACCATATATTTTTCTTCTTAGCATCTTTTTTTATTGATTCTAGGACTTTTTTCTTAATATGTGGACTAACGCATATGATATTATCAAACATTTCAATGATTCTCTTTTCATTTTCAATATCTGTTCTTTTATCCGTAAATTCAGAAGGTATCCCATGTAAAGTTAAGACCTTATGCTGATTTATTCCTCGGAAGTCATTAAATTTTGTTAGAATTCCACGATTTAATAAGCGATCGAAGCTAAAAAACCCATAATTTGTTAATGGTCCATTAAAATTAATTAAATCACATTTACTTCTTTTAATATAAGTAATTTTTCTATGAAAACGTACCCATTCTGAAAATATTTTATAAGGGAAGTAAATATGTCTATTTTTTCCTTTATATATTAATGAGTGAGAAATATCTTCTGGCAAAAATCGCTTAATTTGGCAATTATTTGAGAAAGGGTATTTTTCTAATAAACTACATCCAGGCAATGCATTGGTGATTACTTCAAACTCAACCTCTGGCATATTCTCAATCCATGTCCTTATTGCTAAAGACCCCCCACCGATCAAAGGATAAAATCCATCAGCTAATTGAATAACTTTCATAAATCGTCAAAAACAAGATACCAGAATACAGCCATACCTATAACAAACATTACCCATCCAAGATTTGTATGAAAGAACAACATCCGGTCTGCGCCAAAGTTATAACCTATCAAGATAAGGGTGATTACCCTGATGATATTCATAATATATAATGCAAGACCTCCAATTAAAAAATATTTAATTAATTTCTTGATATCTTTTTTTGTCTGGGTAAAATAAAATGCTGTGATAGCTGAAAAAAATACTGCCAATGATTCTACACCAGAGCACGCATAGCCAATACCTACTGTAAAACCGTTGAAATCTAATGTGTTATTAAATATGGTAGTAGGCTGAATTAAATTCAAGATCGGGTATGTTATCTTTATAACGAGTGAAGTAAAAAAATTATAAAATGGGTTATCATCCCCTGATGTTCCAAATATTTGCTCCATGCCAGTATAAATAGTGCTGTACGTTACAATGGTAATAAAAATAAAATATGTAGCAAACGTTATCATCCTTTCTTCTATTCTCAGGAATTTTTGTCCGAAAAGATTAATTAAAACAAGAAAAATACCCGTTAAAATGATACCTCTATCAAATGAACCAAATTTATTCGAAAAAATTATATTATAACTAACATCAATCAATATCAATATTATACCAAGGCTTAATGAAATTAGATTAATTTTCGTTTCCGTTTTGATTATTTCATGAGACTTTTTATAAACCGTAACCGAAATTAACATCGATATAATCATCAAAAATAATCCGAAAATGCGAGGAGTATAATATGCCCATGACATTGCGATACTTAAGCCGACGAAAAACAGGCTGGCAGAAACAGTGTACGAT
>Ga0180015_1000415_pt1 | contig 12396 bp, 19 predicted proteins | sample KR13_S2_MetaG_FD_116508 | JGI IMG/M metagenome (GOLD analysis project Ga0180015, IMG submission 116508) | Groundwater microbial communities from the Olkiluoto Island deep subsurface site, Finland - KR13_S2_MetaG | ecosystem: Environmental > Aquatic > Deep subsurface > Groundwater | place...
AGGATTCCAGAACTCCATCCTATCATCAAATATCCTTACCTGAACCTTGGATGTGATTTCATAGTCCCTGTGACTTATGGCATTTGCAAGAACTTCTCTTATCGCTTTTGGCGGATATTCCCACCTCTCCTGGCGCTGGATTTTTTCATCTTCTATCCATGCAGACAAAGCAATGTTGTTGAAGACGAACTTCTCTGCCTCGATTAGTTGTTCAAACACATCACCATCCACAGTTCTCAGATCTATCATCTCGCCTGTAACACCAACACCTTTAAACCTGATGCATTTAACCTCAGATTGTATGAATCTTCGCTGCAGGTCTTTGGCAAACAACAGAACAGCGCCATTTGTTGGTTTTCCCGATTTCAACAATTTCAATCGCAGCAATGCCTCCTCAACATGACTATTTTCGTTTATATCCAATCCCCTTTTATGCCTTGCCTCCTTTAAAAACCACCTCACTTTCTCTTCATCAAGATCCTCCAAACTCGCATCTTCACAAACCCGTTCATCCCAGTGAACCTTTGATGTTTCAATAGCAAGATTCCTTATTCTTTCAAATCCAAGTTTCTGATTTGATTTCCCAACTCGCATAAACGCTCTTCCAAATGCAAGTACCGGCTTCTGCTTACCCTCCACAACTTCTATAACCACAACCTGCTTTTTATCGCTCTCCTCAACACGAATTGAGGGATATGCCATTGGATCTGTATTTTGTTTGATCTGATTTGCCAGACTTTCAATCGTATTTTTGCCAATATTTACCCCAAGAACTTCGCCTTTATCACTCACTCCTATGACCACCGTTCCCCCTTTCGTATTTGAAAAAGCAGAAATACTCTCTGTTATTTTATCCATTTGTGATAAGGATGGTTTGAACTCTACTGTTTCTGATTCTCCTTCTTTGAGCAAATCCTTTATATTTATCATTCACAATCCTTTATAAATTCCCATATGTGAATATTTCAATCAATATGTCTTTTATGTTATATTTATAATTCCATCCTGGATAATGTGATCTGAATTTTGAAACATCGCTTATCCACCATATATGATCGCCTATGCGGTTACTGTCTGTATATGAATAATTCATTTTTTTCCCGGTAATCCCCTCGCACATCGTTATTGCTTCCAGCATAGAGCAATTTGAATGCCTGCTGCCCCCCATATTATACACTTCACCCACTCTGGGCTTCTGATAAAATTGCCAGAAAGCGTTCACAAGGTCATAACTGTGGATATTATCCCTGACCTGCTTTCCTTTATACCCAAATATCGTATAATGCTTGCCGGTAACAGCGCATTTCATCAGATATGCAAGGAAACCATGCAACTCAGTGGAAGAATGCCCCGGCCCCGTCAGGCAACCGCCCCTGAAGCAAACCGTTTTCATGTTAAAATACCTGCCGTATTCCTGCACAAGCACATCTGCCGCCAGTTTCGAGGCTCCGAACAGGCTGTGCTTTGTCTGGTCAACGCTCATGGATTCATCGATCCCGTTTTTAAAGTAAGGATGCGATCCATCGATCTCCCATCTTGTCTTAAGTTCAACTAACGGCAGATCGTTTGGAGTATCGCCATATACTTTATTGGTAGAAGTAAATATGAAAACTGCATCCGGGCAATATTGCCTTGTCATCTCAAGAAGAGTGAGAGTCCCATTAGCATTCACTGTAAAGTCTGTGACAGGGTCTTTTGTAGCCCAATCATGTGATGGCTGCGCTGCTGTGTGTATTATTAATTTTAAATCTTTATTATATTTTTTAAAAATGGCTTCCATTGCCGTTCTATCCCGGATATCCTCACTGTAATGAATATAATCCTTTATTTCAGATTCAAGTTTTTCCCGGCTCCATTGCGTTGAGGCTTCGTCACCGAAAAACACTTTTCTCATATCATTGTCTATACCGACTACAGTAAACCCTTTATTACTGAAAAACCTTACAGATTCAGCGCCTATCAAACCCGCTGAGCCTGTGATCAGAGCTATATCCATTTTTTACTTCCTGCTCAAATCATGCAAGTATTGGACTTAATTCTTTCGAATTCTCTTTTATCCAGCTCGATATTTCATGAATGATTTGATCTACCGTGATTTCCGGCTTCCATCCCGTCTTTTCCGTTATCTTGCTGTTATCAGTGATATATATCCGTATATCGCCCGCTCGATCATCATTAACTCTTTCTATCAGGATCTTATGCCCCGTATATTCCTGGCAAAGCCGGGTCAATTCAAGCAAGGATACAGTTCGTTCCAGCCCGCCTCCAACATTGTAAATTTCTCCATTGAACGAAGCCATATCATTTATCTGGATTTCCAGAAGACGATACAGGTCTTTCACATGAAGGACATCCCTTACCTGTTTTCCCTTTCCACCAAATCCTATATAATTTAATGATTGGTTGTAATGGTGTTTAGCTGCCCACAGAACTACAAAGCCCTGGTCAATTTTTCCCATCTGCCAGCTTCCAGTTATGGCGCCGCAACGATTTATAATGCCTCTTAGTCCATACATTTCTATATATTCCTGAATAATCAACTCAGATGCTAATTTTGTGGCTCCGTACAATGTACGTGGACCATTAAGTGGAAAAACTTCAGTAATCCCTTTTGAGGATACACCTGGTATATCCTGTTCATCAGACAATTCGAATCGTGTTGGAGTTTCAATATAGTTCAAATTATTGATCGTCTTGAATGGATATACCCTGCTTGTGGATAGGAACATAATATCTGCTCCATATTTTCTTGCATATTCAAGACAATTTATCGTACCCAAAAGGTTTGTATTCAAAAGATAATCCGGAGATGAATTGAAACCAGCCAGTGCTGAAGGTTCTGCCGAGCATTCCATTATGATATCTGCCTTACCTGCGCCCTCAAGATCTTCCTTATTCCTTATATCGCCATGTACAAATTCAACGCCGTTTTCTTTTAATCTTGATAGGTTAAGTTCAGAGCCTCTTCTTCTAAGATTATCAAGAGCCACAACCTGGGAATCTTTATTATTCTTCTTGAACTCAATGGCAAGATTCGAGCCTACAAAGCCAGCGCCGCCTGTGATTAATATGTTCATTATTTCAGTATGTTTAAAATATTTTAAAGGTATTTGGGACTATCCATCATGACCTAAGTAAACAATTAAATCAAAAAAATGGGGAGATAACTCCCCAATTAGCTATTCTGCGTGCTTCAAAATGGATTTTACTGAAGCAATATCAGAATATCCCTATCCTAACCCTCCGATATATGCCATAGCTATCTTTGAAGCTGCATCTATCTCATGTACCACAGCAACTACAGGCTGAAGTGTGGAAGTAATAATCACAGATCCACCTGCAGTCGGAGCTGATGCTGCTGGAGTGAATATCTTCGATGTATTCGCCGGGATCAATGCATTTTGTGTTCCCACTGTTCCACCATTCTGATCGTAGAAGGTTAAAACAACATTTTCACTTGAAACACCTGTATTCTGAACATATATTGGAGTAGACCAGCCTGAATTACCGTATGCTATCCAGGGTATGAATACCTGCGTCGATCCTGATGCGAAACCATCGTAACTCATTGCCCATTGACCATTGTTTATCATTTCGTTCACGATAGCAATGACATCCTGAGTAGATTCAATCACTGCGGAACCAGAAGGTGTTGATGCACTTGGAGGCCAGAATACATAAGATGTATTTGATTGGATCGTCTGGCTCTGAATCGGCAGAATGAGGACACCATTTGAATCATATATACTGACAGTTACCTGGGCACTTGATAGCCCAATATTCTGTACCTGAATAGGGGTATAAGTGTTAGTCTGAGAGAAGTTTATTGAAGGAAGGAAGATTTTCTTCGAGCCAGCATTAAATCCCTCATAGCTCATTGCTTGCGGAGTTGTCTTTGCCATTTCATTAACTATTGCTACTACGTCCTCTGATGAGGTTATCACTGCTGAACCACCATCAGTTGGTCCTACTGGTGGCCAAAAGACTGACGCAGTATTAGGCTGTATTGTAGCAGTCAAGGGAGCGCCAACCTGGTTTCCGTTCTGATCGTACAGGTTTACATTTACATTTGCAGCCAGAAAGCCGATATTCTGTACCTGTATCGGAGTATACCAGGAAGTTTGTGAATAGGCTATCCAGGGTATATACACTTTCTTTGAACCTGCTGAAAATCCAGTATAACTCATACCATCAAGACCGTTCTTGGGCATTTCGTTTATAACTGCTATTACACTCTCGGTTGAAAAGATTGATGCTGATCCGCCATCTGTTGGTGCTACTGGTGGCCAAAATACCGCTGAAGTCTTTGGCTGGATCGTGGCGTTCTGTATCTGGACAAGGTTGCCATTCTGATCATACAGGGATACATTCACATCAGCTGCTGATAAACCTATATTTTGTATCTGTATTGGTGTATACCAGGTAGTCTGCGAATAGGCTATCCAGGGAACGTATGTCGTATATCCAGCAGTAAGAGTGAAATTCTTAAACACACTGACCCCCTGTATCTCAGGCACAAACACAGTACTGGTATTTGTAGCATACCCCGCCTTACTAGCACTTATTGTGTACGTCCCATTAGGAACATTCAGCATCGCATAATTCCCATTACTATCCGTCGTGGCATTATACTGCGGATAATCAACAAGCTTAACAAACGCCCCCGCGATCGGTGTCCCGCTGGCTGCCATAACCGAAAATTCCGCCGCCACCGTCGCCCCTGGTATCAATGCAATATACATTACTGTCAAAAACAATACAATTGCTATCCCTGTGGCGATCTTTTTATAACCACTTGTTATATTTTCAAATATTTTCATAACTTCTCTCCTATCCAAACATCCTTATATAGAGTATTAACAATTTACGAATTCATACTTAATATATCTTTCGTCTTTGTTTCTTCCATATTCTATTCCATCGGTATTATTTATACCCGTAATGCCGGGAAAAGCCCCGGCAATGACCGTAACCATATAATGCCCCTCATTCGTTATCCTTTACGCATTTAGAACACTTCCTGATATCGTCCCCGTCGGCTTTATAAGCAGTTCAATATCCTGCACCACAACGGCGGTTTAATCGGGTGTTACCGTAACGGTATTGTGGGGGGATGCTGGCGGGAGGAGATGGCGTTGGGGAGAAAAATCTGAATTCACTGGAAATATTTATATATGATTACAAATGTATTCAAATGTAATATGATTGTATCCAATGCTTCCACCTTGATCCTTCTTGCAAAAGTGGGAGTTATCAGAAAGTTCCTCGATGAATTTGGGCAAATAGCAATTCCAGTTGAAGTGGAACTGGAAATAACAGAAGGAGAGACATTTGATTCACAGCTTTTAAAAAAAGAGATTGATGATGCCCACATTAAAGTGATGAAAATAAAATCGAATACTGCTGAAATAATGAAACAATTCAGGATACATAAAGGCGAAGCTTCAGCCTACATGCTTTTTAATGAATGTAAGGCGAAAGTGATTTTGACTGATGACGGAGAATTGATCAAGTTATGCAAACTTTTTAAAATTCCTTTCATCAATGCTTTGGCGATCATAGTTCGAATGTATGAAAAAGGAACATTGACACAAATAGAGGCATGTGATTATTTAAAAAAATTGAATGATTATGGAAGATATTCAAAAGAGATATACAATTATTTTAAGAAGGAGGTGAAATGTCCATGACAATATCAGTGAGATATGAACATTTAAATGACCTGAAATTCCTGAAAGACATGATGGGTCTTAAAATGTCAGAAATGCTTCGAGAATTGATCGATGAAGGTAGAAAAATGAAATCTATAGAGTTATATAAACTGGGAAAGGTCAGTCTGGGTCTTGGAGCGAGGATTGCCAGGCTCTCGATATCGGAATATATAGACTTGCTGAAAGAATATAAGATCCAGATAAATATCGATATAGAAGATGCAAAAAAATCGCTTGAGCATGCCAGAATGAAACTTTAAAATTTACCTTTACGCCAATTGGCTATCTCAGGCAAAACTCCGCCATCGGCGGCGCCTCACCGGGGTCCGGGGTCGCAACCCCGGCGCCGTAAAAGATGATATTCTAAGCATTCGTCACGCTTCCCGTTATCGTCCCTGTGGGCTTTATAAGCAATTCAATATCCCGCACCACAACTCCAGACACCACAGCCAATGTTACCGAACTGTTGGTATAATACACCGGCTCTCTCGCCGCTGTAAGCTGATATGCACCTGCCGTCACGGGAAGTGAATAGAAGCCTGATGCGTCCGTGGTGGTCATGATGCTGGTATTGGTGGATACCGTAACGCCTCCTACTGCGATCCCGCCGCTTCTTACAGTGCCGTTTATGTAAGTGTCGGAAGTATCTGCGTTAATCTGCGGTTTGATTTTTGTGAGATCGGATGCATTGATTTACGCCACCTGTTTCATTTTGTTCATCAGCTTCTAATCCACCTGCGTTTCTTAAATTTTTCTGATAAACTAACCTGCAATTTCCTCAACTATATCCTTCATTATTACTATATTCATCGATTCCATAGGATCGATTTTCATTCTTCTTGCAACATCAAGGATCTCTATTGAGGCTATACGTTTATCATCTGTATAATCAATAATTATTCCATCTACTTCATTACTCTCAACTATTTTTTCATCAATAAATACAATATTCATAATATCGTGTTTTGGATCATATTCGATTTTCATTCTTTACTCCAATACTTCTCGATCTGTGTGGTCAAATAGGCAGTAATAACAGTATATATTTTATCATATTCATAGATTACCCTTAATATCATTTTATTATCATCAATTTTATAAATTTTTTGAGCAACGCTTCTCATGCCATACTCATTGAGCTCAGTGACCTCATGCAAAACCCCGCCATCGGCGGCGCCTCACCGGGGTCTGGGGTCGCAACCCCAGCGCCGTTAAAGATTATACCCCTAAACATTCGTCACGCTTCCCGTGATCGTCCCTGTCGGCTTTATAACCAGTTCAATATCCTGCACCACAACTCCAGATACCACAGTCGCAATTACAGAACTGTTGGTATAATACACCGGATCTTTCGCCGCTGTAAGCTGATATGTACCTGCCGTTACGGGAAGTGAATAGAAGCCTGATGCGTCCGTGGTTGTCGTGATGCTGGTATTGGTGGATACCGTAACGCCTTCTACGGCGATCCCGCCGCTTCTTACAGTGCCGTTTATGTAAATCCCGGAAGTAGGTGCGACATTTATCGTTGTGGTGGTCGTCGCTATGCTGCCGTAGCCGTCAACTGAAGTGAATGACCAGCTGAAGAATACATTCAATTATTTAACACACAAAACTCTCACTGAGTAAGGCCGGAAGGAGTTTGTAATAAGATACTAATATTATTATGTATAATAGAATCATAGTGTTTAATTAATGCGAGGAAAAATATGCAAATATTTGAAGATGTGGCACATGTACTCCACCTGAGCAAGGAAAAATTGGAAATCGAAAGCATTAGAACCTTTCTGGAAAAGGAATTGAGAAATATAGAGGCAGAAATATACAAGATTGGAGCAAAACATGGTATAAAATCAATTTTTGAACTGGATGACAAGTTGAAAATTGGGGAAATCAAAGAAGAAGATATGTTAGAAGACTTTATGGAACTTGATTATCTCGAATCAAGAAGAGATGACATGTTAAAAGCTATGGAGAAAATTAATTGGCAGAAATCCTTAAGCTGAAAAGAATAGTTGATATCTGGTTTTCAACTAAGATACCTGGACGTCTCTCTTATCACTGGGAAAGACGGCAAATCAATGGATAGATGTATCGTCATGATAATTTCCCGGATACACGCTGGAAATAAGTTTCTACCTACCCAAAGCATTTCCATAATGGCTCGCAAAACAATACTGAAGAGAGTAGAATAAATGACGACCCCATTTCAGGTATTCGAGAATTCATGAATTTTATAAGAAATATATTAGAATTAGATGAATAATCTGTTATTCAAGTTCAATATCCTGCACCATAACGTCGCTCAATTCGATACTTACCGTAACGGTATTGTTCATATAATACATGGGGTTGAAGGCGAGGGTTGGGAAATTCGTGGGTTTGCGCGCCTTCATCTGTGGTTTGATTTTTGTTTGGTTGGTTGTTTTGGATAGTGTGAAGCGCCGCAAAATTATTTAAAATTGTTTATTAAATACGAAGGTTTCGAAATCTAAGCGACTGCTGATCCTGTTACATTCACTCGAGCAATTACGAAGTCTTCCTCTACAGGTATGTTCTCATCTTCTTTCAATACAATTAAATGAGACTCTATAGCCTCTTTAGTATTCTCCATGGTTTCTTCGATCGTCTCACCCTGAGAAAAACAACCCGGTAAGGCTGGTACCTCTGCCCAATAACCGCCCTCTTCTGCTTTATAAACCAATATCGTATATTCCACTCCTTTAATCCCTCTGAACCTTGGCAACGGATATTCACCTACTTAACTTCATTTAGAATAATCTTATATAAATCTGACTCATGGAAATTCTCTTTCAACCTCTTCCTGAGATATCATTTCGGATATAGGTATCTTGCGGGATTCCAATATTTGCTTTTTTATTTCATCTGAAAGTTTAAACTCATCTTCATCAAAAAAGATTCGAATCCTGTTCAATTCTTTCTTTATCGTCAATAAGTCCTCATGGATTTTTTTAAGAGTTATGCTTTCCATAGTTGTCGCTTTTTATGGCATTTGTGTGTGCATGATCATCATTTTTCAAAAATCCGTTCTTTCTTTGATATCTTTGATATATATGTTCGATCAGTAATTTCTATATCCTTAATTACATCCCTAATTTCTTTTTCATCCATTATATGTTTCAAAAATATCATCGACAAAATCATATCCAGCGTCTTTTGCCCGTAGAAGTTCATTATAGACTTCAAAAGTGATAATAATATCAGAATCTTGAAATATTTTTTTAAGCAGAGATATTTTGTCTATTTTACCAAAGATGCTTAAAATGTCAGTATCAAATATCATGTCACATGTATTTCTTGAGTTTCTTATCCATTTCATCAGAAGGTCTTGCTTCAATTTCCAGGGTAAGACCTCTATTAATCAATAAATCTTTAAATCCAATAGCAGTCATCCCTGCCATCTCAGCCGCTTTATTGAGGGATATCTGTCCTTCCCTGTAAAGTTCGATAGCTGCACTGACATTCAGCTCTGACTTTTCCCTAAATAGATTTTTTATGGCATCTTTAATTACTTCCATCTCACTTGAATAAATCCCAACTTTCACTAAAGCTTTGACTTTTCTTTCAAGATCAGTAGAAAGTGCTTCCATTTTTTTTATCCTCTTGATATAATTATGTGTTCTGATAATAAAATCCTTTCTGTTAGCAGACCTGCATTAAGACCCAATCTATACAATGCTATCTCATGCAAACCCCCGCCATCTGCGGCGCCTCACCGTGGCATGGGGTCGCAACCCCGGCGCCGTAAAAGATGATGGACTCCCAAGCATCAGTGACGCTTCCGGTTATCGTCCATGTCGGCTTCTCATCAAGTTCAATATCCTGCACCACAACTTCGCTTCATTCAGTAGTTATCGTTACGGAATTGTTCTTATAATACATGGGGTTGAACGCGATGGTTGAGATATTCGTGGCTCTGGAGGCTCGTGACACTGGGTGCTTTCATCTGGGGTTAATATTCGTCTGTGGTTTGGTTTTTTTGTAGTTGTTTTGGCTTATGGGACGCGCCACAAAATTATTTAAAATAGTTTATGAAAATATACAATGCAAATAATTAAGTCCTGAAAAGTCATTAAAACTTTGTTAAGGTATAATAAAATGTGCAAAGAACATAAGTTTGGCGGACTCTGGGATGATCCTGAAAGACTTAAGAGATATGAGAAACTCTTTGAAGAGGCATTTCCAGGACAGACGGCATTAGATATACTGCATAGAAAACCTGCAAAAGATGCCGAAAAATAAATTTTTTATTGACAGTTGTATTTTCCTCGGAACAATAATTAAAGATGAAAATACGCGAGCGTGCAAAAGTTTTATCAGTCGTATCCAAAACGATGTTTATATTGGTTACATCTCATCGTTTGTGACTGGTGAAATGATCAGCTCAATTCTATATGCTGATAATATTAAACCAACGATAAAATCAGAAATACTTCACGTTATTGTTGATATGATTATTTCTACGAAACTCGAAAATTTTGTGCCTTTGAATAATGATTTGAAAATCTATTCCGAACTCAGGAAGGCTGATTCAAGGATATCGGAAAGCGACATAATACATGCAACTTGTGCGAAAATACTTGATATTCCATTAGTAACTACCGATGGTATGATGCTTAATAGCCAGGGACTAAAGAAGCATATTGATGTATTTTATCCTGCTGATGTTATATGAGATCTCCAGCACCGTCCTATGCCTGAACCGCAATCTCATGCAAAACCCCGCCATCGGCGGCGCCTCACCGGGGTCCGGGGTCGCAACCCCGGCGCCGTAAAAGATGATATTCCTACCCATCCGTGACGCTTCCGGTTATCGTCCATGTCGGCTTCTCATCAAGTTCAATATCCTGCACCATAACGACGCTCAATTCGGTACTTACCGTGGCGGTATTGTTCATATAATACATGGGGTTGAACGCGATGGTTGAGATATTCGTGACTCTGGAGGCTCGTGACTCTGGGCGCCTTCATCTGCGGTTTGGTTTTTCGGACTGTGGTTGTATGGGCTTATGTGAAGCGCCGCAAAATTATTTAAAATAGTTTATATTGGATACCTCTCATCCAATTTCATGACGAATTCTTATGGCTCCGCTGGTAATTCGCTTCTGACGAAACACAAGCTCACCAAAGTCTTTATCAGCCGTCAACAATAAGACTTGATCCCTGTTTGCCATATCAAGCACTTCATCATCAGTAATTCCGGCATCCGTTTCAGCTACATACTGCACATTGTGACCTTCCTGCCGAAGGCGTTCCACGATTTGCCGATCAATATTCTCATCAGCCATGAAGTTCACGAAACGGCCTCAGCAACCGGATATATAACATCTGCACGTAAAACCTGCGCTGCAAATGCAAGAGCCGCTCTTATCGACTCTTCCGTTAGTCGGGGATGGGCTTCCAGTATCTGTTCCACTGTTTCGCCTGAAGAAAGCTTCTCCAGGATCATCTCAACTGTAATGCGGGTTCCTTCGATGACAGGTTTTCCCATCATCACTTTTGGATCAGATATGATCAATCTTTTTTGCATTATTGCCTCCTTGGCGATATGGGTATAGGGTATTCTATATGCATGGTTATACTTACTTATCAGATATAGTGAATTCTCATTTATATATGTTGTTTTCAAGATTATGGTTATTAATCAAAAACAAAGAAAAGTTAATTTCCAGACAGGATTTACAGGATGAATAGGATACGATCTCATGTAAAACCCCGCCATCGGCGGCGCCTCACCGGGGTCTGGGGTCGCAACCCCGGCGCCGTAAAAGATGAGGTTGATCTGCGTGCATCTGCGATATATTTGTTCTTGACAGGATAACAGGTCAACTTTATCACAGTCCTGGCTCTACAAAAACCTATATATCCCGGATCCGTATCTTCTCCCCTGAATGGGCATCAAAGAAAGCGCAAAAATTCAATTCGGAAAACAGGCGGAAGCATACGCAAAAGGTAACATATTCGTTGACGTGGTCCATCTATCCGAAGTGGTGAAAAGAAGCGGCGTAGAAAAGAACCACCGCGTGCTTGACATAGCAACAGGTGCAGGATTCCTTGCGCTTGAGTTCGCAAAGAGCGCGGAAACGGTATTGGGCTGCGACCTGACACTCAATATGATTTTAAAAGCCCGTGAAAAGGAAAAAACTTCAGGACTGGAAAATACCGGTTTCCTTCTTTCAGATGTAGAGTCGCTTCCATTCCCTGATGAGAGTTTTGATATCGTTTCATGCAGGTTCGCTTTCCATCATTTCCCAAATCCTGAAAAAGCCCTTCTTGAAATGATACGAGTATGCAGGGACAGGCTCGTACTTGTGGACGGCGTTTCATCAGAAGATATGGAAAAAAGCATTTTCCATAACAGCATCGAGAAGATGCGCGACCCATCACACGTAAGGATAAATGCGCTCAGCGAGATCGAAGAAATGTTCAATGAGGCTGGAGCAGATATCACAGATATAACGCACTGGGAGATTTCCCAGGATTTTGAGGAATGGATGAGACGCGCGGGAACCGATGAGAAACAACAAAAGATCATTGAAGACTTGATGCTGCAGAGTCAGGATGGCGACAGGACGGGTTTGCAGGTAACGCAGGAGAAAGGAAAGATCGGTTTTACGTATGATACCATCATCCTGACCGCAAAGGTCCGAAGATAGCTCCATTTCAG
>Ga0180015_1000416_pt1 | contig 12394 bp, 13 predicted proteins | sample KR13_S2_MetaG_FD_116508 | JGI IMG/M metagenome (GOLD analysis project Ga0180015, IMG submission 116508) | Groundwater microbial communities from the Olkiluoto Island deep subsurface site, Finland - KR13_S2_MetaG | ecosystem: Environmental > Aquatic > Deep subsurface > Groundwater | place...
CGCCCCGTACTTCCTGTCCAGGCCATGCCTCTTGAACGCATTGATGTAGCGGTGCATGTAGATGTTCGCGAGGAGCGGTGATATTACCCCTCCCTGCGGCGTGCCCCGCTTTGACTTCTTCCCCCCGGTGTACCTCTTCCTTCCCTTCTCGTCCGTTTCCTCGATCGGGCTCTTGAGCCACATCTTGATGAGATGTAGCATCCTGCCGTCTGACACCCTCCTTGCCACGCACTTCATGAGTTCGGCGTGGGGGATGTTGTCGAAGAATCCTGAGATGTCGGCGTCCAGCACCTGGGTGTGTCCTTCGATGAGGGATTTGTGTACCTTCTGAACCGCCTGGAGAGCGCTTCTCCTCGGGCGATATCCGTAGGCCGCCTCATCAAAGTCCGCCTCGAAGACGGGTTCCAGGATGATCTTTCCCGCGGTTTGCACCACTCGATCCCTGATGGTTGGTATCCCAAGAGGTCTTTCACTCACCCCGTCCGGCTTGGGTATCATCACCCTTCTCACCGGACTCGGGCAGTACTGTTCCGTCCTCACCTCCTCGGCAAGCTCGTGGAGCCACCTCTCTACCCCGTACTCCTCGATGTCCGTAAAGGCCTGCCCGTCCACCCCCGGTGCCCCGCCGTTTGAGCGGCAGAGCCGGTAGGCAAACTCCAGGATGTCCTCCCGGTACACCTTGTCGTACAGGGTGTAGAAGCGATACTCCTTTTCCTGCTCGGCCTTGTGGTAAAGCTTCCTCCTGAGCTCCTGGATTCTCTCGGGAGTTACTAGGTTCACTCCAATCTCCCTTCCTCCCTTTGCTCACTCGTGAAGCGTACCCGAACCAGGGCCCCTTCCCTCCACCGGCATTACCCGGTTTCAACAGTACTATGAGCCCCTCCGACTCCTGCAGTGGTCGGACCCCTGTTTGTGTCCGTTGCCCGGGGGATTCCGGGCACCCCTGCAGGTCTCCCGTGTTGCGCGTCGCCCTGTGTGTACATGCCATGCCCATTACCCCGGCGAGCGGTCCGGCCTTCATCTGTCGGTTTATCCGGCCGGCCCTGTCAGCCTTCGCCCATGTCGGGGAGGCTCGGCGCTCGCATCGTGATTTTCGAGGCCTTCTCGGACTTCACACGCGTTACGGCCTGCACACTTGCAAGCCCTCCTAAAGAGGACAACTGTCCCTGGAGCTTCGGCAGGTCAGTCACCCTTCCCACCGTCCAGGTAGCTACCGGGGTGAACCGACGATTCCCCGGGCCGGACTTTCACCGGCTAGGACGGCGCACCTTTGCACGGCGCCCCCGGCATCCTTCATATGCCTCCTCCAACGCCGATATTCTACCACGAAGCGCTCCTTTCCGGCATTGAGATTCTTGACCAGGGAAGCCCCCGTATTGTTACCTAAAGAACCAGAAGGGTAACAATAATCGCCCTCCTTTAAGAACTCCCGCTGTTGGGTGAGAGGGGCTCCCCTCGTAGATTCTTGAAGAACAGCGACCAAGTAGAGGCTTTCATGTGGGTTGAGCCCCTCATGCAAGGATGCAACAGCCCGACCCCTGCGGTACACTCTAGTTGGTAGCTATCGAACATCACGGTAGGGGTGATCGCATGAAGATAAACAGTCCTGAAGAGTACTTCGAGAGCCTGCGCGGGCTTGACCGCGAGGTGTACCTGCTGGGGGAGCGCATCGGGAACACGGTGGACCACCCGATGGTGAGGCCCAGCGCCAACGCGGTGGCGGAGTCTTATAACACCGGCGACGAGCCGGAGGCCGAAGACCTACTGTTCGCCACGTCGCACCTGACCGGGAAGAAGGTCAGCCGCTTCGCCCACATCCACCAGGGCACCGGGGACCTCACCGACAAGGTCCTCATGCAGCGGATGCTTGGCAGGAGGACCGCGACCTGCTTCCAGCGGTGTGTGGGAATGGACGGCCTGAACGCGCTGCACTCGGTCACCTACGAGTGCGACCTCGAGCACGGCACCGACTACCACCGGCGGCTCAACGACTACATCGGCTGGGTCCAGGAGGAGAACGTGGTGCTGAATGGCTCCATGACCGACGTGAAGGGGGACCGCGGCCTCCGCCCCGGCGACCAGGACGACCCTGACATGTTCGTCCACATCGTGGACAGGACGCCCGAGGGCATAGTGGTCCGCGGCGCCAAGGCGCACCAGACCGGCGCACTCAACTCCCACGAGATACTGGTCATGCCCACCGCCGCGATGAGAGAGAACGAAGGCGAGTTCGCGGTCTCCTTCGCGGTACCGGCGACGGCTGCCGGCATCACCTTCGTGCTGGGGCGCCAGCCCTCGGATACCCGCAAGCTGGAGGACAGCCCCCTGGACGTGGGCAACCCGGGCTACGGGAGCCAGGAGGCGCTGATTATCTTCGACGACGTCTTCGTCCCCACCGAGCGCGTCTTCATGGCCGGAGAGCACGACCAGAGCGGCAAGGTGGTTGAGCGGTTCGCGGCGTTCCATCGGCAGAGTTACGGCGGGTGTAAGCCGGGGGTGGGGGACGTCCTCATCGGCGCCGCCCGGCTGGTGGCAGAGTACCAGGGGGTCGCCCGGGCCAGCCACATCCGGGACAAGATAACCGAGATGATACACCTAAACGAGACGCTGTTCTGCTGCGGCGTCGCCTGCAGCGCCCGTGGGCAGGCTACCCCTGCTGGAAGTTACATGGTGGATGTCCTGCTGGCCAACATCTGCAAGCTGAACGTGACCCGGTTCCCGTTCGAGATATCGCGCCTTCTCCAGGACATCGCCGGGGGCATCATCGCTACCATGCCCTCGCAGAAGGATTTCGAGAACGCTTCACTGGGGCCGCTCCTCGATAAGTACCTCAAGGGCAGGAGCGATGTTCCCACGATGGACCGTGTCAAGGTCCTCAAGTTCATCGAGAACATGACCATCGGATGTGGGGCCGCCGCCTACCTTACCGAGAGCGTCCACGGCGCCGGTTCGCCCCAGGCACAGCGAATCATGATATCCCGGCTGGCCGACCTCGACGAGAAGGTGGAGCTTGCCAAAAGGATCGCCCGCATAGAGTAGCCTCCCACCTTCTTGGGACGCGCCTCTCGGTCGCGCTCCCGGACGCGGACTGAAGCCGTACTCATAATCCGCGTGTCGCAGGTTCGAGTCCTGCTGGGCCCACCACTGATTCTATGTATTGTCTAGGGAATTAAGCGTTTCAAGCAGATTCCTTGACATTCTTATTATCGCGAAGAATCTACCATTTTCTACTCCGACCTGCTCAAAGAGGCTGATTGCTGGAGTGGGTAATACCTGTAAAAACCGTTAGACGATGCTCCCATGGTCTATAATTCTCATACACGCATCATCCCTTTTGAAAGGGGGCAAACCGGTGGCAAGCGTTGAGGACTTCATGAACAACTGGGACGAGTTCATCCGAGAGAGAATACAGATTCTGGAGGCGTCTGTGGATGTAGCAGAGCCCTTCGACAGAACTAGCCCAATCCAGCCATCGGATTTGAAAGATAAATACTTTGAACGGTGCAATAGCGATGGCGCCTTGCTAATCAACAACCGCCTGCCTCACTTTGCTGACCTGTATTTTGGAATTCTGCTAATGCGGTTGGATGACATGATAGATGCGAGGCGCCAACACGAACCAGATTTCGACCTTAACAAAGGTCAGATTTATGTGAACTATGGCATAAGTCAGCTGATCTCAGGGAAGACCGATGAAGGAATTGCGCACATACTTTATGCATTCAAAGAGGATGAGCCATACCATGACCCCACCAAGATCGAGAAGGTAATTACAGGTAACAAACTGTATGAGCAGTTCGAACAGAAGGCATACAGACATTTATGGATATATTCGGAAAGATACCGGCTTAAACTCAAGAATGCAGCCGATTTGGAAGATGCCAGCAAGTTTGTCCAGCAGATGAAGATGGCGCTTGATAAGATCCCCCTTCGCAATCGCTTGGAAAACCGCATAGGCCTACTTGGCACGATTCTGGATTTAGATACGAATATGGCACTGCTTAAAGAGCATGAAGACAACATCTACACAATGGGTCGTGTTGCGGTGCTACTGCGCCAGTTGTGTACTTTTGTAGAGTCGATACTCAAAGCAAAAGCCATAGCTGGTAAATGGCCTTCAGTGAACGAGAAGACAATGCTTAGGTCGCTTCTAGAGAACGAGAAGTTTGTTAATTGGCCGGTTTTGCCTTGTTATTTCAAAGCTGGCCTGGGAAGCGCTTTTAACGATATTGATTTCAGGGATAAGGTCCAGCAGGTGCTGCATTTGGCCGAATCGAACAAGACAACGTTGATAGCCAAAGCAGCGACCCTAATGCTTCTGATCAGAAACTACTCATCACATAACTTCTATGCGGGCGAAATCGAACTTGTGAGAAGTCGATTCCATTCGGTACCGATGATATATTTCCTCTTGCTTTACGTCCTATTTGAAGTGGAAGATACGCCATAAAATACCTGTTTCCTTGTTACATTACTGGAGTTTGCCAATGCCGCTTTGTCTTCGGCGGCTTTGACGGTCCGTGATATAGACTTCCTTTCGCTGAATTCAGGAACCGAGAGATAACAGCGCGTCGAAACGTTCCCCGAATCGCTCTACGACCTCCGGAATCAGATGCCCGTACAAATCCAGGGTGGTTACTATCGAAGCGTGGCCCATCTGGCGTTGGATAAATTTCAAAGGAAATGAATTCGAGGCTAGCAACCCTCCGTATGTATGGCGGCCGTCATGAAAGCGGATTCGCTTCACCCCAGCGCGCTCAAGCGCCGGGTGAAATTCGCGGACTATCATATTTTGGGGATTGATATGACGTCCCTCTTTGTTTTGGAAGACCAGGTCTTCGGGTCCACCGTCGACTCGCTCAAGGTGCTCCTTCAAGATGGAGACGAGTCTCGGTGATATCTTGATAATCCGCTTGCCCGCATCGCTCTTCGGCTGGTCGTAGCCATACTTCTCATAGTAGGCTTCACAGATTCTAATCCCGGCATTCTTGAGATCCACATTACACCGTCTCAAACCGATAAGTTCTCCCTGCCGAGCACCGGAATATATCGCTGTTGCAAACAGAGCGTGGTAATTAGGTGAGGCAGCTGCCAGGAACCTGTCAATCTCCTGCAAATTGAGAAACTGCATCTCGGGTCGATTCACTGTGATTTTCTTGATATCGTCCAGGAAGTCGTCGTGAAGGTACTTCCAACGAAGTGCGTCTTTGAGAATCATCTTGAGAACTGTTAGACTCTTGTTCACTGTCGGCGGTTGCGTCCCTCGTCGGCCCTCCCATAACACGAACTCATCGCAGTCCTCTAGAGTTATTCTGCTGACAAGTTGGTCATGAAAAAAAGGATCAAGGTGGCAGCGGATTACTTGTTCATAACCGTCAGCAGTGCGAGGCCGGATATTACGTGCAGCACGTCTTGGAAGCCAAAGGTCGCACAGTTCAGAGAATGTAGTAGCTCGATCAGGTGTCCTCTCTTCTGGGAAAAGACCTGCGTCGATACGCAGCTTCAAATGCTGAGCCTCTAGTTCTGTCGAGCCAGCAACCTTCCATCGACGTTTTCCGTAGCGGTCATTATAGACGACGTAGTAACGCGTACCTGCTTCTGTTTCCTTGGTCGTAATGTATGACATATCATTCCTCCCGTTCACTCGGCTTGCTCAGCTGTATCACCGGGCAAGCTATGGTCACACGCCAAGAGCCTTTTAGCTCAAGGCGACCGACCATGTGGTCAGTGACGGGCTAAATGCCTCTGGAAGAGACATCTAAATAGCCTTGATAGTTGCCGAGTATTTGCGTCTTCGCCTTTGTTTTAACCTCTGGTTTTCAGCGAGTGCTTTATTGACTTCTTCATGGTCAAATCGGACGTATTTCCCGAGTTCAACTCGCGGAATCCAACCATTTCTTGCAGCCATATATACCCAACTCGTGGCGACGCCAAGACGTATTGCTAGCTCCTCAGCATTGATGAGTTTCTCCATGCTTATCACCCCCTCTCCGTACGTTTAATTCCAAGTAGGCTCTTATTGTTTCAATGACGCGACTCATGCAATGAAATACTCCTGATTCGCAACCTTGTTTAATCGTAGGGCATCTTGTTCTGACATTACGGATGAGGTGCCTAGGGCTACAAAGGAATGCTATTGGGGCGCGCTAGTTCCCTCGAATATATTTTACGAGAAACGCCCTTACCCTAAAGAAATCTAATTTTCGAAAAGGAAGAGCTGCTTGATGAGACAACCCAAGCGCTCTCTGCTACCACGGAGATTCCCCTGAGACTTCTCGCTTGGGAGCGTAGTCATCCTCAGCTTCGCGCCTGTACGCTGATAACAGAAATATATAGCTAGCCAATTTAAGAGCCTCGGCAAGGCCGGATATTGGCTCAGACATCCCCAGGGTAACGAAATATTCGAATGCTGCGCGGTCCCCGAGCTTATCCAGGGCATAAAAAGCCGGGATGACCAAGTTGCCGACATCGCGTCCTGAGAATTCAAGAAGCGTTCCCAGTATTCTTTGATGTAGAGGATTCTCAAAATCATCTGGGCTAACGATCGCAGAGATCACCGCGCGGCTCTCTCCGTTTTCTGCAATATATCGGAGAATGGCCCTCTCTGCGTTTTCAGTAAGCCGAAGTTCTTCGCGTACTTCTAGAGACACAAGCAATCACTTCCAATCAGTACTTCTTGTTGACAGTGTAAACCATAGTGGTTTACACTAGCTTAACAAGAGCACTGCAGGATGTCAAACAGATTGGTATACGGATTGGAAGGTATCTTGAAAACGTTTGGGAATATGCTGAAGGCAGCTCGTGAGGAGAGAGCTTTGTCAGTTCGCGGACTCGCAAAACTAGTAAGCGAGAACGGGATAGCGACTACGAGTGGAGCGATGATCGCCTTTATAGAAAAAGGGAAGCCCTGCTCATATCGGCTTGGTCTGGCAATAGCCGTGGAGTTAAACCTGGACCTACAGGAGAGCCTTGAGCTGATCTTCCAGGGGAAAATAGACCGTTATGTTGAGAGGGAGAGAGAGTCCCTTCGGGCAGATATCGTTGAGCGAAAGCTCAAGAAGCTGTTCGATGAAGCACGGGTGTTCAAGATTCACTGACAGCCCCAAAGCCTTGGTTGACTAATTCCCAAGATGCTTGGAGTGGACGTCTCGAATGCCTTCAGTATCATTGGCTCATTGGACGAGCGATTGGTAGAGTTTCAAGTAAATTGGTAAATACTGGCAGGAATGGAAGTCGGTTCCAAACCTGCCAATTATTGCCAATTGCGTACAATTAAGCAGCATTATTCGAAATTGTGAATACGCGACAAGAAAGCGTAAATCGCACGTTTAGAAAGTTGCGATTAACGAGACCTGGTCTCGTTCAGGAAGAGCAGAATTCGTTGTTTTGTGCAGAGCAAGCAAAAAAAAGTGTAAATCGCGTTATTTCGAGCTTCAATTGCAAAAAATGCCCAGTATTAAAGGAAAAAATCAAAACGCGATAGATACATTTCTTTTAGAAGAATATAATAAAACCCCTTTCCATCAATTACGGACAAACCATCTTGATATACAGATTGTTATTTCGATTCGGAAATGCAACGTCAGATCAACATATCAAGATGGTGGGCGAGACGTAAGCGGACAGTGTTTGAACAGAAGGATCGACGATATCGAGGTTGTGAGTAGAGAGGTACTGGCCTGGCAAGAATTCAGGAACAACAAGAACGCCAAGGTCAACTGGCAGTTTACAACCGAGGACGCCAGGATAAAGCTATCGCGTCTTTACCCGACACTTGAGGGTTGACGCGACACTAGTCTAACGCAAAATCTCCTACCTCACGCATGCCTGAGAACAAACATTACTTGACTAGTTTCATCAAATCTATCTCGGCATTTATAAAGCACGCTTCTCCTAGCTTGCAGTTTCCAGCGGTCTTCTGACATTCGCACTCTTCTGCTACCCCGAGCGCTTCAGCTGCTTTAGAAAGACTATTTATGCGGGCCTGGTAGTCTGCCTTTGTCTTCTCACAGCAAATCGAGGCAGCGTCTAAGTCCATGCTGATCTTCATTACCATTTTGCCAACCTTAGTCTTTGCTCCTTCAAGACCGATGCAGCTTTTGCAGATCTCGCCTGTGGCAGATTGAAGAGCACCGAGCACAATGTTTAGCCCCCGTATTTGGTTCTCTAAAACTTCTGTCTGCACGTTTCTCACCCCCTTTCTTTTTAGATTTTTGGAGCCTTGGGTTCAGTGATACCTATGAGATTCAAGGCTCCTGTCGCAAAGCAACCCGCTCCTATTACGCATTCCCCTGCCGACTTTCGGCAAGTTTGGGATGTATCTTGTGGCAACCTGTTGGCATCTGCCAAAAAACTATCGATCTTCGAAAGCAGGCTTTCCTTTTTCTCAGACGCTACATCGGAGGCTTCCAAGTCGTTTCTGAGCTTATCCAACCTCTTAATCACTTTGTTTACTGTCGAAGGTAGACTACACCCATCGTGGCAGATATCTTGGTCTAAGGCTTTAAGCGCTGCTAACATAACCTGAATGGCCCTGAGTTGATTAATGAAATACAATGTAGCTGTATCTCCTGCTTCTATGTAGATGTCCTCGCCGAGAATTCGGCCACACCTTGCTTTTGCCATTTTTACTCACCTCCTATTTTTTTTAGGACATCGTCAATTTCCCAATCTTCAATCTCTTGGGGCTTCTTAATCCGCCAGGTAAGCTTAGAACATATTGCTGGCTCTGGATACGCTCCGGGATCATGGAGTGTGTAATCCTGGAATTTAGTTGGTTCTTCTTGGTAACAAGACCAGACCGCCTTTTCTACAACTTCGGGATTCATCTCATTTAGCAGGTTTACCAGTCTCAGCTGTTTTCGAAACCGTTCAATAGATTCAAGGGGTATGTTGAAAAGATAAGGGGTTATGGCCTTGGAACCAACAATGGTGCGTCTTTTATCAACGCCATTTTCAAGGAGACACTTAAGCGCATCCCCTGTGTAATGTCCAGCAACCTCGGTTCCACAGAGGATTAAATATCGGATGTTGGGATTTGCCACGATGTTAATCACGCTTTTCTCAATCCCAATATTTTCAGTCTGCAATGTACCTGCCAAAGCTGCGCCCTTTTCACTCGCTACCCGAACTAACTGTTCAATCTCAGGTGGGGTCTGTTCTCGGGCATAATTTAGCGTAACTACAACAGCCACTGGTGAAAAATCGTTACCCCGCAGGTAACAACCTTCCTCTGGAGGGTAATTAGTTGGTGGTTTGATCTTCAGTATTTTACCTTTGGATTTACCTTCATTCATAATCTGACATTTCCCCTGATATTTTTCATATGGACACCCTTATTCCAAAATCCTGTACCAATTCTACCATCAACCTCCATTCTATTCACCAATCCGTTCCTTTTGTAAGTAATCGGTGTCATTCCCCTTCAAAGCCGCGTGTTGCATCTATACTGGGACTGTTTTCCCGTCTGTCAAGAGTGCTTTGCACATCTTTATCTCTCTCATCAGGTGATTTCATTTACTGGTTAAGCCGCTTCAAGTGGGAACACTGCCCAGTCGGTGTATCCTGGCGAGGATCTCAAGGAACACCTTCTCGGGTACCGCAACCTCAGCCATCTGGAAGGTCGTCATCCTGGCGTGCTTTACCACCCTGGCCCCGATCTTGACGAGCTTTAGCTGAACGCTACGGAGGGACCAATGAGATATCTCTCTGGGGAGAGCGAATCTCCTAACGAAATTGCCCAGATTGTATGCCAGGATGAAAAGCGACAGCCTTACCTGGTTGGATGAGAACCTGGTGCAGGAAAGCCTGGTCCAGGACAGGGCCAGCTTGCCTTCTTTAATGTTAGACCTCATCCCTTGACCACTTCTTTTATCTTGTCCACCAGTACGGCGGCCCTGAACGGCTTTACGATGTATCCCTGGGCGCCGCTGGACAGGCCTTTCTGAACGTCTTCATCCTGGCTCCTGGCGGAGACGAATATCACCGGAATGCCCCTGGTCTCCTGGTCCAGCCTCAGCCGCCGGTAGACCTCGTACCCGTCGATATCGGGCATCATTATATCCAGGAGGATAACATCCGGCAGCTCTCTTCTGGCGACGTTGAACCCCTCGATGCCCCGGTACGCCCTCAGGACATCGAACCCCTTGGTCCTGAGCATAAGGCACAGCACCTCGACCACGTTGAGGTCATCATCTATTACCAGCACCCTGGTTTTCGTAGTTACTTCAGGCGACTGTCCCACGTTAGCCCCGCCCGCTGTCGCCACGACGACTGTTCGACACGCCGAAGCTGAAGACTGAGCCGCTACCATCGCGCGGCTCCACCTTTATCCAGCCCCCGTGCGCTTCCACTATCGATCTTGCTATGTAGAGCCCCAGGCCGATCCCCGGGATAGAGTGGTGCTCGGCGTCCTCGACCTGGTAGAAGCGCTCGAAGACCCTCTCCCGGTCCGCCTCGGGGATACCCGGCCCCCGGTCGGCCACGTAGTATACGGTCTCTCTGTCGTCCTGCTCGAACCAGACATCAATGGCGCTCCCCTGCGGGGAGTAGGTGACCGCGTTGTCGAGCAGGATCCCCAGGACGCTCTTGAGCTTATCGGCATCGACCTCAATTCCCCCGTGCTCTTCCGGGGGCTTGATGTTGAGCTCGTTTTCGTAACCCTTCCCCTGTGCCTCAGCGAACACGTTGTTTATCAGGGCCATGGGGCTTGTCTCGGAGTAGGACAGGTCCATCTTCCCGCGCTCTATCCGCGAGGTGTCGGAGAATTGGACGACGATTCGTGTCAGACGGTCTGTTGCGGAGTCGATCTTCAACAAGGCGTCCTTGATCGTTTCCTCTTCCAGGGAGTCCCAGTGCTCGAGCAGGATGTTCGCGTATCCACGGAAGACCGTAGCCGGGTGGCGGAGTTCGTGAGCGGCGATGTCGATCAGGTCCCTCAGCTCTTCAGCGTTCTTCCTTATTTCCTCATAAGACTTCTCTAATTCTTTAGTTCTGTCTTTAATTTGCTGCTCTAAGTTAGTTCTGGCTTTCTCTAACTCCTTAACCATTGAATTGAACGCTTTGGAGAAATCTCCCATAAAATCAACCCGTTGGTCGAAGTCACCCTTAGCGACTTCTTGGGCTTGCCAAGTCAAGTGTCTCAGGTTCGATTGTAGTTGTTTGAAGGGAGAGGACAGAAAATATTTTGTTGGAATTTCATTATCTAGGATACCCTGGGAAAGTTGGACGATGTAGTCTCTTGTTTTGGAGAATGATTCTATGAAATTATTAACCATTTCCGAAAGTTGTTTAATTCCATCATCCGGGTAGTCTGAAACATCTATCTTGTTAGGAATCGTTCCCTTAAGGATACAAGACAAAACCTCGGTAACTTCATCTATTATATTCTGTTCCGGTTTCCTGGACACTTTTCAACCTTAATTGAGTTCCATTAACTATGTTTATACCTGTTCCTTCAAGTTCACGGAAAACCGACAAGTCCTATCTCCTAATGCCCAACAATCGATCTCTTTCACATGGAATTCTTTGCCAGTATATGTGTTTAGGATTCCCGCAATAAAGCCTTCGTCCCATTCACATACTGTCTCATCGCTCATAGGTAAGCCCGAACAATCCAAGTCTTCGCTAACTGTTAAGACTAACTCCATCTTTTGAAGATCAGTTTTTTCTATTCTTAGGATTCCAATATTTAGTTTCTTAAGTTTATCCTGAAGCTCTGCTAAAAATTCATTTAAGTCTAAATCCGTGTTCAAAATGTTCTTACAAAACTCTACTCCAGCTAATGTTCCAGCATTAATGAATATTTCTCTTCCTTTTTCGACATTGAATTGTTTAATCAGCTCGTCTCTAATGGCGTATTGCAAAAGACGATAAACTAAAACTGGGCAAGACAACCCTAAATTTGGCCTTCCTTTCTCAATATCACCCAAATCTTCCCATGCAAATCTGTTATAATCTCGTTCTTCTTTAAACATTGTAACCTCCTAGTCCGGTATCCATCATTTACCTCTTCCAACGCCAAGATTCTAACATGATTTCGGCCTTTCGCGTACGAGTGACTGCTGTTTGGCGCCAACTCGTCACCCGACCTTGTCATATCGCCTCCAAGCAGCCTGGTTTTCCGTTGTCCGGGGACAGTACTCCCGCATTTGAATTCACCCTGCTTTCTATCCCCGTCTTTCACAGACTCAAGGCCGGCGCCCTCGCGCAGGCTCTTCCCAGGCGGTGAATTCTGGATAGCATCGACCGGAACAGCTTCTCGGGAACAGCTACCTCCGCCATCTGGAATAATGTTGAGTGTTCATTAATGTTGAGTGCCATCCAGTATCTCCCTAAATAGAGGCGTTTCTTAAGGCGAACTCTTCACATTAATGATGACAGGTTTAGCCCACCG
>Ga0180015_1000419_pt1 | contig 12345 bp, 9 predicted proteins | sample KR13_S2_MetaG_FD_116508 | JGI IMG/M metagenome (GOLD analysis project Ga0180015, IMG submission 116508) | Groundwater microbial communities from the Olkiluoto Island deep subsurface site, Finland - KR13_S2_MetaG | ecosystem: Environmental > Aquatic > Deep subsurface > Groundwater | place...
ATGGCGTACAGGATAAGGCCCAGGCCGTAGGCGGCGGAAACCTCCTCCGGCTCGCCGAGGGTCAGCGCGCTGACCACCGGTTGAACGATGTACTCCAGGATCTCGTCACCGAAGGACCTCCTGGCGTACTCCGTTGTGGATATGTTATCGAGCTCGATTGCCTTCAGGGGGTCGTCGAAGTCGAGTTTCTTGCGCAGGGCCAGGAGCTTGACGCCCAGCTTGGGCCCCCTGCGCATTCCCCTGCTGGAGAGCGGCCTGAACTTGAACAACGCGGTGGGGTGTGTGATGTTGTACAAAACGTCGGTATGGACCACATGCACGGTGCCGTCCCGCAGGATGCCCAGCGAGGGCTTGAACCACACCAACTGGTCCTCGATCCCCAGTCTCTTGATGATGTCTATCACACTGCGATAACGGGTGAAGAAGAACTGGGCGCCGAGGTCCAGTGTGTAGCCCTCGCGGACAACCCCGTATATCCTTCCTCCGCTGTACTCCTCTTTTTCCAGGAGGGTGCAATCCACTCCCGCCCTCTCCAGGGTATAGGCGGCGGCAAGCCCGGATGCTCCTCCACCTACCACTACTGTCTTCGCCATCTCGACCTCCTGATCGTAGTCGCCGGTCTCCAGCGCCAACCGACTGGATTATATCAAATAGCCCCCCAGCTGTTGCACAATGACGCAATGGTGCCTGGCACCAGTGCGTCATTTTACGCTCGGGCTGTTGCGTAGTGTCTCCCTTGTAGCGCCGGCATCTTGCCGGCATCGGAACGCGCCAGTGGTGCCTGGCACCATTGGCGCGTTTTTCGACAACAGCCTGGGCCAGTCCCCGTTTGGGTGGCTAATACTTTATCCACTCCGGTTGGAAGCGGCCGTCTGCCCAGCGGTTCAGGCGGTCGAAGAGGAATCGCCTGACGGGGGAGGGCAGCACCCGGGAGAGGACCAGGCAGTCTATCGCTCTTGCGGCGACGCGCGAGAAAACGCCTCCCCCCAGGTCGTCCAGCCGCCCGTAGGTGTAGGCGAGTGTATGGAAGTTCCTCTTTACCGCGGGGGGCTCCCAGCCGTCTTCGGTCGATATCAACGGTGACCGCCCCTCGAATATCGAGTCGACCCGGTCGCCCACGATAAGCCCCTTCTCCTCGCAGAGCCGGAAAAGGTCGGTGCCCGGGTAGGGGATGAACGTGGACACCTGGATGGTGTCGGGGTGGCAGGCGGCGTTCAACCTTATTGTGTCGAGAACCATCGACGTGTCCTCCATGGGAAGACCGAACATATTGGTGGAAACGGTCTTGATCCCCACCTCCCGGCACGCCGCGAAGGCGCCTGTTATGCGCTCGTTGCTCATGTGGCGGTTCAGGACCTTTCCCCGAAGCCAGGGGTTCCCGCTCTCGATGCCCATGCAGACCACCCGGCACCCCATTTCCGCCAGCGCCCCGGCCATCTCGCGGTCCAGGAAGTTGACCCGCGAGTTGCAGATGAACGGCATACTGATGCGTTCGCGGTACAGATTCGAGAGGTGCCCCAGCCACTCGGTGTCCACCGTCAGCACATCGTCGTCAAAGCGTATGAACTCGATCCCGCCGTCTCCGGCAAGTATCTGCTCTATCTCCGTCACCACGTTCTCGGGGCTCCGGAACCGGACGTAATGCTCAGGGTTGGGGTAGATGCTCTTCTGGGCGTGGTTCGAGCAGTAGGTGCAGTTGAACGGACACCCCCTGGACGCCATGAGCGTGCCCCGCGGTTGCTGGTCGCTGCAGAAAAGGGAGGGGTCGAAGATTGAGCGGTCGGGGAACGGCAGCGAGTCGAGATCCGTCTCCAGCGGACGGGCCGGGTTCCTCACAACGTCATCTCCCCGGCGCGCCCACAGCCCCGGGACGCGTGAGTGGTCGCGCCCCGCCTCGAGCACACAGCAGAGCTCCACCAGCGTTCCTTCCGCCTCGCCACGGCAGGCGATGTCGATGCCGGGGGTGTTGATGACTTCCTCCGGAGCTATGGTGGGGTGGACCCCGCCGCATGCGGTCAGGACGTCAAGATCTTCCGCCAGCCATCCCGCCCAGCGGGAGACGTGGCGGAACATGTGGGTGGTGCTGGAGAAGCCGACCAGGTCCGGTGACTCCTCGCGGACACGGGCGACGAGCCACTCCCTCTCCGGCGGCGAAACCACGTGTATGAGCGATGTCTGATGGCCCGCTTCCTTCAGGGCGGCGGAGAGGTAGGCGATCCCCAGGTAGATCCTCCCCTCGGGCATGAACGTTCCGTCGGGGTACTGGAAGAAGTCCGGGTAGATGAAAGTTACCTTCACCGGTTGGCCACCGCCTGATGCTCCGTTCGATAAATACGGTTAAGCACCGAGAGCGTCGAAGCGCCGCTCCGGCAAGGCGCGCGACCGAGTCGTACTATTGTAGTACGTCGAGGGAGCGGAACGTGGCCGGAGTGGATGCAGCGGCGTTCGAATGCCAGTGTATTTATGGAACGGAGCATTTAATGCCTCATGTACATGAGGGCGCGAATCAGGTTCTCGCGTGACCACCTGTGGCTGGCAACGACCGCGAGCATGGGCCTCATGAACGAGGTCTTGTTCCCCCACTTGATGCTGTGGATGCCGATGTTGAAGTAATGCTCGTACCTGTCCACCAGCTTTTGCCTGAAGGAGTCCTCCGCCGGGTCGTGGTGCAGGCCCCTGCCGTCCATCCGGCTGGAGAGTATATGGTCCGCCGCCATCTCCCCGGTTTCCAGCGCGTAGGTGATGCCCTCCCCGCTGACCGGGTTGGTCATGGCCGCCGCGTCACCCACCAGTATCATCCCCGGACACTCCACCCTGCTGCCCCCCAGGCCGATCCGCAGCAGAGCGCCCCGCAGAGGGGAGATGGGCCGGGCGTTTCTCAGTTTGGGTGCTACGTGGGCGGTGTCGTTTATCAGGGTCTCAAAGAAGCGGTGGAGGTTTATTCTGTCGCGTTGAATGTGGTAGAGCATGGCGCCTACACCCACGTTGGCTACCGTCTCGGAGACCGGGAACACCCAGCCGCTTCCGGGACTTATCTCCTTCTCGGGGTAGACCTCGAGGTAGTCGCCGATGTCATCGACGCCTTCGAAGTACTGCCGGATGGAGATGCCGAGGTAAAGGGGGTCGTTCACCAGTAGCCCCATGGCCCTGCCTACCGTGGAGTGGGCTCCGTCGGCCCCGACCACCACCCGGGCCTTCACCTCGACCTCCTTACCGTCGCGGACGGCTCTCACCCCGAACACCCGTCCGCCCTCCACCAGGGGGGCCCTCACCTCGCACTCCTCCCAGACCTCCGCGCCGTTCTCACGCGCGTAGTCAAGCAGGATGCTGTCGAGGTCGATGCGCTTGATGATGTACCCGTGGTCGGGGAAGCGCGGGGTGGGGGGGATGGCGTTCTCCACCACCGACTTTCCCGCCCCGGCGAAACGGAACCCGTGGAACTTGTTGAAGCGGCCGTCCAGTCGTTCCTGAAGGCCCATCTTGTAGAGGTTGCGCACGGCGCGGGGGGCAACGCCGTCCCCGCAGATCTTGTTCCGGGGGAATGAGGCCTTGTCCAGCACAAGGACCCTCACGTCCCTTTTCGCCAGGTGGAACGCGGTGGACGACCCCGCCGGGCCACCTCCGACCACTACCACGTCGTACTCCATGAGACCTCCGTTTGCGCACGGCTTCAACAGGTATAATTATAACAGCCCCCGCACGGTTGAGAACGTGGGTGGAAGCCGGCGGCGGTGACGGCCGCTTCTCAGCAGACTACCGGCAGGGCATACCCGCAGGACGGACAGCGCCAGTCATCGGTAAGGTCGCGCTCCAGCGAAAACTCCGAGCGCTCGAGCAACAACTCGCCGCACCCCGGGCAGTAGGTGTTCTCGAAGCGGTGGCCGGGCACGTTGCCAAGGTAGGGGAAAAGAATGCCCGCCTCCTTTGCAGCCCCGTAGGCCCATTCCAGGAACTCGAGGGATGTCGCCGGCTCGTCGTACTCGTAGGCGGGCCGGTAGGCGGTGATATGGAGCGGCACGTCGGCCCCGGCGTACTCCATGTGCTTGCGGCATATCTCCTTGAAAGACTCCTGGTTATCGTTCAGCCCGGTGACCGCAAGGTGGACCACCTCTACGTGCAGCCCCATCTCCAGGGAGTTCTTCACCGTATTCCAGGCGGGAATATCTCCCTCGGGTGCCTGGCAGTAGTCGCGGTAGACGTCGGCCGAGCCCTTGATGTCCACGTTGAGGGCGTTCATCCCGGCGCGCGCCAGCATATGCAGAGCGTCGGACGTGAAGTACCCGTTGGAAACGAAGGTGCAGGCCAGTTTCCTGGCGCCGGCTTCCCTGAACAGGCCCATGCAGTACTCGAGCATCAGGGTCGGCTCGGTGAAGCTGACGCAGAGGCCGATATCCCCGGCCTCCTCCGCCGCCCGCACAATATCTATCATCTCCACCTGCTTCGCCTTGAGCGGCCGCGGCTCGGCCCGGGAGAGCCGGTAGTTCTGGCACCAGGGGCAGCGCATGTTGCAGGACGGACCGCACAGCGTCATCATGCTCCTGCCGGGGTGGAAGTGGAAGAACGGCTTCATCTCCACCGGCCTGCTCTCGCACGATACGATGTCGCCGTAGACGACGGTGTGAAGCATGCCGCCCAGGTTTACCTTTACCCGGCAGAAGCCCCACTCCCCTTCGCCTATCAGGCAGCCCTGGTGGCACACCCCGCACCGCGCGGCTCCGCCCTCCCGCTCCCAGCGGTACGCCCGGTGGACCGTGGGCAGCTCGATCAACTTGATATCATCCAGCATTATCTCGTCCAGAATGACCCCTTCCTCCCTCTGTTATTATAGGAAAAAGAGCAGGCGGGGAGAAACCGGCCCCCTGGGTGCTTTAGTTTAACCTCGCCATACTGCGCTCGGCCTCGGAGCGCGCGAGGTCTTTCTGGACGAGTTCGAGCAGTAGAGCGCCTTGACCCCTGGCGCGCATCCCCGGCCCGCGCCTCGTAGCGCCGCCTTCCAGGCGGCATTCGGCTCAATCCTGGTTCTTCGGCCTAACGCGCTTCATGGCAATGGTTCTACCGGCGTCCGGGTGCTCGCCGCCCTCCGGGGGTTGGTAGAACTCCACTGTCCTGATGGGGTAGGGGATGGTGATGCCCTCCATGTTGAACGCCTTGATGGCCAACTCCCGTACGTCGGATTTCACCTTCAGGCGGCGGTTGCGGTCTGAGCCCATCCAGAAACGCATCACCAGGACCACGCACTCCGACTCGGTCTCGACGAGTACGGCGGGCTCCGGCTGTTCCAGTACACCGGTGGTGCCCTCCATTATCCTCTTGAGTATCCGCCTGGCCTTCTCCAGGTCCTCGTCGTAGCGGACCCCGACCCTTACGTCCAGCCGCAAGGAAGGGGTCGAGGTGTAGTTGATGATGGGGTTTTCGAAAACCATCTGGTTGGGGATATAGACACGTTCGCCGGCGTAGGTGAGTATCTGGGTGTCTCTGACCCTGACGTTCTCCACGACCCCCTCCTGTCCCCCTATCAGTACCTGGTCACCGATGGTGAACGGGTGCTGAACGAGCAGGGTGATCCCCGCGAACAGGTTGCCAAGGACATCCTTCAACGCAAACCCGATGCCCACCGATGCCAGCCCCACCGCGGCCAGGGCCCCGGACAGGCTCATCCCTATCTCACTGAGGGCCAGGAGTACGCCGATGCCCAGGACCACCGCGGAGGCGCCCCGGGCTATGAGTATGTTGATGTACCCCTCAGTGCTGACGCGCCCCACCGCCTTCTCCACAAGCGACTTGACCAGCCGGGAGATGATGTAGGCGACCACCATTATGACCAGCGCCACCAGCCACCTGGGCCCGTAGTCGGTCATCTTACGCCACAGTTCCACGAATGGATCGCCTATGGTGTCCCAGAACGAGGCCATGAAGTACAAACGATTCCTCCCTGTGTTAAAGGCAACGGCTATTATATCTCATCGGTGCTCGCGGGAATCGCCCAACATCTAGTACCTCGTTCCATAGATACGGTTAAGCACCGAGAGCGTCGAAGCGCCGCTCCGGCAAGGCGCGCGACCGAGTCGTACTCCTGGAGTACGTCGAGGGAGCGGAACGCAGCCAGAGTGGATGCAGCGGCGTTCGAATGCCAGCGTATTTATGGAGCGAGGTACTTTAGGGTGCTGTTTGGAAGGTATCAACGGCCGGGCGGGATAATAATCATTTACAGGGATTGGTTGAGAGAGGGTGCGATGCCGGAAACGGATACCAAGATTCAAGAGGACCTGCGCAAAGCGAGGCGGAACAAGGTCATCTACCTGGTAGCGGGGCTGGGGCTCTTCGGTGTGGGCGCGGTGCTTTTCGTCATCTTTATCGCTGGGCGCGAGGTTCCCTCTCTCCTGATGGGGTGCGTGGCGTTCATCTGGGGGGCGCTCCTGGTAAACCAGGCCCTCCGCAGCCGCGACATAGAGGACATGATAGAGGAAGGTATCGCCCGTTCGGGGGGAGAGGCCGGGGCCGGGGGGGCCGGCAAGCAGGTGGAGAGCGGCGCGGTGGACCCGTTGCCGGCCGAAGAGGAGGCGCCGCTGGATGAAGGAGGCGGGCAGGGTGAACCATGAGAGACTCGCCGACCTGTTGCGGTGCCCCGCCTGCGGCGAGGAGATGCGTTACCGCCCCAGGGTGTTCTCGTACTGCTGCGAGGGAAAAGTCCTTCACACATACCGGGTCAAGGGCGAGATAGCGGACCTGGTGTGGGGGGAGTGCGACGGGAGGCAGAAGTCGGTGAACAGGGCCTTCAACCGGGTTGCCGGCCGTACCTACGACAAGAACCTCACCGGCGCCACCGCCTTCGACCGCCTGATGATCAAGGCGATGTGGGGCACGACCAAGTTCATCCCCCTGCTCTTCGAGTTACTGGACAGCGTGGCCTCCGATTGCGAGCCGGGGTACTTCCTGGACATCCCCGTCGGCACCGGCGTTTTCACCGCCGGGGAGTACAGCCTCCAGCCGAACCTTGAGTTCATCGCGGCCGACCACAACCGCATGATGCTGGAGTCCGCACTGGAGAAGGTGCGGGCGGAGGATTTCGGCAACGTAATGCTGGTGAGGACCGACGTCACACGGCTCCCGTTCGTGGACGAGGCGTTCTCCGGGGTGATGACGATGAACGGCATCGGGTCGTTCCCTGATAAGATAAGCGCACTGGACGAGATGGTCAGGGTACTGAAGCCCGGCGGTAAGCTTGCCGGCTCCCTGTATGTCATGGGGGAGCGCCTGCTCACCGATATACTGGTGGGCAGGTTCGCCGCCATGCTGGGCCTGTTCACCAAGCCTTTCTACAACGAGGAGGAGTTCATAGGCGCGCTCGATTCCCGCGGCATAGAGAACTCCATCACCAGGAAGGTCGGCCCCATAATGTTCTTCTCCGGCAGGAAGAAGGCCCTCGACCCGTAGCGCCGGCACCTTGCCGGCATCCGTTCCCCGGATGCGGGCTGGCGCACTCAAGGAAGAACGGTTACAGATGGGAGAGGCTACCAGTAGTCGAAGTACATCGGGCGCTCGACGACTACTTTGGGGCCGCTCGTGACCCTGAGGCGGCAGGATAGCTGCAGGTTGGGACCGGCGTTGTCGTTGACCCTGACGGTGACCCTGGTCCGAGCCGGGACGGTGATGTACCTTGGTTGGAGTGCCCCTTCTTCCTCGGTGTAGTAGGTGACTTCCACGGTGGAGTCGGTGTCCCCAGGGTTCTGCAGGCAGAGCCACTCCTGGAAACCGCCACCGGTGTACCCCTCGGCGAAGTAGCACTCGTCGTAGCGCTCCGGTACCCCGATGACACAGTGCCCGTCGGGCCAGTTGGCGCCGAAGCCCTGGTACTTGAAATAGACAGAGCGCTCCGCCAGGAACTCATCGGGTGCGGATAGCTTGACCGAGACGTCTTTCCCGGCGCCGACCTCGTCGGCCGCGAACACGGTGTACCGCTTTCCCGCGCCCACGGTGTACGTCCTGGTGACCGGGTCTCCCTGGCCCTCCCCCAACTGGTAGGTGGCGGTGACGGAAAGCGGGGACGGGTTGGGGTTCTGAAACGTGAGCCACTCCTCGAAGCCGTCGCGAGTGGTGCCTTCGGCGAAGAAGTACTCACGTGAGAGGGCGGGCGCGCCCATCACGCAGTGGCCACCGTCCCAGTGGTGGTCGCCTTTGCCCAGGTAGTCGAAGTAAAGGGCCCTCTCAGCCACCACGGGGCGGTCCGATTCCAGGACCAGCGAGTTCTGGTAGTTCGCGCCAAGCAGGTCGTTTATCTTGAAAGTGGACCGGGTGCGCGCGGGAACGCTCTGCCCCGCCCTGACGATCTCTCCTTCCTCCTCGGTCTGGAAGCGGAACGTGAGAGAGGCGGGCCCGTCCCCGGGGTTCAGGACGCAAACATACTGCTCGAAGCCGGGGCCGGTGTACCCTTCAGCGAAGTACCAGGTTTCAGCAGGCTCCGCGGCCCCTGCAACGTCGTGGCCGCCCCTCCAGCCGGTTCCGTAAGAGAAGTACATCGGTCGTTCCGCCACCACCGGCTTGTCCGAGGTGACCGAGCAGGAAACATCCCTGCCTTGCCCCACGACCCGGTTTACGTGCACGGTCCCACGCGAACCGGGGGGTAATGCCATCTCCAGGTCGAATGTTTCCCCTTCGCCGGTCATGAACGCGAGGTGGGCGTTGGCGGTCTCCTCCTGGGGGTTCTCGAGCGTCAGCCACTCCTCGAACCCGTTTCGGGTTGTACCCTCGGCGAACTGCCATTCGCTTGAGGGCTCGCGGACCCCGCTTACGCAGTGCCCTCCGGACCAGCCGAGGCCGCGGCTAAGGTCCCGCACCCGAACGTTCATCCGGGAGGGGTCGCTGGTGACGTCGTGCCCTCCCTGCTGGAGAACCCCCGCGGTAGCGTCAAGCATAATCCGGAGGGCGTTGTAGGGGTAGCCGAAGTTGCGGGTCCCGTCGTGGTATGGGTTGGTGCTCTCGGAAAACGGGGTGTCCGGGTCGTGGCGCCCGTAACCGCTCACCGGGTAGAGGATGTTCCTGCCCGCGTAGTAATCGAGGGCCACCGGGTCCACTCCGGCAAGCAGGATATTAGTGCGCACCGCCAGGGAGTACGGGCCCGAGGGGCCCTGGGGGTGGGACGGGCTCACCCAGATGGCGTCCAGCACGTTCAGGTCGGGGTAGATAACCTGGTTCATCATCCGGCCCATGAAGCCGCTGTAGACCAGGTCAGGGTGGACGTTGGTGGTTCTGTGGATGCTGGGCACCCCCATGAAGTTCTTCAGGCAGGCGGTTATCCCGGTGGAGTTGTGGCTCTTGAGGACCGGTACGTTTATCAGTTTCATGCGGCTCTTGTCGTAGGATGAGCCATTCCAGATGCCGTTTTTGAGGGATATGCAGGTGCCGCGGCCGGTTGCGAACTTGGGGTAGGAGACGTTGTTTCCCACCCAGACGTACCCCTGGTTGTAATCGCCGGTATCGAACTCGCCGACCATATTGTCGGTGAACGACCACCAGCTCGACGAGGAAACGCGGGAGGGGTCGCCGAACGAGTCCACCACCGCCTCCAACGACTGGTAGATGTTATCCGCGTTGTTGTACTGGTGGGTGTAGTCGGGGCCTCCCTCACAGTTCTCCACCACCACAACCTCCCCGGTGAACCCGCCGGGGTGCTCGAGGACGGCGGCGATGAGGCCTTTCACCACGTCGGTGTTGGTCATCCCCCGCTCGCTGAACGCGGCGTTCACCTTGAGGAGCACCACGTCGTCGGGGGCGATTATCCCGTCGGGGGCGGCGCAGAACGCGTCGGCGTCGCTCCGGAAGAAGTGTACACCGCCTTCGGCCAGCAGGTGCACCAGGGCATCGACGCCGCTGTGATGCGGGCCGCCGGAGGGGGCCGGGACGTGGTTTACGACTGCTATGTCGTGGTTTCCGTCGGCCTGGCCGCCGTTCCACGCCGCGGGGGTCATCGAGGAAGCCACGGCTCGCGACCTCGCCAGGTCACCCGCGCTCTCACCGACCGCGACAGCCGGAGGGTCTCCTCCCAGGCCTACCGCCAGGAACGCCAGCATTGCTACCATAAGCACAGCCGAGAGCGCCTGCCGGACCCGCGTTGAGCGGACCGACCTGGCCAGCAGCAGCCCCGCGGCGGGAATGAGCCAGGCGGAGTGGAGCGCCGCCGCCTGCTGGCAGGGATAGCTGAAGCGGGACGGCTTACGCCCGGTCCGCGCCACCAGCCAGCCAAGGCAGCCGACGCTGAAAAGGATGTAGAGCCACTTCCATCTCGGCCGGGCCGGACGTGTTTGCGTGTTCTTCTTCTTGCTTTTCACCTATCACCTTTCTGCTAATGATATTAGCAGAGTCACGGTCTTTGAGGTCGCCTCCGGGTACCGATACCTCGGCAATCCCACAGCCTATCCTCTCTCTTCCTCCTCCCTCCGGAGCAACCCGCGAGACCCCATAAGGGTAAGCGGCCAATACTGATAAGAACCTACGTACTTATGGATAAGAGTCGCTAATTGCGCAAATTGGCGCCCGAGTTACCGTGAGACACATCTTGCAGATGTATTGACATATATTAAGAAGTGTCTATAATTACGCATATGAAGAATCGCGATGACAAGGTACAACGGATACTGGAACTGGCTCGCAATTCAGGGATTGTGAGCACCAAGGAGGTACGTTCCCAGGGAATTCACCACGAATACATCAGGCAGCTTTGCGCGGAAGGCAAGCTTTTTCGTGTCGGACGGGGACTCTACATGCTTCCCGACGCGGAGGTAACCATACATCATGGGCTGGCACAGGCAGGGAAAGCGGTTCCCAAGGGCGTGATCTGCTTGCTATCCGCGTTGCGCTTTTACGAGATCGGAACACAGGCGCCCTATGAAGTGTGGATGGCCATTGACCGACGAGCCGCGCATCCTCAGGCCAGGAACCCCAGGATGCGGATCGTGCGCTTCTCCGGCGAGGCCCTCACCGAAGGCATCGATGAGCACATCATCGAGGGCGTGCGCGTCAGGATATTCAACCCCGCCAAGACCGTGGCGGATTGTTTCAAGTACAGGAACAAAATTGGGCTGGATGTTGCACTCGAGGCTTTGCGCGAGGTGATTCGTGGACGTAAATGCACAACCGATGAGATGTGGCGGTATGCGAAGGTCTGCCGGGTAACGAAGATCATGCGCCCATACATGGAAGCAATTGTATGACCAGGGGCCAACCAGCGAACGTCGCGGCCTCGGTTCGCCGGCGGTTGCTCAATATCATTCGTGAAACCGGGGACGACGCCAACCTGGTCTGGACGTGCTACGCCAACGAGCGGCTTCTCTATCGCCTCTCCGTCTCGGAATACGCCGGGGACTTCGTTCTCAAGGGAGCTATGCTATTCATGGCATGGACAGGTCAGTCGCATAGACCAACCGTTGACATGGATTTCCTTGGCTATGGCGAAGACTCCAGTGAGCGGCTTACGGAAGTATTTCGGAACGTCTGCGCCGTTGGAGTTGAACCGGATGGGCTGGAATTCAGAGCCGATAGCGTGAAGGCCACACCGATCCGCGAGGAACACGAATATCACGGACAGCGCGTCACGCTGACGGCCTTTCTTGGCAAGGCCCGTATCACCATCCAAGTGGACATCGGATTTGGGGACGTGCTGACGCCCAGGGCCAGGAAGATCAATTATCCCACGCTCCTGGACTTTCCGGCGCCGCGTATCCGCGCCTGCCCGCGCGAGACGGTCGTCGCCGAGAAACTCCAGGCCATGGTCATATTGGGTATCGCCAACAGCCGGATGAAGGACTTCTACGACCTATACGTGCTGGCGCGGGATTTCGAGTTTAACGGCGCTACCCTCACCCGGGCGATCAAGGCGACTTTCACGAGGCGCGGGACCGGGATTCCAAGCGAAACTCCGCTCGCGCTGACGGAGGAGTTCGGACAGGACGATATGAAATCCGTCCAGTGGAAGGCGTTTATCCGTAAGAGCGGCCTTGAACAGGGCGTGCCGGAACTACTGGACGTTCTCTCGCATTTGCGCGAGTTCCTGCTCCCGCCGCTGGGAGCGGCTTCAGGGAAAGCGCACGCGGAAAGAACCTGGAGTGCGGGTGGCCCCTGGATGTCTGCGAAATCCGAAGATGATGCGTGAGTCTCCCATCAAGGTAGTCGGGGCCACCCCCAACGATTTGAGGGGAGGGGCCCGGATGCCGGCAAGATGCCAGCGCTACGGGGGAAGGACCGGAAGGGAGGGGCCCGGATGCCGGCAAGATGCCAGCGCTACGGGGGAAGGACCGGAAGGGAGGGGCCCGGATGCCGGCAAGATGCCAGCGCTACGGGGGAAGGACCGGA
>Ga0180015_1000421_pt1 | contig 12325 bp, 12 predicted proteins | sample KR13_S2_MetaG_FD_116508 | JGI IMG/M metagenome (GOLD analysis project Ga0180015, IMG submission 116508) | Groundwater microbial communities from the Olkiluoto Island deep subsurface site, Finland - KR13_S2_MetaG | ecosystem: Environmental > Aquatic > Deep subsurface > Groundwater | place...
CGTCTTCAGATAATCCTTCATCCAGCTGCTGAACTCCTCTCTCCTGAGGGCATATTCTATGGTGGCCTTTATGTAGTCGGCCTTGTTGCCGAGGTCATACCTTACGCCCTCAAAGTCGTATGCATACATATCCCTTTTCTGGCTGAGAATTCTCAACGCGTCGGTGAGTTGGATTTCGCCGCCTTTACCCGGCTCCGTCTTATCTATGGCATCGAATATGTCCGGGGTCAGCAGATACCGTCCAGTTATACCGAGATTTGAGGGCGCATCCTCCGGCTTTGGCTTTTCCACGAGGTCCTTGACCTTATAGACAAGGTCCTCCACGAGCTCTCCGTCAACAACGCCGTAGCTCTCTATCATCTCCTTCTCAACCTTGTTGACGGCGATTATCGGGGCCTTATACTTCTCATAATAATCCATCAGCTGTTTCGTGCAGGGAACATCAGAGGAGATGATATCATCACCTAGAAGGACAACGAAGGGCTCATCGCCCACGTGCTTCTTTGCATAGTAGATTGCATTGCCGAGACCCTTCGGTTCCCTCTGCCTGATATAATGAATGTCAGCCAAATCTGAGATGTCCCTCATCTCCTTCAGAGTGTCAGTCTTTCCGTCTCTCTCGAGAATCTCCTCCAGCTCGAAGGACTTGTCGAAGTGGTCCTCAATGGCTCTCTTGCCCCTACCCGTTATTATGAGAATGTCATCTATCCCAGAAGCGACGGCCTCCTCAACAACAAACTGTATTACCGGTTTGTCTATCAAGGGGAGCATCTCCTTGGGCTGCGCCTTTGTTGCGGGCAGGAATCTGGTCCCTCTTCCCGCTGCTGGAATTACGGCCTTCATTATGAATCCCTCCTTATCACGAAATTCGCGAGTTCGAGAAGGCTTTTTTTTGCCTCAGTATCGGGCAAATCCTTCAGTGAGTTCGTTGCATCATCCATGAAGTCCTTCTCCTTCTCCATGCAGTATTCCAGGGCGCCGGAATTCTTTATCAGCTCGATTCCCCTCTCAATATCCGACTCCTTGCCATTCCCGAGAATCCTGGTGAATTCATCCCTCTCATCGCCCTGCAGGAGCTCCTTCGCCTTTATCATGATCAGGTTCTTCTTCCCTTCAACTATGTCACTGCCTACTGGTTTTCCGAGCTTCTCCTCATCCGCTGTAACTCCAAGGATGTCGTCATGAATCTGGAAGGCCATCCCCAGAGAAAGCCCGAATTTTGCAAGAGATGAAACCTGTCCCTCACTTCCATTACCAAGAATCGCTCCTGCTTTCGTGGCAGCCTCCAGGAGCACGGCGGTCTTCTTCCTTATCATCAGAAGGTACTCGGATTCCGGGACATCATCTCTCTCTTCAAATTCCATGTCCATCTCCTGGCCCTCGCATATCTCTGCCGCTGCGTGGGCGAGAATTCCCACCGCTCTTGTGTCACTCACCTCGAAAACCTTGGAAAAGAGCAGGTCTCCAGCCAGGATTGCAGTGGTCTCGCCGAATTCTTCATGAACTGAAGGGACGCCCCGCCTGAGACTGTCCCTGTCCATTATGTCATCATGAACCAGAGTGAAGGTATGTATCATCTCTATTGCAGCGCCGGTTTTTACTGCGTCTTTCTTATCGCAGTTTAATGCCTCGCACGAAAGCATACAGAGCAATGGCCTTATTTTCTTCCCTCCTGCGAAGGTTATATGCCTGGCGGCCTTGTAGAGTTTTTCCGGCTCCCCGCTAAGGAGTCTTTCAATCTCCAAGTCGACCTCTCCAAAATGATTATCAAACCTCGAAAAATCCATCTTATGTATTTACATTGAGGAGATAAAATTAGCCTCTAATGGCTTAAATAATCCTTTTTCTTTTATTTATAAGATGGTCAAGAAAAAGATTTCGATTATAGGCGGCTACGGCGGCATGGGCGCATTCTTCGCAAAACTGTTCAAGGAGGAGGGTTTTTCTGTAACAATCTCTGGACCAAGCGAGATTAAGGGAAAAAATGTGGCCAAGGAGTTGGCAGCCGAATACGTCAAGGATAACAAGAAGGCCGCAAAAGGCGCCGACATAGTCATGATTTCCGTACCCATCGATCACACCCTTGATATAATCCGGGAGGTCGCTCCCATAGTAAAGAAGGGTGCTCTTCTTATGGATGTCACCTCCGTAAAGGAGGGACCCTGCAAGGCAATGAAGAAATTCGCTGGCATTGGCGTTGAGATTCTCGGAACCCATCCCGTATTCAGCCACAGGGTCGGCACTCTCGAGGGACAGGTCTTCGTCCTCACTCCTGTGAGGGGCAAGAAATGGCTTGCCTGGCTGAAGGAATTCCTCGGCAAACACAAGGCAAGGGTCTTTGAATCCACCCCACAGGAGCATGACCAGATAATGGCGGTGGTTCAGGGTCTCACTCACTTTGCATACATCTCCATAGGAAAGACGCTAGAGGAACTGGACCTCGACGTAAAGGAATCAAGGAAATTCTCCTCTCCAATCTATGAATTAATGCTCGACATCGTGGGAAGGATTATCGGCCAGAACCCCGAGCTCTACGCCTCGATACAGATGCAGAACCCCCGCGTTCTGGAGGTCCACGATGCCTTCCTCAAGGCCGCAAAGGAACTGAACAAGACAGTAAAGGACAGGGACGAGAAGAAATTCATAGCCATAATGTCTCAGGCCGCGAAGCACTTCGGGGATGTAGAGTCTGCAATGGGGCGCTCTGACAAGGCCATATACTCCTTGATATCAGAGCTGGATTGCCTCAAGAACTCCATCGGCAAGGAGATATGCCTGAAACACATCTACTCTGGGAAGATTCACTACGGCACGGTAAAAGACGTAACTCCTGACGAGGTCATACTAGTGGATTCCGGGAAGGAATCGAGGCTGAAGATTTCCAACCTCCAGATTCTTTCTGACGATGAGATAGTTGAATCCCTGACCGAGAAATTTGGGACCGTGAAGAGAGACTTCTCCTTTGTCTTTGACGACGGCATCAATGGAAGATTCATGGCAAAGCTCCTCAGGAGCTATGACCTGGACATAATCGGGGTCGAGATAAAGGACGTCTATACCGGAAGCCAGATAGGCCCTGGTAGGAAGAGCATCTGCTTCGGTGTGGAGATTCTCAACAGAGACCCCAAGGAAACATCAGCCGGAATAAACGAATTCTTCTCCAGGCTGGGCGGCATTGTGAGATAATCAAGTTTTATTTCCTTCTTCGTAATTATTGAACTACTGAGGTAAGAAAAATGACAAAGGTTTATTATGATGACGATGCGGACCTCTCAGCCCTTGAGGGGCTGAAGATTGCGATTATAGGTTACGGGAACCAGGGCGCCGGGCAGGCGCAGAATATGCGGGATTCTGGTTTGGATGTTATTATCGGCTCAAGGGGAGACCCGAGCTTCGAGAAGGCCAAGGAGGACGGCTTCGAGGTCCTTCCCATAGCAGAGGCAGCCGAAAAGGCAGACATAATCCATATCCTGATTCCAGATGAGGTGCAGGCAGAAACCTATGAGAATGAGATAAAGAACGGCCTCAAGGAAGGAAATGCTCTAATGTTCTCCCATGGCTTTAACATAAGGTTCAAGGCCATCAAACCCCCGGAATTCATTGACGTTATGATGGTCGCTCCCAAGGGGCCCGGAATTCTCGTGAGAAAGACCTATCAGGACGGTTTTGGGACTCCTGCATTGATTGCGGTGGAGCAGGACTCCAGTGGAAAGGCAAAGGAGAGAATTCTTGCCATTGCAAAGGCCATTGGAGCAACAAGAGCAGGCGTACTTGAAACCACATTTACAGAGGAGACAGAGACCGACCTATTTGGCGAGCAGGTCGACCTCTGCGGAGGAGTCAGCGAGCTTATAAAGGCGTCCTTTGACACTCTTGTTGAAGCAGGCTACCAGCCAGAGCTTGCCTATTTCGAGACTCTGCACGAATTAAAGCTGATTACTGATCTGGTGCAGGCCGGCGGCCTCGAGTACATGTGGAGATGTGTTTCCAACACTGCCGAATACGGCGGAAGGACAAGAGGCGAGAGGATAATAACGGAGCAGACAAGGGAGACAATGAAGGAGATTCTCGCTGATATAAAGAGCGACAAGTTCGCGCAGGAGTGGATTAACGAGTACAAGCAGGGCCTTCCAAACCTCGCCAGAATGAGGGCCGAGGACAAGGAGCTTCCGATAGAGAAGGTTGGAACCAAGTTGAGAAAGATGTTCAAGAAGCAGTAGAATGCTAACAAAGCGAATCATTCCGTGCCTGGACTGCGACCTCTCCGTCCCAGAGGGCCGAGTGGTCAAGGGCATCAAATTCAAGCAGATAAAGCATGCAGGAGAGCCCGCAGAACTAGCCAGGAGATATTCTGAGGACGGTGCCGACGAACTTGTATTTCTTGACATAACTGCTTCTCATGAGAGAAGGGAGACCATGATTCACGTCATCGAGGAGACTGCCAAGGAGGTATTCATCCCCCTGACGGTGGGGGGAGGAATCAAGAGCACAGGTGACATGAAGAAGATTCTCAGAGCCGGCGCGGACAAGATTTCCATAAATACGGCCGCAATCCAGAATCCCGACCTGGTTTCAGAAGGCGCCAGGGAATTTGGCAATCAGTGCATTGTCGTTGCAATTGATGCCAAAAGGGAAGGGGATTCATGGAAGTGCTACATCTATGGCGGCAGGGAGAGAACCGAAGTCGATGCAGTCGAGTGGGCAAAGAAGGTCGAGGAACTGGGAGCGGGAGAGATTCTCCTCACATCCATGGACCGGGACGGAACCAAGGACGGCTACGACCTGGAGCTGACAAGAGCAATTTCAGAAGCGGTGAATATCCCGGTAATCGCATCAGGTGGCGTGGGCAAGCCGGAGCACATAGTCGAGGCATTCACCAAGGGGAAGGCGGATGCAGCACTCGCAGCGAGCATATTCCACTATGAGGAATACCCAATCCCTGAGGTAAAGAAGTATCTGAAAGAAAAAGGAATCCCTGTAAGATTATAACTCTATCTCTCCGGTAAAGACGTCTTCTGCCGGGCCTATGAGGAAGACTCTATCCACTTTTCCATCCTTTATATCCAGCTCTATCCCAAGGTCCCCGCCCCGCGCATGGAACAGAATCTTCTTAGAGTTCGTCAGTTTCTTCGTCCATACAGAGACCGCTGCTGCGGAAATACCTGTCCCGCAGGCAAGGGTCTCGCCCTCGACGCCCCTCTCGTAGGTGCGAATCTTGAATTCTTTATCACTAATCTTTTGAACAAAATGCACGTTCGTTCCGCTGGGGAATTCCCCAGTGAAATTTCTTATGGCTCTCCCGATGCCGGTGACATCCACCGCATCAACATTGTCATAAAAGAGAACCGCATGGGGATTCCCCATACTGACTGAAGTAATATTGTATGAATCTCCATCCACCTTGACCTCCTTGTCCACGAAACCCACCTCGGGCCGGCCCATGTCCACTCTCACTTCAGTGACAATGCCGTTCTTTACTGTCAGCTCCGGGACTATCTTCCCTGCCAGGGTCTCGGCCTTCAGCTTTTCCTTCTGCAGTACTGTATGTTCGTAGACGTACTTCGCGAAACAGCGGATTCCGTTGCCGCACATCTCCGCCTTGGAGCCGTCGGGATTATAGAACGAGAATTTAGCATCCAGCTTGTCGGAGTGCTGCACGAATATCACGCCATCAGCGCCAATTCCGAAGTTTCGCCTGCAGATTCTCGCGACGAATTCCGGCTTCTTCTCCTCGGGAACCAGGATATGATTGAACTCGTCAATCAGAATGAAATCATTCCCTGCCCCATGCATCTTTCTGAACGGAATCTTTGTCATTAGTACACCTTACCCTTTTTTCCCTTGTCTATCGTGAACTTTGCAGTGTCCGCTACTGCCATTACCGCCATGACCCCGGCCTGGATGGGGTCAGAGACTATTAGGTCGGCTGCTTCCGGTACAGAACCCGCCATCTTCAATGAAACTACGAGAATCCCCTTCTTCTGTATCTCCCTCACGGCCTTCGTGATTTCGCCGCCCATGATGGAGCCCGCCAGAATCAGAATCTTTGCCCTCGGCAGTCTTGCCACCGCCCTTACCGCCTCGGCAATTTGTTCCTCTCCAACCAGCGGGATTGTATCGACGGAAATCTTCTCCCCCCTGAGGTTGTGCCTGTCGGCCTCGGAGATTGCACCCTTTGCTACTTCAGCAACCTGGGCTCCGCCGCCTATGACAATCACTCTCTTGCCGTAAATATCTCTGAAGGTGGGAACGGTGCTGATTGAGACCACAATATCCAATCCCTTAAGGTCGTCGATAAGCTTGCTCAGGTCCTTGAGACTGCCTATCTCCAGATATAGATGTACAGTCTTTCCCCCACCCAGGTGCTCTATATCGTTTATATTCCCCCCGTGCTGTGCTATAACCTCGCTCACACTGTTCAGGGCCCCGACAACGTTCTTCAGTTCGATCCAGATTGCGTTCTCCATAGTGACATAAATATGTTGGATTAAAGTATTTATTATGGACGACAAGGAGCTAAAAGCCTACAGGGAGGCAGGGAAGATATCTTCGGAGGTTAGGGAGTGGAGCAGGACCCTGGTTAAGGATGGAGCAAACATCCTCGAGGTTGCAGAGAAGATTGAGGCCAAAATCAGGGAAAAGGGAGGCGAGCTCGCATTTCCGGTCAACGTCTGCATCGATGACATTACGGCCCACTACACTCCAAGCTTTCAGGACAAGATTCAAATACAGTCGGGGGACGTGGTCTCCGTCGACCTTGGAGTCCATATCGACGGCTTTATTGCTGATACAGCCTATACGGTCGACCTCTCTGGAAATCACGGCAAGATGCTCGAGACCAACGAACTTGCTCTCGAAAACGCCATTTCTCTCATAAAGCCCGGGACCTCTGTATCTGACATCGGAGACATAGTCCAGAAGACCATCACAGATGCGGGCTACAAGCCCATTGAAAATCTGACGGGGCACGAGGTGAAGCAGTATGACCTTCATGCGGGCCTCTCGGTACCGAACATCAAGGTCCCCTACGACTGGGAGGTCGAGGAGGGCATGGTCCTTGCCATCGAGCCCTTTGCAACCGACGGCTACGGCAGGGTGATAGAATCAAAGAAAGCAGAAATCTTCTCCTTGCTGCAGGAGAGGCCGACCCGGATGCGAGAGGCTAGAACCCTGCTGAAGGAGATTGAGCCAATGAAGGAGCTTCCCTTTGCAGAGCGTTGGTTCACCAAGAAAATCAGCCCGCTCAGACTCAGCCTCGCGCTCAGAAACCTGGTCCAGGACGGAATCCTGAAGGCATATCCAGTGCTGCATGAAAAGGAGAAGGGCATCGTCAGCCAGTTCGAGCATACCGTCATTGTTACTGAGAAGGGGTGCGAGGTTACGACGGAGTGAGTTTGTAGCGCCTAACTACTCAACCCTAACTCCCTCATCGCAGATTTCTGTCTTAACCACAGAGCCGTCGGCTTCTTCAATCTGCCTGCCGGCATCGCCGAGGGCAATCATTATCCCTCCCCTGCCCGCTCCGCACAGCTTAGCGCCCAGGGAATTCTCCCTCGCCGCCCAAATAATTCTGTCCAGCTCCGGGGAGGAGACGCCGATGGAGTAGAGAAGGCCTTGGTTGATGTTCATAATCTGCCCAAACTCCTTCATCTTTCCCTTCTCCAGGAACTTCTGGCCGTAGTCCACGACGTGAACCATGGCTTCCAGGTAATTCTCAAAGAACTTTGGGAATTCATCCTTCACCTTCATGACGTCCATGACGATATCCCCTGTGTTGGATATGACGCCAGTATTGCCTATCGTAATCTCTGGATACTTCTTCACCTTCAGCTTCTTGAACTTTCCTTTTTGATATCTGAGAACGCCGCCGAAGGTTACCGAGAACGGGTCGACTCCAGAGGATTTGCCATGCACTATATTCTCAATGTCCCAGGCGAGATTCGCTATCTCATCGTTGCTGATGTCACGGTCGAATTCCCTTGCTATGGCGAGGACCATTGCAGAGGCTGCTGAAGCAGAGCTCCCAAGCCCTGAAGAAACCGGGGCCTCGGATGAAATCTCAATGTCGAGGCCCGATTCAATGCCCAGCTTCGCGAAGGTCTTCTCTATGCACTCGGCAGCAAGGACAGTGTTCCACTCCTTCTTCAGTTTTGGAATATCAGAAAAAGAGAATTCCAGATTCTCTATTTGAGTAGCATCGTTGTTGAGGGTAAATCTATTGTCATCCCTCCTGCTGACCGTGACATAGGTCCTGAGGTTGACCGTTGCTACAAGGACGGGGTTTCCGTAGACTGCTGCATGTTCGCCGAGGAGGATTACTTTCCCTGGCGCTGATGCTTTGGTTGCCATTATTCAGCCTTCAGCTTCTCAACTACTGCATCTCCCATGTCTGAGCATGTGTTCTCTCCGCCGAGATCCTTCGTCCTGACCTTGCCTTCCCTCAGGATGTCCTCGATGGCCTTCACAATCTTCTTGGCTGATTCTTCCTCTCCGATCTCATCGAGCATCAGGGCCCCTGCCCAGATTGTCGCTATCGGGTTGACCCTGTTCATGCCTTTATACTTCGGGGCTGAGCCATGAATCGGCTCGAACATTGATATTCCGTCCGGGTTGATGTTGCCTCCAGGAGCAAGACCCATCCCACCCTGAATCATCGCCCCAAGGTCTGTTATTATATCGCCGAACATGTTTGGGGTTACGACGGTCTGGAACCATTCCGGGTTCTTCACAAACCACATCGTCACCGCATCCACCAGGTTGAATCCATGCTCAATTCCGGGATAACCCTTGCTTGTTTCCTCAACAATCTCTCTCCAGAAGTTGTAGATGTATGAAAGGACGTTCGCCTTGTCAACGGCAGTGACTCTCGTATCGCCCCTCTTCTTTGCAAGCTCGAAGGCGTATTTTATGACACGCTCCGTTCCTTTCCTGGATATCATACCAATCTGATAGCCTATCTCATCGTCATTCTCAATGTCGAGGTCGAACTTTACTGTGTATAGTTCTCTCAGCACCTCCAGATGATTCTGGCTCTTGCCTGGGCCTACTCTGTCCCCAATCCCCACGTAGAAGTCCTCCGTGTTCTCCCTTACGACGACAAAGTCGATGTCCTCGGGGGTTTTGTCCTTTAGCGGGCACCACACGCCCTCCAGGAGCTTTATGGGCCTCAGATTCACGTACTGGTCGAAGTAGAACCTCATGGTCAGGAGGATTCCCTTTTCCAGGACTCCGGGCTTCATCCTGGGGTCGCCAAGAGCTCCAAGGTAGATAGAGTCCATTGAAGACATTTCCTTCATAGTATCCTCAGTCACCAGTTCCTTGGTCTTGAGGTAGTGCTCCGCCCCTATTGGATACTCCGTCCAGTTAATCTCAAAGCCGTCTATCTCGCTAACAGTGTCTATGACCTTTCTTCCCTCCCTGATAATCTCAGGGCCTATTCCGTCGCCCGGTATGAGGGCAATCTTGTGCGTACTCATTTCTTCGCCTCCAGGAGCTCCTTTGCTCTGCTGACCTTTATATTGTTTTCATTGATTAAAATTTCCGCGATTTTGTTGATTTGTTCTCCCTCTGCCCCCGCCATCGCCGCAATGTTCATTGCGTGCAGGGACATGTGTCCCTTCTGGATTCCTTCGGTTGAGAGGGCCCTTATGGCCGCCAGATTTTGTGCCAGGCCAACGGAGGCCATTACTTCGGCTAACTCCTGTGCGGTCTTTACACCGAGGATTTTCATGGCTGCCCTTGCCACGGGATTCATTGTAGCTCCTCCAAAGGTCCCGACAGCGAGTGGGATTTCAATCCTTCCGGTCAGATTTCCTTTATCGTCCTTGCTCCAGTGGCTTACCGGCCTGTATCTTCCCTCCAGGGAGGCGTAGGCGTGAATCCCCGCCTCTACTGCCCTTGTGTCGTTCCCCGTCGCAAGAGCAACTGCGGAGATTCCGTTCATCACTCCTTTATTATGGGTAACAGCCCGATATGGGTCAGCATCCGCGAATTCATAAGCAAGAATTATTGAATCCACCGTCTTCGAGCCTCCGAGAGCATCGGCCGAGATTGAGACCTCGGCCCTTGCCATTCTCTTTGTAGCCAGATTAGAAAGAATCCTCAGATACACCTTGCCACGGGTTACCTCTTCAATGAGAGGGGAAACGTGCTCGCACATGGTATTGACAACATTGGCGCCCATGGCGTCTCTCACATCAACAAGGAGATGGATAATGAGCATCCCGTTATTCAGAATCCTTACCTCGAGGTCCTTTGCACCGCCCCCGAGGTCGACGAGGACGAAGTCCTGCTCGTTGGCCAGTGAGAGAATTTTCTCTTTATTGGCGAGAATTTTCTCTTTTGCCTCCTCGGGCTTCTTTGCTATCAGCTGAATCTGCCCAATCATTATCGGCTCGTCGCTGCTTGCCTTAAAACCGCCGCCCTCCCTAATCATCCTTGCAGCGTTGCTTGCCGCAGCAACCACGGAGGGCTCCTCCGTGGCCATGGGAATCAGATAATCCTTATCATTTATCAGAAAATTCGTTGCTATTCCAAGAGGGATTTGAATTTTCCCTATGACGTTCTCAATCATCCTCCCGGCTTCCTTCAGCGAGATTCCCTTCTCCTGCAGAATCCCAACCTCCTCGTCGCTAAGCTCGGCGAACTTCTTGACCTTATTCATCCTCTTCTTGACGCCAAGCTTGTAGAAGCCGCTAATCCTGGAGGTCTTGTTTTCTGCGCTCATTTCCTTATAGATTAAGATGCTGGATAGAAAACATAAAAAACTTCAGGGGATTTTAAAAGACAATCGTCGAGTTTTGATTGCCTTCTCCGGAGGAGTCGACAGTTCGCTCCTGGCCAGAGTAGCAAAGGAAGCCCTCGGCAGGAATGCCCTGGCAGTCACAATAGACTGTGAGATGGTTCCAAGAAGGGAGCTTAAGGGGGCCAGGGCAATGGCGAAGGCCATCGGAATCAAGCACAGGGCCGTAAAATACCGGATGCTGAAGAACAAGGAATTTACAAGGAACCCTCAAAATAGATGCTATTACTGCAAAAGGAAAATAATGGGAATCCTCCTGGAGGCTGCAGAGAAGGAAGGCTCAGTTCTAATGGACGGAACCAATGCCGACGATGTCCGGGGCAGGAGGCCCGGGCTCAAGGCGCTGAGGGAACTCGGGGTTCTGAGCCCGCTGGCAATGGCTGGAATCAGCAAGAATGAGGCAAGGAAGCTTTCAAGGAAGCTAGGGCTCAGGAACTATGACCGGCCGGAGATGACCTGCCTGGCCACGAGAATTCCGACAGGAGAGACGATAACGAAGGAAAGGCTGAAGAGAATAGAAAAGGCCGAGGAATTCCTGCAGGGGCTGCGAATCAGAGACCTGAGAGTGAGGGACCACGACAACATCGCGAGGATTGAGGTAAAGAGAGAAAAATTTAAGATAATTTTCAATAATAGGGAGAAAATAATAAAGGAATTCAAGGGCCTGGGTTTTTCGCACGTCTGCCTGGACATGGAGGGAAGGGATGAATAACAAGGAACTTATCAAAAAGCACGTGGAATCGATTCTCTGGTTGAGGGACGAGCTGCTGGAGATGGACTCCATGGCCAAGCCGCTGATGGGGATAGAGGACTGGGACGACTCGGTGGCGGTGGAATTTCCCGGCAGCAAACTCGTTATTTCGGTTGACGGGCCCTATGCAAAGAGGCTTGTGATGAAGTCAGCTTTAATTCACGCCTCAACCGACGTCGTTGTGAAGGGCGCAAAGCCGCTGTTTGCACTGGATACAGTCATCGGGACGGAAGCCGACATAAGGGAGATGGTCCAGAGTCTGAAGAGGCAGGCCCTAGCGATGGAGATTCCGATTCTTGGAGGCAACACATTCTTTGAGGAGACCGAGCCGAGGTGCTCTCTGACGGTGGTGGGAGAGCTACTGACGAAGGAGCCAATCCGCGACTCAACAGCGAAGAAGGGAGACGTCCTCCTGCTGATAGGCGAGCCGCTCTGGGGCGAGCAGCAGGGGAGGATTGAGAAGGCGAAGATTATGTTCAGGACGTGGTTCGATATCATCAAGGAGGCTGAGGTCCATGCCGCCAAGGACGTGACGAAGGGGGGCATCGTCTCAACGGTCCATGAGATGGAAAAGAAATCCGGCCTTGAATTCAGGCTCGATAAAAACATCCCACTCTCAATGACGAGAAACTTGGACAATTTCCTGGCTGCTGTTTCTACTGACGATTATGAACAGATTGAGGCCATCGCAAAGAAGAACGGATGCGCCATTTATAAAATCGGCTCGATAGAGTAAAAAGAATGATCGAAGTCAAGAAGCTGAGGAAGGGCGA
>Ga0180015_1000422_pt1 | contig 12293 bp, 5 predicted proteins | sample KR13_S2_MetaG_FD_116508 | JGI IMG/M metagenome (GOLD analysis project Ga0180015, IMG submission 116508) | Groundwater microbial communities from the Olkiluoto Island deep subsurface site, Finland - KR13_S2_MetaG | ecosystem: Environmental > Aquatic > Deep subsurface > Groundwater | place...
ATTAGGACGAATGGTATTAAATGAAACCGAACGTTTAATTCATGAATACAATGGAACACGTATTTATATCGATACATCTCAGCGGTCGCATTATTCTGATACTCGTTCTTTTTATGAACAATGTGGTTATAATGTGACATCAATACTTAAAGACTTTTATGCTTTAGGAGACGGAAAAGTTATTTACAGTAAAACTCTTGCTGACAAAAGAGTTTAAGGGTGGGTATAGGTGTCAAAACTTGAAGGGCTGTTGAGATATGAATTCTTAATGGCCTTTTTTCTTTATAAAAAATCAAATTTTTGTAAAAAAACCAAGAAGATATTGATAAATTCAAAATCATACTTCAGATTTGGCCTATGGTCACAAGAAATCTTGAAACTTCAATTAGAATATATTCCAGACAATATCCAGTAGTTGCTATTGTCGGCCCAAAACAGAACGGAAAGACTACAATGGCAAGGTACATGTTCCCTGACCATAACTACCTGTCAATTGAAAATCTTGACGTTTGCCATTCTGAAGAACAACACATCTGAAAAAGGACTTGTCATATACAGAGGCGAAGATGTTATTGGAAAAAGATCGGCTGTCAGCGTTGTTCCCTGGTGGGATTTATAAAAAAGGGGAATAACGGGGATTTCATGATCTGAGCGAGGTTGTTCTTGAAAGAACTAACAGAAATCGATCAAAGAATAAATTCAGTGGAAAGAGAATTGCGAGAACTTGAAGATAATAGGTCTCAGTTGCTGGAAAAAATTAAATACTTAAAAAGTCTCAGAGAAAAAATATCTCAAGGAAGTAATTCATCAGTATATGGGAAAAATACATTAACAAGCAGGTCAAATCAGGATCATAAAATAGCCCTTTTTCGTTCTTTATTCAAGGGACGAGAAGATGTGTTCCCCAAAAGATTTGAAAGCGCTAAAACAGGCAAAAGTGGATACCAACCGTGCTGTCGAAATGAATGGATAAGAGGTATTTGCAGAAAACCAAAGATAAAATGCGCTGACTGTGAAAACCGTGACTTCATACCGGTAACTGATGATATAATAAAAAATCATCTTATGGGAGCTGAAGTATATAGCAGGTCTAAACGGAATTATACTATTGGTATCTATCCATTATTACCGGACGAAACATGCTGGTTTCTGGCTGCTGATTTTGACAAAGAAACCTGGATGGATGATGTTTCAGCATATCTGGAAACCTGCAAAACATATAATGTCCCGGCAGTTCTTGAACGATCCCGTTCAGGGAATGGAGGGCATGTATGGATTTTCTTTTCTGAACCTGTTCCGGCCGGTCAGGCAAGAAGGCTTGGGTCTTTCATTTTGACAGAAACAATGGACAGGCGGCCTGAAATTGGGCTTGATTCATATGATTCCTTCTTCCCAAAACAGGACACAATGCCGAAGGGTGGATTCGGCAACCTCATTGCACTTCCGCTTCAAAAGAAACCGAGAGAAAAAGGCAACTCTGTTTTTCTGGATGAGAGCTTAATGCCATATCAAGACCAATGGGCATTTCTTTCAACAATTAAAAGAATATCGCTTTCAGAAGTTGAAAAAATAATAGACCTGGCTGAAAACCGTGGAGGAATCCTTGGTGTCAAGATGGTTGCAACAGGTGAAAATGACATTGAACCATGGCTTGCGCCGCCATCAAGGAAGAAAGAAGTCCCTGTTACCGGGCCGCTTCCTGATCAGATAAAGTTGGTTCTTGGAAATCAAATCTATATTGAAAAAGAGATATTGTCACCATCTTTGAGAAATCGGTTAATTCGATTAGCTGCATTTCAAAATCCTGAATTTTATAAAGCACAGGCAATGCGCTTTCCAACTTTTGGCAAACCTCGAATCATTAATTGCTGTGAAGATTTTCCAAAGCATATAGGTATTCCAAGAGGATGTCTTGAGGAAATAATATCGCTTCTTGAATCATTAAAAATTAAAGTCCGGTTAATAGATGAACGTTTTCATGGAGAACCAATTGATGTAAAATTTATCGGCAGATTACGACCAGAGCAGGAAAAAGCGGCTGAGGCCATGCTTAATTTTGACACCGGTGTTTTGTCTGCATCAACAGCTTTTGGAAAAACTGTGATCGCAGCATATTTAATTGCTAAACGAGGTGTAAATACATTGATACTTGTTCACAGGAGAGAATTGCTCGATCAGTGGGTAGCGCGCTTAAGCAATTTTTTAGGACTAGATTCAAAAAAGATCGGACAGATAGGCGGAGGTAAACGCAAACCTTCAGGAGTAATTGATGTGGCAATAATTCAGAGCATAAGCAGAAAAGGGGCGGTGGATGATATTGTTGGGGAATATGGGTACCTTGTTGTGGACGAATGTCACCATATTTCAGCAAGAAGTTTTGAAATCGCAACAAGGCAATGTAAAGCAAAATATATTACAGGTCTTTCAGCTACCGTTATTCGCAAAGACGGACATCATCCTATCATTTTTATGAACTGTGGTCCTGTAAGATATAAAGTAGATGATCGCAAACAGGCTGATAAGAGACCATTCAATCATAAAGTAATTGTACGATCTACAAATTTTAAAATACCTGTAGCACTGATAAACAAAGAACCTCTTATGATTCATGAGCTGTATGCTGCATTGATTGTTGATGAAAAACGAAATCAAATGATTGTTGAAGATGTTGTAAAAGCTGTAAATGAGGGGCGTATTCCAGTTGTCCTGACTGAAAGGCGTGAACATCTTGAAAAATTGACATCCTTACTTTCTTCAAGAGTGAAAAATATTTTTATAATGAAAGGCGGCATGGGAAAAAAGCAAAGAAAGACATTGACAGAAGAAATGAATGCTGTTGACTCTGAAAGAGTTATTTTAGCCACCGACCAGTATCTTGGTGAAGGTTTTGATGATCCCAGATTGGACACTTTGTTTTTAACACTTCCTGTATCATGGAAAGGTACTGTGGCACAATATGCCGGCCGGCTTCATCGTTTGCATGATATGAAAACAGAGGTAATTATATATGATTATGCGGACTTAAATGTTCCGATGCTGGTAAAAATGTATGGAAGACGGGTGTCTGGATACAAGGCAATAGGATATGAAATAAATGAATAGTATCAGGTGGGTTGCGATAGGAGTGGATGTGGCCAGGCGATAAAAGATATGCCCGTTAGGCTGTAAGCATATCTTTGTTGCGAGATTAGGAGATAGCGAAAAAGAACAATTTTAGGCTAAAAATGTTTGATAGCAACTACCACTAATTGCAAATAATATAGGTATATTAGAGCAACTTTTGTCTTGTACTCTTACGAGGTGTCGTTCAAGAGTGCTGACATGAGCGTAGTGCAACCTCAATAGGAGAAAGCCATGACGAACTCACTCGACCTTCGTTTTAGAAAAAACTCACCAGGGTTTCCTGCTCCACCAATTGCTGAAGTTTATATAAAAAGCCATTCAGTGTTTACTTTTGAAGCGAATAAAAGATATGATTATTATAACAAGCTGTTAACGAGATCTGGGACTATGAACTAAAAAAAGGATTTAGCTATTCCATTTTTGATGATACAAACTTATAAACTGAGCAATGTCTCATAAGTATTCCCTAAAAGAAGAATATGGAAAAAATTTTGAACATCTTGCTACAAGAGGCAACCGAGCATATAGCAAGATACCTTGAAAGGTTACTGCCTTCACTTTTAGATAACTGGTGGAAAGATGCTGTGGTGGACAAGCTGTCCTTTCAGCAACAACGACGAGTCGAACAAAAAAGAATAGTCTCCCTCTCATCATTGGATCTTGTTGCCTTGCTTCGGGTGTTGGATCAGAATTGGTACCAGATTTCAACGAAGATGAATCTGTCCCCTGAATCTCGCCATTTTGTTAAAGAAATGCAAACCGTTCGGAACAGGTGGGCACACGCAGGCACAGAAGGGTTCCCTCCGGAAGATGTATACCGGGACATGGACACCCTGCAGCGCTTCGCTATGGTGATTGAGGCTGAAGAGGCTTTTATTCAGGAGATTCGTGCAGCAAAAACATCATTGCTCGAAAGGCGTGTGACCTCTATTTCGAAAGCCCCTACAAGCGAAGCACAACCAACTCCAGGAAAAGAAACACAAACAGCCGAGTTTGAGCCTGGCCAGATTGTCTTTTTGAAATCGAATCCTGAAATAAAGGGAGCGGTTGTGTTGATTATGCCGGGTAAGCCGGAAAATCGCTACAATGTGTTCATTGATGGTCAGACACGAACATTCTATGCCTCCCAGATACAGGCTGAAGATCGGAAAGATAAGGACTCTATCGTTTTGCCTTGTCACAAGTTCCACTCCTACCTCACTGCTCTTCAAATACAATATCCAGGGTTGTCGACGCTTTATTCTCTTAATGCGGCTCGTGTTGATTTCATTCCATACCAATTCAGGCCGGTGCTGAAATTTATCCGATCCGACCGACCGCGATTACTCATTGCCGATGGTGTTGGCGTAGGGAAAACCATTGAGGCAGGGTTGATCCTGCGTGAGCTGCAGGCCAGGCGTGATGTCCGTTCCATTCTCATAGTCTGCCCTCGTCCACTGGTAACTGAACGCAAATGGCAAATTGAGATGAAACGTTTTGAAGAGCGTTTCGCTCATCTTGACGGCAGGACGCTTCGCTTCTGCATCAACGAGATGGATCTGGAAGGAGTTTGGCCTGAGCAATACCAGAAAGCCATCATGCCCTATTCCTTGTTTGACGAGGCTCTTCTTTACGGAACAAGCCCGAATGGCAGGCGAAAACGCAAGAAGGGTCTGCTGGATTTGGACCCGCCGCCCCGGTTTGACCTGGTTATTGTGGACGAAGCTCATCACATCCGGAATTCGGATACGTATAGTCACAAGGCGGTGAGGTTCTTTTGCGACCACGCTGAAGCGGTCGTATTTCTGACCGCCACACCGATACAGATGGGTAGTTACGACCTCTTCGTTTTGCTCAATGTACTTCGCCCTGATCTTATTATCGACCAGGAGAGCTTTGAGCACATGGCGGAGCCGAATCCGTTCATAAATCACGCCGTAGACCTTGCACGCGGTCAGGGGGCGGGATGGGCCGCAAAAGCCGCCGAGGCACTTGATGAGGCTGCCGCGACATCGTGGGGACGGGCCTTGCTGCGAAATAGCCCTGAATTCTCCCGAATACGCAATCAACTCTCATGTGGCGATATTCCATCAGGAGAGCGCGTGCAAAGCATTACTGACCTCGAAGCGCTGCATACATTCGCCGGAATAATTAACAGAACCCGCAGGAGAGATATTGGCGACTTCACGGTAAGGAAACCGGAAACTGTCGTCATTGAATTCACTCCGGCACAGAAGAGGCTCCATGACGATCTGCTTCAGATTCAAGCAGAAATATTCAGCCAAATTCATGGAGATACCAATGTCAAGTTCATGATGACAACAATCAGACGGCAGGCAGCGAGTTGTTTATACGGCCTTGTCCCTTTCCTCCAGGAGATACTTAATCGTCACGTTGACGAATTGGCATGGGAAGAGGCCGACAATACTGGAGAGGCTCCATCTGCGACAATGGTCGAAGCCATAGAAACAAGAATCAAAATAATTCTGGAACAAGCGCGTAATCTTGATCCCGAAGATCCAAAGCTTGAGGCGCTCAGGAAGATTCTCAGGAACAAACAAGAGTTGCCCAACAACAAGGTCATGCTCTTTTCCAGCTTTCGACACACCCTCCACTATCTTCATCAACATCTAAAGGCAGACGGTTTTCGCGCCGGATTAGTGCATGGTGGTGTACCGGATGAAGAGCGTGCCGAAATGCGCAATCGTTTTAAGTTGAAGCGTGAAGACGATAACGCTTTAGATTTAATGCTTTTTTCTGAAATCGGCAGTGAGGGATTGGATTATCAGTTTTGTGATTGCATTATTAATTACGATTTGCCTTGGAACCCCATGCGAATCGAGCAAAGAATCGGGCGTATCGACCGCTGGGGACAACAAAGCGAGAGTGTCGCCATTTTCAACCTGATTACGCCGGGGACGGTTGACGCGGACATTTATGATCGGTGTTTGCTGCGCATAGGAGTTTTCAACAACGCCCTGGGTGGAAGCGAAGAGATATTAGGTGAAATCAGTAAAGAAATCCGCAACATTGCTGAGAATTTCAATCTGAGCGATGTGGAACGTCGTGAAAAGCTCCAGCAGTTGGCGGATAATCAAATACGCTTGATACAAGAACAGGAAGAACTCGAACAAAAGCAGGTTGAGCTGTTTGGCATTCGCCTGCCTGAAGATCAGATGAAGAAAGAGATTAACGAGGCTTCGAGCTTTTGGCTTTCCCCCAAAGCGATTCGTAATCTTATTACGAATTATCTACAGGAAACCTTTGGCAAAGAGCAAGAATTCGTTCTTGGGGAGAAACCGCTCAAGACGCTGCGCTTGTCCCAGGAGGCCCGTAACCGGTTGTTGAAGGATTTTCAGAAGCTACCCAGACAAAGCACATCCTCATATAGGGAATGGGAAAACTGGTTAAAGGGCGGAGATCCTCACTTGACTTTTACCTTTGATGCCGCGTGTGCGTCTCAACATCCGGATGCGGCATTCATCATGCCTTTGCACCCTTTGGTAAGGCAAGCGTCCAGAGCATTCGACACCACAAAACGGGTTGTCACAACACTAAAGGTGAAGGATCAGTCTGTCCCTGGCGGAGATTATCTGTTTGCAATCTATCAATGGCGGTTTCACGGTATTAGAGAAGACCTGGTTCTGTGCCCGGTTGCGAGTTCAGAGCAGGTTACCTCGCATTTGGGTAAACTCCTTGAAAAGGCTGAAGAAAATCCAACCAGTGAAGATAATGTCCCTGAAACCTCAGCTTGGGACGAGCTTGATACTCACCACTACAAGCTCTGGTCAGAGGCGCGCGAAAAACACCAGAGCCGGACACAGGAACTGGCGCAATATCGACGAGAAAGTCTAACAACCAGCCACCGCGCGCGAATTGCCTTACTTAGAGACCAGCTCAATCAGGCAACTGATGAAAAAATAAGCCGGATGCGGCAGTCTCAAATTGATTCGGCTGAAGCGGATTACGCGCGCCGCTTTCAGGAATTGGATATTGCAATGGAAAGGGTCGATATTACCGCCCAGCCGGTGGCGTATGGGATCATTAATATTGAGGAGGGATGAAGATGGATAGTTACGATCCTTTAGAAATAGTTTATCAATTGAGAGTTTGGGTTGAGAAGAGTTTAGGAAATTATTCGTCTTTAGACGCTGCTACTTTGGTTGAAGCAAAGGCAAGATACCGCACAGTTATTGAAATAATTAATGGCTTTGAAAAACTACTGATTCTCATACCCGAAGATATAAATTTGGAAAAAGCGAACCTTGAAAATATACTTAAGGTTCCGAGTGAAGAGAAAGGGAAACTGACTGTTTTGGCAAAGGAACTCTCATCCTTGGCTATAGACATAAAGCGTCAACTTCGAGTGATGCGAAGTCCAAAAACAACAGAAGGCAAAAAAGCACCGCCAAAAGGACTACAAGTTACGTTTCCAGATGAAGTGGTTTTTTGCGAGAACACCGCTACAAAGACTTTCATCAGAACTCTCCAACATATCGGTTTAAAGCGCGTTTCTGAATTGCAGTCTATCAGGGCACTTGGACACCCACTTGTGTCAACACAAAAAAACGAATCAGCAGGTAATGTTCGAGAAATAGATGGATATTACATTGAAACACGTTCAAGTACAGAAGCAAAAGCAAAATATATTCGGGGTATTGCCAGCAATCTTAATATCGATATTATAGTAAATATTATTGAAAAATAATTGTTTCATGGCATTAACATCATCCTTAGCACAAGATGAAATGGGAATTTGACCGTAGGGGACAGTGAATATGAACATGATTGAGCTGGAACAAATGCGCCGCGAGTGGGTTGATGTGACCCGTAAGAACGGCTTTCGGGAAGGTATCACCGACCTCTTAGCGCATCAGTATTCAGAGAAGACACATTTTATTTTCGAACTCCTGCAGAATGCCGAGGACGCTCTTGCGACCGAGGTTGAGTTTCGTGTCGAAAGCCAGCGACTCGTCTTCTCCCATAATGGAGAACGTCTTTTCTCAGATGAGAATGTTGAGTACATTACTAGCATCGGTAAATCAACAAAGCAGACGGACTACACGCAAATTGGCAAACATGGAATTGGATTCAAGGCGGTGTTTGCTTATACCCATATCCCCCGCATTCATTCCGGTGACAAGCACTTTGATATTGAAGATGTCGTCATACCGTGTCTCTTGACAGTAAATGAAGTGCCGACCGACCTGACGCCAGAAGAAACGCGGATCATCCTGCCCTTCGACTCGGATGCAATACCCGGTATCAGGCGTTTCCGGAAACTTGTCCCCGCCGAGACGGCAAAGGCCGATATATCGGATGCACTGAGAAAGCTCAACATTCGAACACTGCTGTTCCTACGTAACATTAAAAAAATATGTTGGACTTCGTTTGACGGAATCGGAGGAGCATATTTGCGTAAACCCAGACCTCAACCTGGACCAAAATCACTGCGTCATGTGAATGTTACTGATGGAGACAAAACAGAAAGTTGGCTTGTATTCGAACAAGAAGCTAATGTTACCGATGATGGCAAGGACAATAAGTGCATCGTCGAGGTTGCATTCTTAGTTGAAAACGGGAAAGTGATTCCTGCTCGGAGCACAGAACTCGTTGTTTATTTTCCGACTGAGAAAAAAACTGGACTGCCCTTCCTGATTCAGGGACCATTTAAAACCACCAAAGCTCGTGATAATATCAAATCCAATGACGACGCAAACCAGCAGATGTTAGAAACCGCCGCACACTTGGCAGCCGACAGTCTGGAAACCTTGCGCGATCTCAAATTTCTGGATGTGTCCAGCTACCTCGCCTTACCTCTCCAAGTGCCAGAGGACAGTTTTTTCCATCCCGTATATGACAGAATCCGGGAGACGCTAAAAACAAAGCCTCTTTTGCCAGCGTATGATGGCACCTTCATCAAGGCTCAAGAAGTCAAATTGGCGCGTGGCAAGGAGTTAGTGAATCTGTTCTCACCGGAACAGCTTAGCCTTCTGTACGGCAAGGAAAATCTGACTTGGCTTGATGCATCAATTACGGAAAGCGGGGCCATGGCCGATCTGCACACATATCTGGTCGGGCGCAAAAAGCAATGGAGTCAGGTTTGGGAGATCAAACCGCTTTGGGATGGGCTTTTGGTTGACGCCGATACTCTTGCTCCAAAATTGACCGCTGCCTTTCTTGGCAGACAGCCGTTGCCCTGGTTGGTTAAGTTCATCCAATACGTTATGCAACCCCAGAGTAGTTCAGCACTCAAGCGGATATCGTTCATCCGCCTTGTATCAGGCGAGCAGGTTTCTCTACCTGCAAATGAGGAGATGCTACGCCCAGCGTATTTTGCACCTAATGATGACACTGGGTTGGATTTGAAGATATTTTCTTTAGTGCTCCCCGAACTCGCCGCAAATAAGGATGTCCGGAAGTTTCTCGAGAAAGAAGGCATCCGTGAAATCGACGCAGTGGCCATTGTGGAAAAGAGCGTTTTACCGAAATATCAAGACACCAATACTTTTTTCAATGAATCAACCTACCGCGTCGATCTGCGCCGGATTCGCGAAGCTTACGGCAAAGCGAATGACAAAGAAAAAGCTCAACTCAATACCAGTCTCAATAAAACCACATGGTTGGCATGCGTCCACGCCAGCGGCAACGCACCGAACAAAATCGTTTGGAAAAAGCCTGGTGCATCCGATCTGTTCGAGAAAACTGCCGACCATGAAACTTGGTTTGACGGGCTGGAAGATGTTGACGCCTATTTCTTGCACTTCTCGGTTGTCGAAATACTGTCTGGGGAGTTAAACAAATTGGCCAAAACGACTACTGCGCTGACTACAAATTTATCCCCAAATGACTACACGGTTTCCCTCTTGAATCAACATTCCAACAATAAGCAGGGGCTAAAGGGATTCAATCCAAACGCAACTATCGTAGGAATCAAATCTGCTTGGGCCAGTTGGAATCAGGACAGGTCCAGGGTTCTTTGGAAATCCCTGCTGTCCGCTCCTCTAAAAATTATCAGTGGTGAAACGCAATTCTCCACGAATTGCCAAAAGTTAGACAAAGCCCCAAAGAAAATTGAATACACCGATGTAGGCGAATTATGTCGTAAACACGCTTGGTTACTTGACAAATCAGGTAAATGGCACATGCCCAGCGAACTAATGTTAACCGATCTACCGGATGGATTTGAATCAACTTCCATAGCCGCCAAGGAAGTTGCTGAAAAGATAGGAATGAGGCAGCCTGAGCGTGAGCAGGCTTTGGAAGTTGTCACAGGGGGTGACCATGATTTCAAGATGTTGATTGAGCATTATCAGTCCGCATCGAATGACGAGCGAAAAAAAATACTCAAGACAATTCCCCGTGAAGTCCCGCCTGAACCAGCACCTTCTTTCAAAGATGGCTTGAAAAGCCTCGGTCGTTCGCAACAAGGTACAATAGAGCATGGCGATAAGAAAAGATTCCCGGTCTCTAATCCTGACGGTTATCAAGGAAAACTGATCAAACTAGTTGCTGATGGTGTCGAAGAGCATCAATCAACACTGCATAAAATAACGTTTTCTCCTGTGAGAGATAATCCATCAAATGCAGAAGCACGCAGTTTTCTTTACGAACAATATCGTGGCTATTGCCAAGTCACGGAGACGACTTTTCCAAAGGCAAATAGAAATTGGGATGGTGTAGCAGAAAACTATTTCGAGGCATGTAGCCTGCTTTCATATGCAAATGCCGACTATCTCAATAATGCTGGCAATATGCTTTGCGTTAGTGCTGACACCATGGCAAAATTTAAGTATGCAAGTGTTAAATTTCTGGAAAGCATTGAGGATGCAATCGAAACATTCAAGGTAAATGGTGAATCAGCAGAGAGCGTATCTGTAAAGATTCGGATAGCAGGCGAAGAGCGTTTCATTCAATGGAATCAGCGTCACTTCATGCGTTTGATCGCCCTATATGAAAAAGCGTGATGGTGAATACTATTTCGAGACGGTGGAGGCACTTTCCAGAGATCATTTCGCCAAAGAACATGAAGCGCAATTCCTGGCTCTGTGTCCCCTATGCGCGGCTATGTACAATGAATTCGTGAAGCATGACGAAGGAGCTATGGTGTCTTTGAAAAACGCGTTGATGAATTCGGAAAAATCTGAAGTCACTTTGCAGTTCGGAGAGCTGGACACAAGCGTCAGGTTCGTCGAAAGGCACTTTCGGGACATAAGGACGATCATCGAGGCTCAGGAATAAAGACGCATGTTGCCCATTGCAGAAGATCGTTCACTTCCATGTTTCCGAGAGGGACTTCGGACGCCCTTTACATTTACAGACTTAAAATTATGATTCTTTTGAGCGTTAAGGCAAAAAGTCTGTTGTGCTATTGGGCGGTAAGAGACCTTGGTATTAGTATGGCTCAAATAGCAAGGCGCTTGGATCTCTTATTGGCCGGGGTGAGTCAGTTGGTAAAGCGAGGAAAGACAATAGTACAACAAAATGGCTACAATCTCATCGGTCCTTAAGCCTAAAACTGTAAATATGGAAATATAAATGGCATCCCCAAACTTACCCCTAAGTCACAGATAAATGATCATGGAAAATAGCTGTTGCATTAATTGTTTCTCAGAATCAAATATAAGAGACTTCATTGAATCTGAAGATATACTGGGTGATTGCGATTATTGCAACAGTACTAATGTGCATATTTGCAATGTCGGCGATGTCGGCCAATTCATAAAGGAAGGAGTTGAAAGATATTATGAGGACGCTGCAAATCAGGTTGGTTACGAGTCTTCTGAAGGTGGATATTTACTGTCAACCCAAGACATTGCTGAAATTCTGTTAGAAGAAGAGGATATATTCGGAGAGAACTTAGACGACCCTTATCCCTTACTGGAAAATTTGGTCTCAAATGATGGGACACCTTACGTCAGGAAAGATCCATATGGCCCTCCATCTGGTGATCCTGACGAAATAAGCTATTGGGAGAATTTCTGTAAAACCATCAAAACTAAACAGCGATTCACAGCTTTTTTATCGTCAGAAGATGAGGACAAATACGACCATAGCCAGCCAAAGAATTTTTTGTTTCACCTTGCACACAATTTTATGCCAACCCTGATCGAGGTGCTCCAGCCAGGAACTATAATTTACAGGGCACGAATAAATAATGAAGATAGAGAATTATTACATGCGGAATTGAC
>Ga0180015_1000424_pt1 | contig 12271 bp, 10 predicted proteins | sample KR13_S2_MetaG_FD_116508 | JGI IMG/M metagenome (GOLD analysis project Ga0180015, IMG submission 116508) | Groundwater microbial communities from the Olkiluoto Island deep subsurface site, Finland - KR13_S2_MetaG | ecosystem: Environmental > Aquatic > Deep subsurface > Groundwater | place...
TACCATTTCCATGCCGTCTTGTAGGTGATTCCCTGCTGTTTTGCCCATTCTGATAGTTTCATTAGTATAGCATATCATTATATGCAACATAATGCTATATATTAGTTAATTGCTAGTGACCCCGAACGAGGTGCCGATAGCCTGGGCGAAGCGCACCAGTTCACCGTCCGGGGGCACTCTCCTCTGCCCCTTCACCGCCTCCTCGAGCGATATTGCCACGATGTTGGGGGTCTTAAGGGCGGCCATCTTGCCGAAGTCGCCATCCATGATGATCTCGACGGCTTTCGCCCCGAAGCGGGTTGCGAGGATGCGGTCGAACGGAGAGGGTGTACCTCCGCGCTGGAGGTGGCCCAGGACTATCGTCCTGGTGTCTATGCCGGTCAGGGCCGCCAGCTCATGCGAGACGACATCCCCGATGCCGCCAAGGACGTTCCGCCCCAACCCGGTTTTCTTGCTTATCGAGTCCCCGCCGGGCAGACGCGCTCCCTCGGCCACCACTATCAAGCTGAACTTCTTACCGCTATCGCGCCGTCGCAGGACCGCCTTCGCTACGTTATCAAAAGTGAAAGGGATCTCAGGGATGAGGATGATGTCCGCGCCGCCGGCGATGCCCGACTCAATCGCTATCCAGCCGGTATTGCGGCCCATTACCTCAACTACCATCACCCTGTGGTGGGACTCCGCGGTGGTGTGCAGCTTGTCAATAGCTTCAGTGCAGGTATGCAGAGCGGTGTCGAAGCCGAAGGTGATGTCCGTTGCCATCAGGTCGTTGTCGATAGTCTTGGGTATGCCCACGACAGGCACACCCATGGAGAAGAGCTTGAGAGCGATGGACTGGCTGCCGTCACCCCCCGTTACAATGAGGGCATCGAGCCCCATACCCTCGAGGTTCTTGATCGATTCGCTCGAGCGGTCCTCGTAGGTCTCATGCCCGTCTATCATGACGGGATAGCGGAAGGGGTTGTCTCTGTTTGAAGTGCCCAGGATTGTGCCCCCCCTGGGGAGGATGCCCGATACGTCTTCCAGATTGAGGAGGCGCCATTGGTTCCGCACGACCCCTCCGAAGCCCTCGGCGATGCCGACCACCTCGAGGCCGAAATCCATGATAGCGTACTTGGTTACCGCCCTGATAACCGCGTTGAGTCCGGGGCAGTCCCCGCCTCCCGTCAGTATCCCTATCCGGTGGATATTCGCCATTTGAAACCTCCCTGACGCGCCGTTCGCGGTTGATGGCGCACGGCTGTTGTTGACGACGATGGAGACAGTGCGAGCACTGTCAGACCTCATTGGAATTATAGAATATAGTTGCAATACACAGTATCTCATCCCCATGAAGGTACCCGAGTACGCCAGGAAACACAGGGATTGGATACCGGACCCGGCGGGCATGACGTTGCCGGCGGCACGCGGTTATGACCGGTTCCTCGACTCCGCGACTCAACACCGTTCACGCCGGGCCTCTTCCGCGATAGCCACGCCGCTGCTGGTCCCGATGCGGTCCGCCCCCGCGTCGATCATGGCAAGCGCGGTCCGGAGATCTCTGATGCCTCCGGAAGCTTTGACCCGCGCGCTATCGCCCACGGACTCCTTCAGGATCCTCACGTCTTTCACTGTTGCGCCCCCCGAGCTAAAGCCGGTTGAGGTCTTGACGAAGTCCGCGCCGGCATCGACGGCAATCCCGCAGGCCTCGGTCTTTTCCGCGTCGCGGAGCAGGCAGCATTCCAGGATAACCTTCACCAGGGCTTTGCCGTGCGAGGCCTCGACCACGGCCCGTATGTCTTCTCTCACGGTATCGGGTTCTCCGCTTCTCAGCGCCCCGATGTTCATGACCATGTCCAGCTCCTCGGCGCCTTTCTCCAGAGCGAATTTCGACTCACATACCTTTGCCGCACTCGCGGTCGCACCCAGCGGGAACCCAATGACCACGCAGGTTCTCACTTCGCTTCCAGCCAGGAGCCTGCTGACCAGTTCCGTGTAGAAAGAGTTCACACAGACCGCGGCGAATCCATGGTTCCTGGCGTCGACGCAAACCAGGGTAATCTCGCTCTCGGTGGCATCGGGCTTCAGCAGGGTGGAATCAAACAGCCGGTTGATCTCCACGATCTTCATCCTTCCAGTTGTAAGATGGCTCGATCTATATCTTGCCGCTCAGGCATAGCGCGAGCGGTGCCGATTCTTGTGACCGAGAGAGCCGCGGCGGCATTCGCGAATTCGGCGGCCTCAAAGAATCCCTTCCCCTCGGCGACCGCGGTTGCCAGCGCTCCGTTGAAGGCATCGCCTGCCCCGGTAGTATCTACGGCCGCCACTTTGAGACTGGGGATGAAACGCTCTTCGGCTTCTGTCACCGCGAGCAGGCCAAGGGCGCCCAATGTGATGATGATGTTTCTCGCGCCCCTCCTCATGAGCGCCCGGGCCGCCACAGTTGCTTCGCTCGGACCGTAGATATCGACGCCCGACAGGGCGGACGCTTCGACCTCGTTAGGAGTCAGGATATCTACGAGACCGAGGAGCGCATCCGACACGTCGCTCACCGGAGCGGGGTTCAGGATTATCTTCGTTCCCTTGTCGGCCGCGATGCCGATAGCTTTCTCGATTGCGTCCAGGTTGGTCTCGAGCTGGGTTAGAAACACTGCGTTCGCCTCTATCGCCGGGCGGGCTTTCTCGATATCCATCTCCGTGATGTTCGAGCACGCTCCCGGCGCAACCAATATCTTGTTGTCACCGGTGTTGTCATCGACCATTATCAGGGCGGCGCCGGTTCCCAGCTTCTCATCGGTCATAACGAACCGGGTGTGCATCCCCGCGCTCTTAAAACTCTCCAGTGCTATCTGACCGAAGTGGTCCCTGCCTATCTTGGTTACCATGTCTACCTCCGCGCCGGCCCTGCTGGCCGCCACGCCCTGGTTTGAACCCTTGCCTCCGGGACCTACCATGAAGCCATAGCCCTTGACCGTCTCACCCGTTACAGGGAGATGCGGGGTTCGAGCCATTAGATCGACGACGAAACTTCCCATCACCGTTATTCGTGGTTCGGGCATCTCTGACACCTTTCTCTGGCCGTTTGAAACTAAAGGCAACCGGCGCGGTTTAGGAGTTTATTATATTCCACTATTCCATGACCCCAATAAAAACCGACAAACACGAGCAGATATCTAGTTCGTGAAAGGACACCCAACAAGATCCGGACTGATTAGGGCACGGGTTGATGCTACTGGATTTCCGGAACCTCTCCCTTTCGCCAGCATGTTCTTTGAGCTCCAGCAGAAAGCCGATCAGTGTTTCTTTGTATTGATTCTTCTTGCCTTTATTCAGGAAAATGATATGCTTGTATTGCTAGGTGCCTCTCCATGATGCGAGTTCCTTGACTTGAAGGAGGAAAGCCATGCCTGAGGATCCAGCCCTCGACCGTCATTACGCCCTGATAGGACGTCTCACTTCACGGGGACCCGATTCTCTCTCGGACGTCGAGCTCCTGACGCTACTCTTCGGTGGATGTGTTCCAATAGCTAAGGCCGCCGACCGAGCCCGTGAGTACACTGAAGAGCTAGGCCCCGCGAACACGATTGTATCTCTTGATCTCACTGAGCTGACCTTCTTTGAGGGGATCGGCGAGGCGAAGGCGGCGGCGGTAGTTGCGGGTGTTGAGCTGGGCAGGCGTTCGATCAGGTAAGAACAGCGCCGCGAGTGGATGGTGCCGACACTGGGCTTTGGGAATATGCATGGTCCTGGGATTTCCAACCAGGCCGCAAAGGCTTGTCTCGCTGACAATGAAATCAAGTACTTCTCAGCAATCGGGCTCCGGGGAGCATGAATCCCTCTCCCCCCGCCATGCTCGCTAGTTGGAGTCAATAGTTGACATATGGTGGATATATCTGCCATAGTTACTTCATGAGGTTTCACGGTGCATTTGATGACATATGGAATAGCAGGGTGAAAACACGATTGCTCAGGTTTCTCTGTAGAGCTGGAAGTGACTTCACCGGGAGGCAACTGGCCGGTATCGTCGGCTACTCCCATACACACACCATGGCGGCTCTTGACGACCTCGAAGCTCACGGGTTGGTAGACAGGAGGTACGCCGGCAAAGCTCACCTCTTCTCACTAAACATGGATAACGCGATTGTCTCCAGGGTTCTTGTTCCGGCGTTCGAGGTTGAATCAGGCCTTATCAACGACCTGGCGGACAGGTTCTACGACGGGATTGGCAAGAAGCTCATGTCGGTGACTCTTTTCGGAAGCGTTGCAAGGGGCGAAGAGGAGGTAGGAAGCGACGTTGACCTGCTACTCGTTGTCAGTGATGGCGCGGATCTAGACGAGCTTGAATACAAGGTCTCGGAGATATCCATAGATGCCGCTCATGAATTCGGTTGCTCTGTCATGCCTATCGTCGTTACCCGGTCGGAGTACGAGAGAAAGCTCAAGAGGAAGCAGGGCTTCTGGAAGGATATCCCCAAGGAGGGGCAACTCATACGCCGCGAACGAGAGAGAGAATCAGTTGGTTAAGAAAACGGTCACGCGCAAGGTTACTATAGCCGAAGCGGAGGTCTACCTGAAGAAGGCGGAGCAGTTCTTTCGCACCATGAAAGAAGCTCAAGAGAACGAGGACTGGGATGCCGTCGGATTGAATGCCATTCATAGCGTAATCTCGTCTAGCGATGCTTTGCTCGGGTTTCGGCATGGAATAAGGTCCGCGAGCGGCAGGCATGCCGATGCTGTGGAACTACTTGGGCAATACGAGAGGAGTGCGGAGTCCAGGAAGAACGCCGTGAGGTTCGACAGGATGCTGAAGAAGAAACACCTGGTCGAGTACGAGGGCAGAAGCCTTTCGGCATCTGAGGCGGCGAAGCTTGCGATGGATGCTGAAAGGTTCTTGAACTGGATAAAGAAGAACATGATGTAGTGCTTGTCCTTCGGGGACTGCGCTTCAGGTGACCCCCCTGACAGAAAAGACAAGAGAGAGCATGCCCTGCGCCGTCCGAGCATGGGCAATGGCATCTTGCGTGTAATAGCTACTGCGCGTCGATGCGTCGCAACATGTCGATGACCGTCTGCAGGGCCACGGCAAGGGACTGCGGCCGTATGTGCTCGATTGTGTCGTACCTGGTGTGGTAATGGGGGACCAGCCGCGTGGTGTCCCACAGGCACATGCTGACGGCGGGAATGCCGGCCAGGGCGAAGGCGCTGGCGTCGGTGGCCCCCAGGGGGAGAATTCCCACCTCTATGTCGAAGCCGTTATCTTCCGCTGCCTGCCGGGCAAGGTCTACCAGGTAAGGGTCCATCTTCGCGCCGGGCCAGATCTCCTTGCGGAAGACGTTGAAGTGGCGCTCGTCGTAGATCCCATCGAGGAAGATCGCCTGGGCGGGAGGGTCCTCGCACTCCTTGCGGTGGCGTGCGGCATAGCGCTTGGCACCCCTCAACCCTGCTTCCTCCGAGGAGAGCCCGAGAAGGACCACCTCCGTGCTCTCGGGATAGAACTCATCACTTTCCATGGCTTCACCGAGGTACCTGCCCAACCCGGCCACCACCGCCACGCCGGCCATGTTGTCCATGGCTCCGGGGACGACGTCATCGGTGTGGAAGAAGGCGAAGAGGGCCACCACGGGGGAGAGGGCTATCAGGATGTAGCCCAGGACCCAGAAGGCGGCGGCCTCGGGCAGTCCAACCGGCTCGGCAACTGTTCTGGCCAGGCTGAAGCCGAAGAGGAGTACTACGGCGAGGATGCCCAAACCCATGATGGGAGCGGAGAGGCCCTTGAACCAGAGCCATATCTTGAACTCGTAGGCGGAGTCGAAGTGGGCTGAGACGTACACCCGTCTTTTCACTTCCCCGCGGGGTTTCACGAAGCCCACTACGTTCTCACCCTTCCTCTTGGGGTAGACAGGGTCGATGAACTCCTTGTATCGGACCACCTCGACAAAGAGAACGGCGCTACCGATGAATGCCAGGGCCAATGAGACGGGGGGGAGGAAGAAGTAAAGGGCCACCCCTGCCAGGTACAGGAGCACGAGGTAGGGGAAGAAGCCCAGGAAAGCGGTGGGGCTGCAGGTGAAGGTCTCCGTTTCCACCCTCTCGCACGCCGGTTCTATCTCCCAGGCGAACAGCCGTCCCAGTTCCCTCTCTTCCTCGCTGCACGATTCCCTGGGCCCGATGTCCTTCATCACCCTGTCTATAAGGTTGTACATATAGTCGGTGTACCTCTCGGCGATCATGGCCATGCCTTTGACGCCTCCAATTCTGTATCTCAATGGATAATAATACCAGCTATTGATCGAATTGCTCTTCCTCCTTACCGGGGAAAACTCTGGACCGTTGGTCGCAACCATGAACCTTTCAACGTATTTCGAGAAAAACGGTTTCAAGATAGCGCCGTTATGAGATAATACCCTGGAAGTGGTGTTGGCCCTGGTGGTTTGTTGATCAGAAAGAGGGCACACTTAAGATTACTTGCATGGGAGGAAACATGAGCGACGTCTATTCCGAGAAGCCATGGCTCAAGAACTACGACGAGAATGTTCCGCCGACGCTCGAGTACGAGGAGAAGACCTTTTCCGAGAAATTTCAGGAGACAGTGGAGAAATACCCTGATAAGACCGCGATTATCTACATGGGGAAGAAGATTACCTACCGTGAAATCGATCTTCTTGGCAATCAGCTCGCGGACTACCTTATCAAGAGCGGCCTCAAGCCCGGTGACATGGTAGGGCTTCACATGCCGAACATACCGGCGCATTACATCAGCCTCGTCGGGGTGCAGAAGGCCGGGTGCATTTCCACGGGACTGAGCCCTTTGCTTACGGCGCACGAGATGGAGCATCAGCTCAATGACTCGGGCGCGAAGATGATCATCTCGATCGACATCATGTTCGAGAAGATAGCCGAGGTGGCGGACAAGACCGATTTTTCCACCGTGGTCGTCACCGAGATCGCGGATTTCCTGCCGGGGATAAAGCGTGTTCTCGGCAAGCTCCTCAAGAAGATACCGACTGCGGAGGTGACGCCTCTTCCGGGAAAGACAATGGTCCGTTTCATGGATGCCATCAAGGGGATGCCCACTAAGAAGGTTGATGTGAAACGGGACATGGATGACACCATCTTCCTGATGTACACCGGTGGTACGACCGGTCCTTCGAAGGGAGCGTTGATAACCCAGCGAAGCTATATGTCCAACCGGTTGCAGGTTCTCACCTATCTTGACCTGTCATCAGATATCGTGGCGATTTCCGCATTTCCGCTCTTCCATATCGCGGGACTGGCCTTCGGGGGGTTCTGCCTGACGAACGGCTCCACACAGGTAGTGGTGCCCAACCCCCGGGATTCGAAGTTTATAATCGAGGCGATAGACTCTAACAAACCGGACATCGTGGTGAATGTCCCCACCGTCTTCTTCGAGCTCATGAAGACACCGGAGTTCGGGCAGCTTGACCTGAGCAACCTCAAGTGGTGCCTGAGCGCGGCGGCCCCTTTCCCGCCGGAAAACATCGAGGAACTGGAAAGCGTTATCGGCAAGAGCAAGTTCATCGAACTGTACGGGATGACCGAGACCTCACCGGTTACCTGCATCAATCCCCGCTATGGGGAGAAGAAGCCGGCGTCCATCGGAATGCCAATACCCGATACGGAGTTCAAGCTGGTCGATACGGAGACGGGCCAGACGGTGGAAGCTGGAGAACCCGGCGAGATGGCGATACGCGGGCCCCAGGTCATGAAGGGCTACTTTGGCCAGGAAGCGGAGACGGCCCACGCTATCCGGGACGGTTGGATGTTTACCGGCGACGTGGCACGGATGGACGAGGACGGCTACTTCTACATAGTGGACCGCGTGAAAGACATGGTCAACGTCTCCGGCTTCAAGGTATTCACCCGGGAGCTCGACGACGTGCTGGTACAGCATCCCGACGTGGAGATGGCCGCGTCTATCGGGGTCCCCGACCCGAAGAGACCGGGGTCCGAGCGGGTCGCGTCAGCGATAGTACTGAAGTCAGGCGTCGAGGGAGACGAGGCCGAGAAGGAAAAGATCACCCAGTACCTGCGGGACAACGTGGCGCCGTACAAGGTGCCGAAGGTAATAGAGTTCATGGATGAGCTTCCCACCAGCGGAGTCGGGAAGGTCCTGAAGCGTGAACTCAGACTCATAATGAAGGGTTGCCAACAGTTGCCGATAACATAGCCATATATAGACATATCTCAATACTTGTTCCGCTTAGGAGGAAGGCGGGAAAGCATGTCACACGGTGGTAGTAAGATACTCATGGTCGGTATCTACGCGAAAACCAAGCACGGATACCAAGTCGAACTCGCCGCGAGTTCCGCGGAGAGCTGAAACGCGCGTGGAGAGGACGTAAGACCCACTCGGCTGAGTGGGCGGACCTCTGGGAAGCGCGAACCGGGATTAGTGAAATAATTGAGTATATTCCAGAGAACGGTGAGCTGACAGAGTAGGAATTTCATACCGTAACAGGAGCAATCTCCCGTCCAGGTGTTGATGTTGCCCTCCTCCTGGTAACATTAACGATATATGAGTTTGGGCTTGAGTTGCCGGGCCCTGTTAAAGTCTACCCGTCGACCCAGAAATCGCGCGCCAGGGAACGGCGGCTGTTCCAGAGTTCACCCTTGCCGGAAAACCCGATTACGCCGCGTCCCTGATCGGCGTCGGGGATCTGCCACAGGCCGTTCACCGCCGCTGAAAGGGCCCCGCCAAAGGCCTCGAATCCCTGGGCCGTATAGAGGTCACACTCGACCCCACGGTTAATCATGAACTTCATCTGCCGCAGGCCCTGCTGGTTCTTGGAAAGGAGAACCTCAATCAACTTGTCTACCTCCGCTTCCAACCCGTCATCAGGGACAAGGCGGTTCCAGAGGCCGAGCTCAACGGCTCGCCGGGCGGGATGCAACGCGCCCAGCATATTGATCTCCTTGGTCATGCGCCGTCCGATCAGACGCGCCATCCGCGTGGTGCCTCCCCAGCCGGGAGTGATACCCACGTCTATCTCCGGCATGCCCCATTTGGCACGTTCGGTTGCGATCACGAAGTCGCAGGCCATGGTGATCTCCAGGCCGCCGCCAACAGCGTAGCCGTCCACCGCCGAAATCGTAGTCTTGTCCAGCTCTTCGAGCATATTGGCCATGCTCTGGTAAAAGCGGGCACGCCTCATTACCTCGTTTGCGTTTCCCCACTTGACCATCTCGGTAATGTCGTCTCCCGCGCAGAAGTTCCCGCCCGCACCGGTGATCACAAGGACCTTGAGTTCGGTTGAATGGAGCACTCGCTCTATGGCGTCAAAGAGCTCACCGGATAGCTTCATGCTCAAGGCGTTTAAGACAGTTGGACGGTTCAGGACAATCCGGGCTACGCCCTCGCCCTCCTCGAACAGTAGTTGCTCGTACTCTTGGTGACTGCTCTCCATGATACCTCCCGTGTTTCGCTTGTTGACTTTCAGAATCCCAGGGCGTTTGATGCCGGGACCCTACCCTGTCTCGAACTCACATAAACCCCGCTTGAATACCCCGGCAAGCCGCTCGAATGCCAGCGTATTTATGGAGCGGGGTACTAAAGAGTTGGTTACGGCTTTCCGACAGTGATATACACCGTCATGTCCGGGGTCAACATAGTTCCCGGCTCGGGGTCCTGGCTTAACACCTTGCCGTCTTTCTCTTCGTCGGTAACCTCTTCTTCTCTTATGCCGCAATCAAGATCACTGTCCTCCAGTTTCTTCCGGGCATCATCAACCGAGAGCCCCGTTACATCCGGCACTTTCACCTTACCGGTTGTTTCGGTTTCCTGGCTCTGCTCCTCATTGTCGCAGCCGCAACCGGTCACGTTGACAATGACGACGCAGGATAGAAGCAGGCAAAGAGTGACAACCAACAGTTTCTTCATCGAACCTCCCTTACCTTCAACGGGCAACAGTTCTCCTCCGCCACTCCCTTACTCTACCGTTTTCCGGGCTGTTAATGAATACCCGTGCGGGGGTCGATGCCCTGCTCCTATCGCAACCCGCACCCGGAAACATCAGGAGACGTCGTTCAAGATGAACTCGAAACAGGCGCCGTTGTCGTTGTAGGCGTTTACCTGGCCGCCGTACGAGTTGATCACCGGTCACCTGTGCCGGAAAGGCTCAGATTGTTGTATAATATCGGTGTTGGAAGGGGCACATGAAGAATATCGGATACACTGACTTTCTGGTCAATGCCTAGAACACAATCCATAGTCTTCGTTGTTGAAGGTATAGTTGTTGAAGGTGATTGCATTGAAAGGTGCGGCATGGCGGAGTCTGGTGCTTATTGCTTTAACGTTATTACTGATAGCGCTTTTCTCGGGAGCTGCCACCACCGCCGACACCACCGCTTTCGAGGATTACCACTGGACGTATGAATGGACCTTTCAGAACCCACTTCCAACCAACGGTACTATAAGTGACGTATCAGCCCTTGACGCGGACAACGTATGGGCGGTCAGTGGTGACACAATCCTTTTCTTTGACGGCCACGAGTGGAGTCCCAACTCTACACAAACCGGTAATAGTTTCAATTCAATCCACGCCCTGGACAAGAACCACGTCTGGGCGGTGGGATATCAAGGGGCGATTCTCTTCTACAACGGCCACGAATGGACTCGCCAGTCAAACGGAGTCAAACATCATCTAAACGACGTGTCGGCCCTTGACGCGGACCACGTCTGGGCCGTGGGGCGTGATGGCACGATAATCTTCTTCGACGGCGCTACATGGGCGGCCCAGCCAAGCGGGACTGATAAACACCTTTTCGGGGTTTCCGCTCTTGATGAAAACCATGTCTGGGCGGTTGGTGAGGACGGCGTGATACTCTTTTACGACGGCAGCAGTTGGACACAGCAGGCAGGCATGGATCACTGGATCATGTCCGTCAGTGCGCTGGATGCCGAGCATGTCTGGGCGGTTGGAAGTGGAGGCACGGTGCTCTTCTACGATGGTTCCGCCTGGAGCGTTCAGTTGACAGGGGCTTGCGACTACTTCAACGATGTCTATGCGCTCGATTCACGTCACGTGTGGGCCGTGGGAGGCCATTCAACCATCCACCTGTGCGAGCCGGATTCACGGCATGGTTCACCCGGGGAAAGAGAAACTCAGCAGTACATCGTTTTCTATGACGGCTCCTCATGGACGGACCAGTCGTGCGAATTCGATACACCGTTGGACGGTGTCTCAGCGGTTAACACCAATGCCGTTTGGGCTGTCGGAGAAGAGGGCACGATACTCTCATACGACGGCTCGTCGTGGAGTGCTGAAAACAGTAGCGTGACAGGCAAGTTCCTGACGGACGTCTGCGCGATAGACGCGGACCACGTCTGGGCGGTGGGGGTGAAAGGAACGGTCCTCTCCTATGACGGTAGCGATTGGAGCGCCCAGCAGAATGGTGTCACCAATGGCCTTTCAGGGGTCGCCGCCGTTGACGCGAACCATGTCTGGGCGGTTGGTGAGGACGGCGTAATACTCTTCTACAACGGCAGTGGTTGGGCGGTCCAGCCGAGCGGGACCGGGGATTGGCTGCATTCCGTCTGCGCGCTCGACGCCGACAACGTCTGGGCCGTCGGCAAACGGGGGACGATACTGTTCTTCAACGGGAACGACTGGAGCGTTAAGCCGAGCGGGACCGAGAGGAATCTTAATGACGTAGCAGCCTTAGATAAAAGCCACGTATGGGCCGTCGGCGACGAGGGGACGATTCTCTTCTACGACGGTAGCAGTTGGGAGGCCCAACCGAGCGGGACCACAAATGACCTCTTCGGGGTCTCAGCCCTTGACGCGAACAACGTGTGGGCGGTGGGCGACTACTACAGTTTTCCAGACAATGGACGTGTCGTCTGGGGGGATTCAATCCACTTCTACGACGGAGACAACTGGGGCGCCTTGGAGGGCGTGGCACACGGTGATCTCTACGATGTATATGCGCTGGATGCAAGACACGTGTGGGCGGTGGGCGGAACCAATGTTTGGGGTGGTAGCGGCCCCATTCTCTTTGACGACGGATATTCATGGAGTGTCGAATCAAGTGGAAGCGGCCACTCGATTACGGGGGTTTGTGCGACTGACCCGGACCACGTGTGGGCGGTTGGGGGCGGAGGCGTTATTCTGTTCGGGAAACCAGACGCAATGTACTACCATGAAAAAAGGTGCGCCCACGGCTCCATCGGCGTTACCGAGCCGGGGACCACCTGGTACCTTGCCGAGGGAGCGACCAACGGCGGGTTCGAGACCTGGGTGCTCATCCAGAACCCCGGGAATGAGCCGGCGCA
>Ga0180015_1000425_pt1 | contig 12258 bp, 9 predicted proteins | sample KR13_S2_MetaG_FD_116508 | JGI IMG/M metagenome (GOLD analysis project Ga0180015, IMG submission 116508) | Groundwater microbial communities from the Olkiluoto Island deep subsurface site, Finland - KR13_S2_MetaG | ecosystem: Environmental > Aquatic > Deep subsurface > Groundwater | place...
CCTCATCGAGTAGCGGGAACACCGTCTGCCGGAGGAGTTCCTGCATGCGTGTCCCCCCTCCTCCGTGCGCCATGGTTATGAACTTGCCGGACAACCTCAATCCTCCTCGTCGTAGCTATACAGGAAGTATGAAGCGCACGTTCCCTCCGTGGAGACCATACAGGGCCCTGCCGGGTTGTCGGGAGTGCAAGCACCTCCGAACAAACCGCACTCGAAAGGCTTGATTTTCCCGCAGAGCACCTCACCGCACCGGCAGCCTTTATCGACTGCAGGTGGAGGGATTTCAATAGGCCAGGCTCCCGCGTCGTACTCACGATACTCTTCCTTCAGCCCAAGACCGCTCGCTGGTAGCCGGAAAAGGCCCCTCCACTCGGCATCTACCGGCTCGAATACCTCATACATCACTGATAGCGCCTTCTGGTTCCCTTCAGGCCTGACAACCCTCGAGTACTCAATATCGACAGACGGCGTTGCGGTGCGCGCCTGCATCAACCGGAAGACCGACTGCAGGATGTCGGTAGCCTCGAAACCCGCGACGACGCAAGGGATTCCGAACTCCGAGGGCAGGAACGAGTAGGCCCGGCTCCCTATCACGGCGCTGACGTGCCCTGGAAGGATGAAGCCGTCAACGCTGAAATCCTCCGTGGCGGCAAGCGCTCGCAGGGCTGGAGGGACCAGCTTGTGGAAGGATAGTATAAAGAAGTTACGCAGCTCTCGCTTCCTTGCCTCGAGTATGGTTGCCGCGACGACTGGAGCGGTGGTCTCAAACCCGATCCCCAGGAAGACCACTTTGCTGCCGCTTTCGCTCCCGGCAAGCTCGAGCGCCTCGAGCGGAGAGTAGACGACCTTCACCCTGGCGCCCTCCGCAGAGGCGTCGCTGAGGGAACCGTGGGATCCCGGGACTTTCACCATGTCTCCAAAAGTGGCGAGTATCACCCCCGGCATATGAGCAACGGCGACAGCGGTGTCTATATCCACATCCGAGGTTACGCAAACCGGGCAACCGGGACCCGATATCAGTTCCACTTGCGGGGATAACATCGGGCCGAGCCCCGCTTTCGAGATCGCCATGGTGTGCGTGCCGCACACCTCCATGAAAGCCGCACCGGTTCCAAGCTCCCTGATTTTCCTTACCAGGTTCCTCGCCGTCCCCGGCAAGCGGAACTCGTCAACGTATTTCATCAAGGCGCGCCATCTCCTCGAAAAGCTCCATCGTCTTTCTCGCTTCTTCTTCGTCGATTATTTCAATCGCGAAGCCGGCATGGACTAAAACGAAGTCGCCCGTCCGGACCCCCTCCACCAGCGAAAGGTTGATCTTCTTTCTCAACCCGCCGACATCAATAAAGGCCACATCGTTCTGGAGTATCTCGACCACTTCCGCCGGAACCGCAAGGCACATGTTTTCCTTTCCCTGTCTTTCGCCTCCCTGTTCTAGGACGCGTAAGTATTAGCGGCGACTACCGCCTGTCCCAGCGAGATGCCGCCATCATTACACGGCACTCTATAGTGCACCAGAGGTTCAAGCCCGCTGGTGCGCAGGCCCTGCACCACCTCGGATAAAAGTAGCTTGTTCTGGAAAACGCCCCCGCTCAAGGCGACCCGGCCGATGCCGGTCTCTTTATTCAACTCCACGCAGGTCTCAACCACTGCCAGTGCCATTGTCCGGTGGAATTTGCCGGCTATCTCCCCGGGGTCGGTTCCTGTCTCCAGGTCAGCCATTATCTCCCGGAACAGTGGGCGGGTGTCAATAACCCACGGCTCGTTTGACTGGTCGAGTATGAACTCATAGTGCTCCCGCGTCCCGAGTGCGACCGCTTCCAGTTCGCACGCCGCCTGCCCATCGTACTGGGCGATACTCCTGATACCGGCCATGAAAGCCGCAACGTCGAACAACCTGCCGGCGCTGGACGTAAGCGGCGAGTTCAGCCCCTTCTCGAGCTGCATGATGAGCACCGCGCCTTCCTCGTCACCCACATCCCGCAACCCCCTCAAGCGCGCAAGGGCGGATTCCGGGTTGTCCCACGTCTCGCTGAGGACTCCCATCGCCATGCGATGCAGTTTATAGATACAGGCATCGGAACCAGGCATTGGGTAAGGATAGAGGTGGGCGAGCCTCCGGTAGCCCTTCTCGTCGCAAAGCATGAACTCGCCGCCCCAGATGGTCCCGTCCTCGCCGTAACCGGTGCCGTCCCAGGCTACGCCGATGACCTCACCCTCTACCCGGTTGTCCGCCATGCAGCTCACGATGTGCGCGTGGTGGTGCTGTACGCCCACCGCCGGAAGGGGGACGTCCAAGGCCATCTGTGTCGTGAGATAATCCGGGTGAAGGTCGTGCGATACAACCTGCGGATTCAACGAGAAGAGCCTCTTCATTGAGGCGAGTGCCTCGTTGAAATGGCCCAGCTCCTCGAGCGTTTCCATGTCACCTATGTGCTGGCTGACGAACGCCTGGTCCCCCCGGAGCAGGCAAAAGGTGTTCTTCAGCTCCGCACCAAGCGCAAGAACTTCGATTCTTGAAGCTGGCGTTAGCCTGATCGGGTAGGGCGCGTAACCCCTTGACCTCCGTATTGGATACTCTTTTCCCTCGAACACTCGCGTAACGGAATCATCGTACCTGACCAGGATGTCCCTGTCGTGCAGCAGAAAGCCGTCGGCGATGCCGGATAGCTCTCTCAGTGCTTTCCTGTTACCGGTAACGATGGGCTCGCTGGAGACATTCCCGCTTGTCATGACCAGGGGGAAGTCCACCTCCGCCATCAGGAGATGGTGAATGGGGGTGTAAGGCAGGAACAAGCCCTGGTGACCCAGCCTGCCCGCCACTCGCCTTGATATTGGCGAGTCCTCCTTTTCCGGAAGGAGAACGATCGGACTCTTCGTCGAGGCAAGCAGCGCCTCCTCATCAACGCTCACCTCGCAGTACCCTTTTGCCTGCTTAATACTCCCCACCATGACGGCCAGGGGCTTCGCGTATCGCCTTTTCCTCGCGCGGAGTTCTCCGATAGCCAGGTCGGAGGTGGCGTCGCAAGCCAGGTGAAACCCACCCAGTCCCTTGATGGCAACGATCTTTCCATTCCCCAGTAGCCTCGCCGCTTCCAGGATGGCATCCCCTTCCAGCCTCCTTCCCTCCCGGTCTGCAAGCCACAGGGTGGGTCCGCACGCAGAACACGCGTTCGGCTGGGCATGATACCTCCTGTCCGGAGGGTCGTTGTACTCCCGCTCGCAGTCGGGACACATGGTGAACCCCGCCATCGAGGTCAGCGGGCGGTCGTAAGGGGTATCGCCGATTATGGTGAAACGTGGACCGCAGTTTGTGCAGTTGATGAAAGGATACCGGAAACGGCGGTCGTTCTCGTCAAACAGTTCCCGGACACAGTCCTCGCAGGTCGCGAGGTCCGGTGACACCAGGACTGACTTCTCACCGTCACCGCCGCTCGGCGCTATCTCAAAGGAATCGGCCTCGAAGGGTTCGGTTTCACTTACCCGCAGTTCTTCGATTACCGCTTGCGGGGGTGCCTCATCCCTGAGCGCGTCAAGGAAAAGCCTTACCTGGCCGTTGTCGCCGTGCACCCTGATGTCAACCCCCGCGGGAGTGTTTGAAACAGTGCCTTTCACTCCCCATTCTTGTGCAACCCGATAGACAAACGGGCGGAAGCCAACTCCCTGGACTATCCCTCTAACTTTGATACTCAAGTATGTCATGGCTTCCCTGTATCGATTACCTCGTCGAGAACAACCCGGCATATACGAGGGATCGACTCCGCGAGTTGATCCGAGAGCCGCTCTCCCAACTCCACGTTGCTAACCTGTACCGCGATGAGGATTACAGACTCGGGACACTGGTCAAGTAGTTTCGCCGCGGCGACCAGCTCGTATATGCCGAAATCGTGGAGTGACAGCGGCACCCCCGTTCTTCTCTGTGGCACGTCGGACAGCGAAAACCGGAATATCTCGCCCCCCGGCTCCCCGGCGTCGATACCATCGATGAATACCACCTTGCGGCGGTTCTCCAGTGCCGGGAGGAGGTCAACACTGTAGATGCTTCCCTCGACCAACTCAACGTCACCCGGCAGTTCCCCCTCCAGATGCCTGATGACGTGAACGCCGATCCCGTCATCTCGCATCAGCGGGTTGCCTATCCCTATAACGGCACATCCGGACATAATCCGTTCCTAACGTCTCGCTCGGGACTAGTACTTGAATAGTCTAGCACGCGAGAGTGTTGCGCCCCCGGCTTTCGCCGGAGGCGCGACTGAGTCCTTCGGATTACACTGAGGGGGCTATGCGCGTCAAGTCTCTCCCTCGGCGGACTTGCGCTTCTGGAACACCGGTAGCCTGTTGAACCACGGCTTCTTGACCTCGCCGAACTTGGGCTCAGCGATGTAGCGGTCGATCAGCAACGTTAGAACGTTCCATTGCAAGATCGCGATCGCCACTCCCTCCGGTAGAGGGCCAAGCAGCCTGATGAGCGCGATGGACACGCCTATCCCGACGGCGTAAATCCATTTCCCGCGTCTTGTCATCGGGCTGGTTACCCAGTCGGTCGCCATGAAGAACGCGCCCAGGAACAACCCCCCTCCAAACAGCTGATATATTGGGTGGTTCCAGGTAACGAGCATGACAGCCAGGAACGCGCCGATGATGCCCGCCGGTATCCTCCAGTCTATGGTCCTCCTGTACAACAGGTAGGCCGCGCCGATGAGCAACGCCAGGATGCATACCTCGCCGATGCACCCGGACTTGAACCCCAGGAAAGTGGACCAGAAGCTCGGCCTCCCCGCGTCGGTAACCCAGGTCGCGCCAACAGGGGTCGCCCCGGCAACAGTGTCGACAAGCAACCTCCCGGATTTCAGCAGGGAAAGGGGTGTTGCGCTGGTCACGGCGTCGACGTTGTTCCCCGCCAGGCCCTTGTAGACGACCCTGCCCACGACACTGTTATCGATACTGGTTGCTACAGGGGTGAAGAAACCGACCGACCTCCAGTAGAACGGTTCGACGAACTTGGTGGTATAAAGGGCAAGAGGCGAGATCATCAGCGCCACCCTCGCGAGAAGCGCAGGGTTGAACACGTTCTTGCCCAGGCCCCCGAAGAGCTCCTTGGCGACTCCTACAGCCAGGAACGCGCCGATGGCTACCACCCACAGCGGCGTCGTCGGGGGAAGCAGAAACGCGAATATCAGGCCTGTGACCATAGCGCTTAAATCGCCTAGCGTGACCTTCCTTCGCAGTAGCCTGCGCATCACCACCTCGGACAGGCCGGCGGTTATCATGCTCACCGCTATGATGTAGACGACGTTCATGCCGTAGACGACTATGGCGATGACGACCGCGGGCGTGAGCGCGAGAAGCACGTCCCTCATAGCACGTTCAATGGTCTGGCCCTTCTCGTGCAGGTGGGGAGCGACTGTAGTCATGAGTTTATTATTCGCCACGTATCATCGCCTCCTCTATCCCTTAAGGGTCGCGATTTCGGCCTTGGCCTTCCGGACGTACTCCACATGCGGGATGTAGGCCGGGCAGGTGAAGGTGCAACACCCGCACTCAAAGCAATCGAGCGCTCCCCACAACTCCGCCTTCTCCCAGTCGCCGTTCTGTACGGCTTCCACTATGAAGTTGGGCATTACAGACATGGGGCAGGCTTCCACGCATTTGGTGCAGCGAACGCAGGCATGCTCTTCGCGTATATCGATCAACTCCGGAGTCAATGCGACAACGCCGGAGGTGCCCTTGACCACCGGGGCGTCAAGGTCCTCCTGCGCCCACCCGGTCATGGGCCCGCCGATGATCACCTTCGCGGGATCGCCCGTGAGCCCGCCGCAGGCTTCGATTAATATGGAGATGGGAGTGCCGACTTTCACGATCAGGTTCCCGGGCTCTTTCACGCCGGGTCCGGTAACGGTCAGGACCCGCTCGTACAGCGGCTTGCCGGCGGAAGCCGCCTCGTAGAGTGCAATGGCAGTACCGACGTTCTGTACCAGGCAACCTACCTCGGATGGTAGGTTTCCCGGGGGCACTTCCCTGCCGGTTACGGCGGAGATGAGCTGTTTTTCAGCCCCCTCGGGGTACTTCACTTCCAGTACCTCGACATCGAGGTTGGGCCGGTCCGATACCGCCGCGCGTAGTTTCTCAACCGCGTCCATCTTGTTTGCTTCGACACCTATGATGCCCCTGTCCGCCCCGACCGCGCGAATCATTAGTTCAAGCGCCTGAACAAGGTCGTCGGGACGCTCGACCATCAACCGGTGGTCGCAGGTCAGGAACGGCTCGCACTCGCAACCGTTGATTATCACGCTTTCGATAGGCTTGTCTTCTGGCGGGGACAGCTTGACCCGTGTGGGAAACGCCGCCCCGCCCATGCCCACCAGGCCGGCTTCCCCGGCGATTTCCCTTATGTCTTCAGCGGTAAGCTCGTCCAGTGGCTTCCCCTGGCGCGCCTCGAACGGAGGCTGTTCGGCGTCAGCCGCGATGATAACACCTGTCACCGTCTCCCCGTTGAAGCTCTTGATATCTTCTATCGCGTCTACTATTCCCGCCACGGGAGAGTGCACGGGTGCCGATACGAACGCGTCAGCATCGCCTATCTTCTGGCCCACCGCCACCCTGTCACCCGGCGAGACCAGGGGCTCGTTGGGCGCGCCGATGTGCTGCCTGAGGGGCACCATGAGCCTGGAAGGGATGGGAGCCCGAGCAATGGCTTTCCCCGAGCAGAGCTCCTTGTTGTAGAGAGGGTGTATACCCCCTCTCCTGAAGGTCTTGAATCCTGTTTTTCTCAATCAGACCACCTTCTTGGTCCGCCCTGCGGAGGTCAGTCTTGGGAACCTCTCGGACTTGACCCAGCGGGCGTATATGTAGATCACGTTGACCAGCAACATCACCCAGAGGAACAACTCGTACAGCTTGAACGTGCCCACCGGCCCGCCAAGCACATGAACCAGGCCGTTCAGCCATCCATTGGGGCGGTAGGCGGCGAACGTGAGTAGGAAGAACCAGATAGTCAGCAAACCGATGAATATCCTGAATATCCCCAGCGGTTCATTCCATCCCTTCGGCCTTCCCAGAATCGCGTAGTACAGGTAGACGAAGGCAACCAGAACCAGTATCCAGCACAGGTAGAAGTTGAACACCCCCGCAAGCGACATGCTCCAGGGGTACCTCCATCCTGACAGGAACGGGTGGAACGTGTCGAATCCGGTGTAGAGGACCAACGCCAGCACCGCAAGGTAGGTGCGGTACATCACCCTGGCCGGCCCCGGAACATTGATTCTGTCCTTCATACCGGGCACCTCCTTTATACTACGCGGAATTCCTTCACGCCGTTGTGGTCGGGGTGGACGAGGTGTATCGCGCACGCAAGACAGGGGTCGAACGATCGGACGCACCGTACCACGTTAATGGGGTTGTCCGGGTCTGGAACCGGAATCCCCAGCAGCGATCTCTCGATCGGGCCCCTGTTGCCTTCCTTGTCTCTGGGCGATGCGTTCCAGGTTGTGGGTACCACGCACTGGTAGTCCTCGATCTTCTTTCCCTTTATGTGTATCCAGTGACCGAGCGCGCCCCGGGGGGCTTCCAACAGGCCGCGCCCGTGCGCCTCGCCCGGGATGTCCTTCTTGTCCCAGATCGGCTCGCCGGGCTTGAGCTGGTCCAGCCACTTGTCCATTTCGTCCGCGATCAACTTGCACTCGATGGCGCGGGCGGCGTGCCTGGGCAGTATCCCGAACTTGAGGGGGGTCTTATCCAGGAGACCGAGCTTGCCTACCAGGTCCATCAGCGGCTTCGGCTTCATCACCAGCATCCTGGCGAGCGGCCCCACCTCCATTGGCTCGCCGTCGTACCGGGGCGCCGTAACGAAGGAGTACGCGCCCTCCTTGTGCACGTCCGGCTTGGTCTCGCCTTCACTCGGGTTCAAACCCTCACATTGGTTCGTGTACCAGGAGTGCTTCACCGATTCGGTTATCTCCTCCTCGTCGAACTCCTTTACGTTCATGACCTCGTTGTCGTAGATGAGCCCGCGGGGAAGGAACTTCTTCGTTCCCTTCCGGTCCTCGTCGAACCCGCCGTAGGCCAGGTAGTTCCCCCCTGAATCACCCGCCGCCATGAACGGGGCGTAGGCGGGGAAGCCCGCGACCGTGAGGATGTCCTGGATATAGACATCGTTTATCCAGTTGCGAAGCTCGGCGAGGTTTGCCTTGAACGTGAGGATGTTCAAGATGGTGGGTCCCGTGGTTACTCCGCCGGGGACGGTGCCGACGAATGACGGCGCGCGACCGTAGAAGATCGTCAACATCTCGTGCGCTTTCTTGCGCATCTCCAGCGCCTCCACGTAATGCCCCACCAGGGTTGTCGCTAGTTCAGGGTCGCTCACGTAATCCTCCGACTCGTGCCTGGGGAGGAACGGGTAAACGTCCCCCGTCTCAACCAGGTTCACGATCTTGTTCTTGAGGATCTTGAGCGCCCTGTCTTTTCCCTCATAGTTCGCCACCGCGGCTATGTCCACGTAGTCGAGGGCGGCAAGATGATAAAAGTGTAGTATGTGCGACTGGATGAAGTTTGCCCCCAGGCAGAGGTTGCGGATGATCCTTGCGTTGTCCGGGAGCTCCACGCCCAGAGCGTCGTCCAGGTTGTAGGATGCCGCGGTCCCGTGGGCCAGCGGGCACACGCCGCAGATGCGCTCTGTGACCTGCTGGGCGTCGAACGGGTGCTTGCCCTTGAGTAGCATCTCGATGCCACGAAACATGGTCCCGGAAGACCAGGCGTCCTTTACAACTCCACCCTCAACCTCGACATCGATTCGCAGGTGGCCCTCGATCCTTGTTACCGGGTCAATCGTTATTACTCGCGCCACTATTCGTCACCACCTTCAGATGGGCTCTCAGGCTTCTTGCCTAACTGCTTGTACAGATAATGCGCTCCAACGCCGACCGCCGTAGCTCCGGCGGCGACCCATCCCAGGGTATCGACGGCCGGGGACAGGCCGATGAAGTTGACGTCAGGCAGGGGCTCATACAGCGGCGCGAGCTTCTCGTAGAAGGTCGGCTCGGCGCAGCCGTGACACGGCGCGTTGGCCCCCACGCACCAGTTGGTGCCCGAGTTCCAGCGGCGGGTGGGGCAGTCCGCGTAGGTGACCGGGCCTTTGCACCCCATCTTGAACATGCACAGCTTCATGTCCGGGCTGTGGTCGTTCCAGTCCTCCAGGAACAGGCCGGCGTCGAAGGAGGCCCTTCTCTCGCAGTTCTCGTGGATAAGTGTCCCGAAGAAGGTCCTGAGCCGCTTGTACCGGTCAAGGTCCGGCGCGCCCTTCTTTCCCTTGATCCACATCAGGGCGTCCAGAACCGAGCCGACAAACCAATCGGGGTGTGAAGGGCACCCGCCGACGTTTATCACCGGTTTCTTGGCATCGATTTTCGCCACGATGTCCATTACCGGCGTAGTACCGGTTACTCCCGCGTTCGCTCCTGGGATGCCCCCAAACGAAGCGCAGTTGCCCTGGGCTATGACCGCGGCCGCCCCGGGCACAAGCTCTTTCATCCACTCATTGATGGGCTTATCCTTCGGGACCGTGTGTCCCATCAGGTCCCTGGTCTCTTTCTCGACCCCGAAGGTGCAGTACTCGCCACCCTCCTTCGTCGGGACCGGCCCTTCCACCACCAGGACGTACCGGCCCTCGAGCTCCCTCGCGGTTTCTTCGATGGCCTCGATCGCCTTGTAGCCGGAAGCCGCCATCAGTGTTGGATGGAAGCGGACTGAAAGCTCATCCAGAACGAGCCCGGCCACCATCGGGTAGTTGGAGTTCAGGAACGAAACCGAGCAGCCGCTACAGCTCTGGCCCTGTATCCATATTACCGGGGGCTTTCCGCTCTCCAGCTCCTGGAGCGCCTTGGCCAACTGGGGCACAAGCGCTTCCGAAAGGCCAAGCAATGCCGTGGTAGCACCGGCGTGCTTAAGGAACTGGCGCCTGCTTACTGTTCTGCCTGGCAAGGACATCACCTCCTGTTATCAGCCGTTTACGCGTTTATTGACAGCGAGGGGGGCTCCCCGCGGGCGTAGGGACCGCGGGGAGTTTCCTCGCAAGATAACTTGTTGAGTTGAGCGTGTGCTACTGGTACTGCTTGTCATTTCGCGATTCCCTAAATGGCAATTTCTGAGATCTCTCTCCCCGAGGAGAATCCCGGCTGAAGATATAAGCAAACCTTATCAATATAATAAGTAATTATTATCATATAATAGCCAATAAGAGCCGCATGTCTAGACCCGGGTAACGGTTTTGTAAAAAAGTTAGTATTCATATCCTTCCCTTTATGAACGTTTGGGTGCCACCAATAACCCTCTCGCTCTATCCGATCCCGCCCGCGTGTTGCTAACTAAAAAAGGCTGAATATTGATAACAGATAACGATGATTCAGCCTTCACTCCCGAAACCGCACTCCCAGAGGCACTAGTACGACCGGACCTGAATGCTCATATGTCGCAAAGTAAAGGAAACGCCCGATTGAACCTCTCACGCGGCGCCCCGGCAGGCTGACATCCAGCCGTCCGGGCCTCTACCGTTACGTTGTGGGATAGTCTAAGGTGCCAGCCCTGCTGTGTCAACGGGCGGGCCGGGCATGGGTGACAGGATGATCACTTGATGTCAACAGGCGTTGCGGAACCAGTGGGTATAGACAACGGACGCGATACCACCAGCGGGTGAAGTCGGCTGCGTCCCCGCCGGTGGAAGGTACGCGTGGCGCGTCAAGGATAAAAGCCCACGAAACCGCGCCCGTTGGTAGATAACGGATATAAACTGTATCATGGCCAAGAACTCGTCCTTAATGGCCTCGATGATTCCAGTGGACTATTCGGGAGGGAATAGAGATGGATTTGATAGATGCTTATCTGAAGCTCGCAACCCTGTTGCCGGCAAGTTTCGTATCGAGGTTCTCCAAGTACTTCAAAGCCGTGCCGTTTGTAAAGAAGATTATCGAGGAGGAATACGCAGAGATAGCGGAAGACATGGAAGCTGTCGTAAGGCCGTACAAAGACGGGTATGCGGCGTTCCCGCGAATTCCCGATGTCGGCCTGGACAAGGACGAGATACTGAGGGAAATGGAAGAACTACAATCAATGGAGGAGCCGAGGTGGAAAGACGGGTTTGCGTCAGGAGCGGTTTATCACGGAGCCAGGGAGCACGTTGATTTCCTCAACAGGGTTTACACCATTAATTCACAGAGCAATCCCCTCCACGCTGATCTGTGGCCGAGCACCGTGAAGTACGAGGCTGAAGTGATTTCGATGGCGGCAAACATGCTGGGAGCGAACAGACAAAACGCCGATTTGGGTCCGGGCGAGCAGATATGCGGGAGCGTTTCTTCCGGTGGAACCGAGAGCATCCTGCTCGCCATGAAGTCATACCGGGACCGGGCGAGAGACCGAAAGAGGATCACCTCTCCGGAGATGATCATCCCCTCCACGGCCCACGCGGCGTTCGACAAGGCGGCCCAGTACTTCAACATCAAGCCGGTCCATGTGCCGGTAGACTCCAACCATAGGGCGGACGTTGATTCCACCCGGAAGGCTATAACAAAGAACACGATGGTGATTGTGGGATCGTCGCCTTCGTTTCCACATGGAATCATCGACCCTATAGAAGAGCTGTCCGAATTGGCAAGGGAGAGTTGCATAGGTTTTCATACTGACGCCTGCCTCGGTGGATTCATACTCCCCTGGGCCGAGAGGCTCGGGTACGATGTTCCGCCCTACGACTTCAGGTTGCCGGGCGTGACCTCCATGTCGGTGGACACCCACAAGTTCGGATACGCCTCCAAGGGCACGTCCGTAGTCTTGTACCGGGGATTGGAACTGCGCCACTACCAGTACTTCAAAACCGCGGAGTGGCCGGGAGGCATCTACTTCACTCCCACTTTCGCGGGGAGCCGGCCCGGAGCCTTGAGCGCGGTGTGCTGGGCGGCCCTGGTGTCGATGGGAGAAAGCGGATACCTGGAAGCGACCGGGAAAATCCTTGAAACGGCCCTGACAATCAAGAAGGGGATAGGGGAGATCCCGGAACTCCATGTTATCGGGGATCCGCTATGGGTCATTGCGTTCGGATCGGAGACGCTCGACATCTACCGGATCATGGAGTACATGACGGACAGGAAATGGTGTCAAGGCCAAACTAATCTGTCCTCTTTTCGACGGTCTAATTTGTCCACTTTCCGACGAAAACATCCAGTTGTCCGGGGCTTGCCGGTGAACGAAAGGAGCCGTAGGCGACTGGAGTTCACC
>Ga0180015_1000427_pt1 | contig 12253 bp, 9 predicted proteins | sample KR13_S2_MetaG_FD_116508 | JGI IMG/M metagenome (GOLD analysis project Ga0180015, IMG submission 116508) | Groundwater microbial communities from the Olkiluoto Island deep subsurface site, Finland - KR13_S2_MetaG | ecosystem: Environmental > Aquatic > Deep subsurface > Groundwater | place...
CTTTACCATGTCATCAATATCACCAGGCTGGAAGTGGACGCCCGTAATATTGTTTTGGACAATATGTGCCGGAGTGCCTATCTTGGAAGCAGCTACAGGGACTCCTGCTGCATAAGCCTCGCCAATTACCAGGGGAAACCCCTCGTACCAAATGGATGGGAATACCAACAGACTTGACTTGCGAAGAAGTTCCTGAACCTGTTCGGAAGAGCAGTGCCCGTGCAAGATGATTTTTTTGTCCAGACCAAGAGAGTTGATTTCTGATTTCAAAGTTTCAAGATATGGGCCGTCTCCCACAATGCGCAACAAAGGCGCTTTTTCGCCAAGCCGTTTCCAGACTGCGGGCAAAAATTGAACACCCTTTTCTTCTTTGAGCCTGCCTATACATAGCCAATTATTCTCTTTGTCTTTCCCATAGTTGTTATCCTGCATGTTGTCTTCAAAAAAATTGGGCTTCACCCTGATCTTGCCGGCTGGAAAACCTGCCTCAATAAATTTATTTTTATTAAACTCCGATAAAACAATAATCCGGTCAACTTTAGTTTGCCAAGTCTTCAGGAACCGGTTAAGGGCTATATTGGCTGCCAGTGGGGCTGTTGCCGGCATAGAATCTCTGTAACATTTATCAGCCAGGGCCGGCCATGGATATTTCCCAATACATTTTTCGCAAATGCCCTCAGGTCTCATCAACATGGCCTGAGCGCAAACAGTACGAAAATTATGCAGAGTCTGCACCGTTGCGCACCCCATTTTTTTAGCCTGATAAATGGCGGACTGGGATAGAACAGGAAAAGTGTTGTGAAAATGGACGAGATCCGGACTGAATTTATGAACAGCCTCCTTAACCATTCTTTTCCCAATGGGAGACCATGCAGTATAGAGTGCGGTTTTAAAAACAGAAGGCCCGTACTTCGTGCCGATAAAATCATTCTTGAAAATAAGTGTTTCTACCGTCAGACCATTTTGCTGCAGGAGTTCCTTCTCCCGCTCAAAAACCCGATCTTCCCCGGAAGGGCTGCTTGAGCGATAATATTCATGGACGAGCAATACTTTAATGTGACCACTCCTCCATGACCTGTCTGTAAATTTCGTTGAGTTTTTTCGCCTTATTGTCCCAACTGAATTCAGCCGCTCGGTTTAGTGCTGCGGCCGCCATCTGTTGCCGTAAAGATTCATTATCAGCAATACGTTGAATTGCCAGGCTCATATCTTCAATAACCTTTTTCGGATACGTCACCGGCACCTTGATCCCGCACTCTGGCGTGACTACATCGGCAAAGCCGCAATGATCCAGGCAAATCACCGGCAGACCCAATGCCAATGCTTCAAGAATGACAGTTGAGGTGAGGTCCTGCAGGCTGGAAACGACAAAAACATGGCCATGTCGCATTGTCTTGAGGGATTCATCGCGGGGAACCCACCCATGCCAATTACATCGCTCTGCAATTCCAAGCTTCATTGCCATTTGTTTCCACCTTCCTGTTTCTCGTCCCTCTCCCAGGATATCCAACCTCCAGTTTATGGAGCTTGGTATAAAAACAAGGGCTTTTAAAAGAATCGGCAACCCCTTAAGCGGAATGTGGAGACCGCTCCAAACCAACCTCAATGGCTCGTTATCCTCTCTTTTAGAAAATGATGTGGTTTTGGTGGCAGAAAGTCCAACTTCACAAATGATATGGCTGTCTTTCTGCCAGAACTTCTGAATGCTTTTTGCGGTATCCGAGGTAGCCGCAATGAGACCAGTTCCTGCACGGGCAGCCGCTTTATGTGTTCTGGACAGAGTCTTGATTTGTAACCAGTTTAAAAAATTTCGACCTAAATAATAAAGAGATCCATAGCAGCCGAGCAGTGGAGAAAAGCGCAAGGGCATCTGCACAAAACCCCCGATTGGCCCCCAGACAAATGGTGTATCCAGGCGCCAGAGATAACCAGGCTCTCGAAAACCGACCATATTAAGTTGATGGACAACGTCAAAAACAATTTCTTTGTGGAGATTTCTGGCAAGTGTAAATGCTTCTCTTTGCCACGACTTGTAAAACCAGTAATATGATGGCGGCCAGATCTTTCTGAGAGTACGATGTCTTTTCTTCTGGATGAAGAAAAATCTAACATGTTTTGCCAGTTCCGGATTGTCTTTGAGCCCTTCTTCCACTTCTTTCTGAAATTTTTCTTTTTCCGTAATAACCCAGAGATCATGAAACTGTGCAAGCGCAGAGATAAATCCCCATCCCATTCCGGGCTCAGAACCACGAACAGGACTGCATGCATAGGCAGAAATGAGGATCTTAAGACGTCTGGACATTGGGTTTGCTAAGTAAAACAGACATAAGTTCGATCAAATGGGGGTGAGGTCGCTTCAGATATTCGAGAATCATCAGAGCCGGAAGGATGTTTTCATACATAGAAGGGTATTCTGCCATTTCCGCTAATTGACTAAATTTTTTTTCTAACAATTCCCACATCACTTCTCCTCCCGGCCAGGGGCCAACAAGCGAGGCCTGGCGGTAGATGAAATGGAAGGCGTCTGAGAAAGGCAAACCGTTTGGGATGCTCTCCTCCCAGTCGAATACATAGAGTTTGTCCTTTTTTACCCGAATGTTCCAGGGAGCAAAATCACCGTGAATGTGATGGCATACAAGTTGGACATTTCCCGTTTCTTCACTTAATAGATTATCTAATAAATTTTGCGAAGGCGAAGGCCATTTTTCAAATTCATTTGCTTTCCAGGCCATTTCGATTGTTTTCCAGGCCGGGGTTTCCCGGAAAAGGATTTTTTGTCTGTGCATTCTGGAAAGGGCCGCTAACAACTTGAGATGATTAACTGTTAATTCTGGAATCTGCGGGCCGGTACTGAGTGGCAAGGCGCTTTGCACTTGCACCGCATGCCCTTCCCAGGTATCTTCCAGCAGTAATCGGGGGACTTCGCAAAACAGTCTTGCACCTTCCAGCGCCTGGAGCGCCTCGCTCTCCTGACGGATTGCTGCGGCACCTTCGGAGGTGTCTGCAATTTTTACCACCAAGACAGTAACCCTCCCTTGATTTTGCGCTTCAGCCAGCAGTGTGATTTTTCGCCGTGCCAAGTCTGAGCCACAATAAATAGCGACATTTTCAATCTTCTGAGAAAGGACCTCCCCGAGCCAGGAACAAAGAGTGTCTTTTCGATCTTTCAATTCTTCCTGGCCGGCAACAATAACTCCGTGCTGTCGAAGCAGCGCAATAAGGCCAAACCGGCTCATAACTTCAAGCAGCTTTAGACCTAACCTTGCTTTCCGACTCCCTGGGCTATGAAATGAGAAGCATTTTTGACGGAATCTTTTTGGGTATAAAGGAAAAAAAATGCGGGGTGCCGAAGCCGGCAAAGCAGCGTAATATTGAGAGTTGTGATAGCCAATCCGGCGAAACCAGTCATTTCTTAATGGCTTGTTGCTGATTCCTATGTGAATGAGCAGGCCATCTTTTTTTAGCAAGCTTGCAATATGCTGAAAACTGTATTGCGTTGTCTTCTGGCCGTCAGCCAATATTATGACATCATAGTGGTGAGCACACTGCTCGATAGCTGTAAAGGACCTGATCCGGCTTTTCAAGTGCGGGTCAACTGATTTCTTAATATCTACATTGCGTTCGTTATAGTTGTTAAAAAGACAATCAATTGTTTCATAAGACCTGGCCAGGCTGTTTATCAGCCAAACATCTCCTCCTGCAACCAGGATTTTAGCCCCTTTGAAAAGGGGAAGAAGGATTTTCCATGACGCCCACCGCTCATCACCTGATTGAAGGTTACTACTCATATCGTGCTGCCATATGATTAGTAATGGACTCTAATGCCTGGTTAACTGATTTCTCAACTGATTGCGCAGTGTCGATCCAGACCGCACGCGGCGAACTGTCGCAGAACTTTTTCAGCTCACTCATCTGTCGTTCCACTTCAATCAAAGGCAATTCCGGTTTCCTGGCGTGAATAACTGCCGGATCTGCACCAAGACATAAGATGAGGTCAGGGGCGGGGATCAGGACGGCAAATAATTTAATCAACCATTTTGGCAATGAAATTCTACTTCGGGCAGGATCGGTTATAAAGTCGTAAAAATAACGGTCAAATACATACAAACAAGGTCTTTTCACCTTGGCAGGATAGACCTTGAGCCAATAACCCAAAACATAATCAAGCGAATAATAGGATAATCGCAAGAAAGAACCAAAAAAACCAGAGGACTTGCTGCCGTGCGGATTAGTTACCGGCCCCTCTTTTGTCTGACGGCCAAACAGGCGAGCAATGCTCGGCAACAGATTTGGCCGCATATGCTCGTAATTAAGTTTAGTGTGGAGAGCAGATTCGAGAGGAGGCCGAATGCCTTCGATGATAGTTGATTTGCCGGAACCGTCAGTACCAAGGATTGCCAATATAGCTCCTGGTGGGCAGAATAAACGGATATAACGTCTATATATTAACTGGATTTTTTTGGAAAAAAAATTGACCGGTTGCCTGAATAATGCTCTGCAAATTAAAGCGAAGCGAGCTTCATAGCAGAGTCTTTTTAAATTGGGAACTGATTGGTTTCCTTTAATAAGGTGATCTCTCCATCTTTTTGCTACAAAGAGGCCAAAATAGCGAATTAATATTTCGTGATAAAGCGAGCTGTCTTTTTCATATGCACGGGAAGCCTCATCTTTATAATCTTTTCTTGACTTACCATTAGCTAAAATTTCTTTGATGAAAGCAGTTATGTGGGCATGGCCGTCTGTTGCAACAAGAATATTTTGGTGTTTCTTTGCTGAATGAATTACCTTATCTGCATTATAATATGGTATCCCTCGATGTTCCAAGGAAGGGAAAATGTCTATATGGGCTCCCCACCATTTGTTATCATAATAACCCAAAAAACTTGTAATCACTGCTTCAACTCGGTACTTGTTTATGCATTTGCCCCCACACTCTTTTGCAGAATGTTGAATTATCTTCCAAGTCGTTGTTAATTCACTTTTTGGTATCAGTAGATCCAAATCGCTGCCATTCAAACTATACGGCAGACTCTCGTAATTTCTAAGAACACAGTAATGGATATTATTATCATTTAATCGCTGAAACAACTCAGTAAGAAAAGCGGTTTCAGATGATTTCTTAATGTTACCTGAATGTGTTACATCTGGTGTCGATGTTCTCGTGTTGTTTCTCGATTCTTCAAAATCAATTTGGCGTTGTGAATGCATAATTTACAGCCTGTACAAATCCTTGAACACTTTCATTAAAAGAAATCGGCATTAAACTTTGGCGAAGTTTGATTTTTTCCTGTACAAGAGATTTATTTCGCAACTGTTCGATTATTAGACGTGCAAGTCTTGAAGTGTCATAGGGATCAAAAATATATCCGTTTTTGCCTTCACAAATTAAATCAGATGCTCCCGCACGGTTAGAGCAAAGTACCGGCATCCCAGCCATAAGCGCTTCATTCACAACAGCGCCGTAAGGTTCATGATGGCTCGGCAGGACAAACAAATCGCCTAAAAGATACCAGACGAGCAGATCAGCTCCCTCAAGACGTCCTTCAAATATAACTTGCTCTTTTATCCCGCTACGCAATGCCAGCTTTTCAAGAGTTAATCTTTCCGGCCCGTCCCCAACAATTACCAGCAAAGAATCAGGAACACTTTTACTAACTTCTATGAATGCCTTCAGCAAACGATCCACTCCTTTGATTTTGACCAGTCTTCCAACGAACAAGACGATCCGCTTGCCATTCAATGAGCGTTCCGCAATCAACCTGTTAGCTATTGAGAGGTAGTTACTTAAGGAATTACGAAAAGTATCTTCTCTCTGAATATTAGGGCATATACCAATTTTTGAAGATGAGACACCGTATTTAGTATACCGACTTTTGACTGATTTGCTGTAAACAATCATGCTATCTGCAACGCTCAACACCGTTTTCCTTGCCAGAGATCTTAACCAACTGCAACTATTGCACATGTCGATATTGTCAGCAGTCCATATCGTTAGTCTCCACCGTTTGTTAATTCTGCAAAGTTTCTGGAGTGAAATCCAAAGCGTGATAGGGGAATATTCCATACAAACTACAACATCTGGGTTAAACTTAGAAATCGCCTTAGTAATACCCCATCGAAAAGCTCGGCTTCTAATATCAAAGCCTGAAAGTAAAAAGTCATGATTGCATTTTAAGAGAGACCTAAGAAGCTTTTGATCAAATTTTTGGTTTAGTAAATTGTCTCTAAGGAATATCACCTTTAAATTTAATAAGTTTGACAGCTCATTGAATATACTCACCCGATAGGGGGCAAGAGCAGGATGAAATATTAGCACCTTGGTTTGTGGCTCCATAGTCATTTTCCCCATTTATAATTTTCAATTTTTTTAAAACCTTTCCTTTGGTTATAAAGAAAGTTTTTCAAATAAAAGTAGACAAAAACAAAAAGGAACCAAAAAATGTGGGTGGAACGTGCAATGGAAGCTTCTGTTATATTATGGGCCAGTATAGCAATAACAATGATTAAAAAACCGATAGAAATCTTAAACTGATAGTGTGCAAAAGACCGAAGACAAAGAAATAAATCAACTATCATGAATAAAATGAAAATCATCGACACTATGCCACCACGAATGATCAAGTGAAGATACCCATTGTGGAATTGGCCAATATTAGATTTCGTTTTGGCAACTACAGACAATAATGCATCAAAACTCCAACCCAAACAGGGTTTGTCCATAAACAAGTTCCAACCATCTTGCCAGAGTCTTAAACGGCCTGAGAAGGTGCTATCTCGACCTAAGTCATGAAAAATAGTCGAAGTATTATATCCTTCGGGGTGAATTAGTAAATAAACTGAAAATGCAAGTGCTGTGCCACAAACAATAAAAAAAAGTTTCAATATTCGCGTTGCTGGGTGGTTAATATGTATTCGCATGAAGATGGGAACACAGCTTAAAACAAATACTGAGAGTATGATAGAAGTGACACTACCTGAGCCAACTAAAGCAAGTATCGCTAAAACAATGAGGCAAATATTAGATAAGAATATAATTTTTGATTCGGTAATATATAAAGATACAATATTTGCCCAAATTGACAGCAGGCAAATTAAGCCCAATGTATTTGGGTTTGAAGTTATGCCATACCAGCGGCCATTAGGATCAAACATTGTCCAATTAGGGAACAGCAATGAAACTATAATAGAGCCTGCAACAGATACTCCGGTAAGGAACCCCAAGTGATAAAAAAACTTTCGTGGAAAGTTAGTATAATAGTAAACAGAGGAAATTGCAATCAGTGTATACCCAGCATAGTGTCCCCATGTAATGAAAACCTTAATTGGAAAGGCAGACCAAAACATGGACAGGGCAATGTATAGCAAAAAAAGACAGTACACTAATTGGCTACGCACTATCTGAAGGGTTTGGCGTATTTTTCTTAGCACCAATATCAATGCAATCAGGTAAGCGCTGCCAAGAACAATTAGGGTTGTAGGATCTCGAATGAAGGCGATTTCAGCCTCGGCCCAAGAAAGATGCGAATGGCCATGTTGGAGAGTGATTGCACTATTTAGTACCAGTAAAAAAAATGGAATAATATAAATAATTCCATGTGCTGCTCTTTCCTTCCGCAAATCAGTTGTCATCGGCATACTCGTGATATTGATATTTGGTGTTTCCCAATAACTGGCCGATTTGACCCGTTATTTTTTGCAATACAAAAACACCTAAGTGACGGCCGTAAAGCCAGGCAAACGGAAGACACATGCACCATATGCTCAAATAAAGCACTTTTTGTAAACACCACATCAATTTACGGTCAAAAGGCCACGACCGGACAAATATTCGCGCGTAGGTTTGCCCGCCTCGAAAGGCCCGCTTTACTAACCAGCCAATTGACATTCTTTCTATACCAACCTTTTCATACACAACCCCTGAATCACACCAGGCCATTTTATAACCCGAAAGTGACAGACGGTGAAAAAACTCTGTGTCTTCTCCGCCGGACAAGCCGAAGCTATGATTAAACCTGTAGTCGTTTTTCTTGACGATTTCACTTTTTAATAGAGCATTGCCTGCTCTTGCACGGCTTACCACTATTCCGCTTTGGTTTTGCTTACGTTCAAAAAAACGGCCCTTGAGAATCCAATTAGGTGTATTCTTTGCATATATTGGTTTAACCGGAGCAAATACCATATCTGCTTTATATTTTTTGATGGCATCAATCATATTTTGAAGCCAGTGGGCATCAGCGGTCTCATCATCATCGATAAGGGCGATGTACTCTCCTCCGATATGTGAGAGTGCCCGATTTCTGGCAAGGGCTATGTTTTGAACAGGTTCCACATCGTATATAACTGATGTGGATACTTTGTTTTTGAATTCATCTACAACATCACGTGCGGAACACTTTTTATCATTATCCACAACAATTATTCTAAACTCGACACCCGGCGCAACTTGCTGCTCCTCTAAACTCTCAAGAAGCTCTCTTAGGAGCGCAGGGCGCTTATACGTAGCAATACAGATTTCAACAAGCATTGTTTTTATTAGTTCTCTTATACGCTTTCCAAAGAAGAATGCTGAGAAGGATTTCACCAAATGCGAGGTTTGCTATACTCCCCAACACACCGTATTCTCTAATTAGAAAAATACCACAGACTAAAACAGCCAAAGAGCTGACAATATTTGATAGTGTTATTTCCCGAAACTTCCTGAACACTTGAAGTAGCAATGAATTGTTGCTCCTAACAGCCTGAAAAACAAAAACCAAATTCCACGCAAGGATAAACACTCCAATGTTGCGATAAGTAGAAGTGAACAACTTAACAATAATGAGATCCTTGAAAATAAGAAGAAACCCAGCATAAATGACAGCAACAAAAATTAGGGCATAGAGTACCTTCCGTGCTAATCTTTCAACTTCTGCACTATTGCCGCTATTTCTCATCAATGCCAAACGTGGCAAAATTACGCTGGTAATACTAGTACTCAACATTGCAATAGGGGCTATAAGAAGGCGTGCGGCATTGGCCTCTGCAATAGCGGACACGCCAACAAAGATACCGAGAAGATACACGTAGCTTTGACTCTGCAACCAAGTTACAGTGACACCCCCAAGAGCCCAGCGACCTTGCTGCCATGCCTCTTTTAAGGAATCACCGACAAACCTAAGATCAATCATTCGTGTAGGAAATTTAGCTATTAAAAAGCCTATAACTCCAGACAAACCAGCACCCCCCGCAACTGCTAACATTGCAATAACGTGCAAATCATCCGGTTGTAATAAGAATTCAACCAGAATTAACACGGAGAGTACCGCAGCAACATGACATATATCAATAGCCAGCGCTACCTGGGGACGTAACTTCAGATAATAGAACCGCCTGAAGAACTCTTTTAATAGCATTCCAAAGACGGCCGAGCAAACAGCTAAATAAAATACATGGTCGAAATGATTAACTATATGACACTTATCTAAGATTACGACACCCGCACCTCCCAAGAATAAAATCGGCAAAAAAATTAATAACTGACCCAATAACATACTACAACAATATTTATCGCGAGTGCTAATATCTTTGGCAGGTGCAATTACACTCATCTGTGTGGTTATTAGAGCATTTGAAAAACCAACAAATAACAAAACTATAATCATGCCTAAGCCATACAGGCCATAATTTTCTTTAGAGGTACAATGGATTAAAAAAAAAGCTATGATAAAATTTGAAAGGCTGATCAAGGCTTGATCAATAAAACCAAATATTACGTCTTTCCTAATTCCCGTCATTTAGTATCTCAAGTTATAAAATTCTATTCAATTATCAACTACAAAAGTAATTCGATTCATGGCATTCTTGGAATTTGACTGCTCTCTGATTTGTATCAAGAATTCCGGGCATGGGAAAAGTCATCTTTGGGATTTTCAGCCTTATGTTTTTTTCTCCATTTTTAATATTTTCTTAACTCTTAGGATTATTGGTTTAAGAGAGCTTGAGAATTTCCCGTAGTTTTAAAAACCATATTTGGTGTCTTAATCCAATATATTCTCACCTTATTTCCATTAGTATGGTGGCAGTACACTAAAAAACCACTTTCTTCTGGTACAGGTACAATCTTAGGATAACCAAAATTATCATTTTTGCTGAAAATCTGTTTCCATTTCGAAAGATTGTTTCTCCGCTCAAATACGTATAAACCCGTGGCAAATGCCCAGCTTGTACCTCTGTCATCCATGAATAATTTAGTTGCTCCGAACGGAGATTTTTTTGAAGTTTCCCATATTTTTTTTGAATTATTATATACTGTAAAAAATCTTGAAGCGCCTATTGGATTGAGTAAAACATGTGGTTGCCCAAGCGGATCAAAGGCCAAACATGTGGGAGCATAGAATTTTTCTGTCTGATCCTGTGTATTAACTACATCAGCATCAGCTACCCCTATCGACAATTTATACTTTGTGCCATTTGCTCGAAAAAAAGATGCCCCTTGGTCTGGAGAAAAAGCATAACTCGGATGACTGCAGTCTGAACCAGCCCCTCCCTTCCTCCAAGTCCATGAAAGGTGCATGGCATTGTGTTTGTCGAAAAGCAGCATAATCAGGTAAACCGACCATCTCTTGCTCATAGCAAAGGTCGGTATTTCTACTTTTTTTATACCCTCCGGTAAATCAGCGTCATCGTTTGTAATTAATACAGTTCTTCCTAAATTTTGCCATTCTTTGTTTTCTTTATTGTACCTCCCTACTCCTCCTGCAAAGCCCCTTTCGACCCAATTTCGTTTTGGCCTTGTAGCAAACCTATATGTTACATAAAGATTGCCCTTTCGGTCGTTAAAAAAAGCCGGATATGTAATCTGTGTACCGGGAATAGCCGCAGAGCCTATTTTGGGAAAAGGAGTTCTATTTTGGTGCTTCACTATTGACAACTCTTCTAATGTCAGTAAATCACCAAGGAACTTGAATTCTGATATATCTTCAGGTTCTTTTGAAACTTTATACTGCCAAGGCATATTGTGCATATTGTATGCTACATGAATATATCCTGATTCATCAATGCCAACGGATGGTTGCGTATGATATTTGTCTTCCAACGTATTTTCTTCTATTAATTTAGTAGTCCATTTCCAATTCCCCTTGTTATCTGGAATTCCCTTTTTGATTACAGTACGAAGATTTAGCCCATTGTTTGAACCAGCAGGATCTTCAACTAAGACTGTATAAATTGCACCGTTAAACCATGCAATGGGAGTTGAAAAAACATTGATACTTGACGATGAAACATCAAATTCAGCTATTACAGATGATTGGGAAGGCAACGCCCCGCACCATCCTAAATTAGTAAGTGTACTAAGGATTAAAGAAAAAAACAGAATAAAAAGTGGGAGAGTCTTTACAAAATAATTCAAAGAAGTTGGGGACATCCTATAATCCTTCTGTCAAGCATAAAGTGTGCGTTTTTAATAAACTAATTAAATCAATAAAGGGCACAGTTGCAGCCGCTGGTTAGCTGGCTTTGTGTATGAAACAAAACTCTTCGCCAGAACTGGAAACTGAAAAGAGACAGTACCCCATTTTTCTCAGCTTGTTAACCATATCCTTCGTCTTCTTTAAACCCACGTTTGGGAACCTATGATGAAATTCAACCAACAATTGAGCCGGTCGAATGTTAGATTTACTCATATGATCAATAGCTTGGTATTCTGCCCCTTCAATATCCATCTTGAGAATATCAATTTCATTGTGCCCTAATTCTTTCATTATTGTTTCTAACTTTTTAACTGGTACAGTAATTGAGTTTTTTTTTGTTGAGGGTCTATCAAGAATAGTATGAGAAACGTATTCAGGGTTCTCTGGAGGGTTGAAAGAAACTTCTCCATCGAAATCAGCTAAGCCATATTCGTGTATTATGAAACTCTCAGGAAAGTTCTGTCTATGCACCCAATCTATCGATTTTGGTGTTGGGTCAAATGCATGAACAACTAATCCGAATCGTTCAATTAGTTCTATGTCAAAAGAAGCATCTTCTCCTATTCCGAAAGAATAAACTATTGAATCTTTGGTGACTTTTTCTACGGCAACGTCCCATCCGCCGTATTCAGAACCAAACCGATCCTTCTTAAAATTGCAATCAATTCTTGGAAAAAAACTCTTTCCAACGATGATCTTAACCAATCGTTTAGTTTTTCGAATCAAGCTTCGCACATTAGAAACGAGTCTCGGGTGTCACATCTTGACGGGCTGTTGCCCGAACCCCAATTTTAGGATTAGAA
>Ga0180015_1000429_pt1 | contig 12228 bp, 10 predicted proteins | sample KR13_S2_MetaG_FD_116508 | JGI IMG/M metagenome (GOLD analysis project Ga0180015, IMG submission 116508) | Groundwater microbial communities from the Olkiluoto Island deep subsurface site, Finland - KR13_S2_MetaG | ecosystem: Environmental > Aquatic > Deep subsurface > Groundwater | place...
CATAAGAAAGAGGAAAATAAAACAGTTTAAAATTTACGGGAGAAACATATGCGATTATCAGATTTTGATTATAATTTGCCAGAAAATTTAATAGCAACCCATCCAGTTAGTCCGCGGGATCATTCGCGGCTTTTGGTTTTAAATAAGCATAGTGGCGCGATTGAGCATAGGCATTTTTACGATTTTGTTGAATATTTGCAAAAGGGCGATGTCTTAGTGTTGAACAATTCTAAAGTGGTACCAGCACGTTTAGTTGGAAAGAAGGTGACGGGTGGCAAGGTGGAAGTTTTTTTACATCAACTGCAAGGTGATAATTGGCAATGTTTAATCGGTGGCAAGGGTATGAAAGCGGGGATGCTGATTGAATTTGGTAATAAAAAAGAATTGACGGGCAAGGTAGAGGGAGACAATAATGACGGAACTTTTGAAATTTCATTTGACAAGCATGGAAAAAATTTTTGGAAAGCGGTTGAGATTTTAGGTGAAGTGCCGATTCCTCCCTATATCAAGAAGCAGCGTGAATTTTTAAATTTGAATGATGTGCAGAAAAATGATGAGCATAATTATCAAACCGTTTATGCTGATGATGACAAAAAGGGCTCAGTGGCGGCGCCGACAGCAGGCCTGCATTTCACGCCGGAGTTGTTGCAAAAAATAAAAGGCAAGGGCGTACAGATTGAATATGTGACCCTGCACGTTGGTCTAGGTACTTTTGCACCGGTAAAAGTTGATGATATTAAGGGTCATAAAATGCACTCTGAGTTTGTGGAGATTCGCAAAGAGGTTTTGCGCCGTATTGTCGAGGCAAAAGTGGAGGAGCGACGGATTATTAGTGTTGGCACCACTTCAGCGCGCGCCCTGGAAGCTTATGCATACAATCAGAAGAATTTTAAATTATTGAATAACGTTCATTCTGGCTTGGTGAATATATTTATTTATCCCGGCTATGAGTTTAAAATAGTTGATGCGATGATCACTAATTTTCATTTGCCCAAATCAACCTTGTTGATGCTAATTTCCGCCCTAGCTGGAACGGAAAATATTAAAAAAGCTTATACTGAGGCGATTAAAGAAAATTATCGTTTTTATAGTTATGGCGACGGGATGTTTATTAATTAATATTGCCGGTATTTTCTTATTTTGAAAATTTGCTATAATATAGTTATTAATAAACTGTGAGATAAAATTATGGAAACAACAGATAATAAAAAGAAAATTGTTTTAGTGGAGGATGATGAAGTGCTAATGGATATGTATTGTGCAAAATTGGAAATGGAAAATTTTATTGTTTATATCGCGCGAAATGGCAAGGAGGGATACGACGTGGTTTTAGATGAAAGACCAGACATAATTATCACCGATCTGGTGATGCCGAAAAAGGACGGTTTTTATTTGATTGAAAAAGTAAAAGGAAATTCTAAGGTTAATAATATTCCCTTAATTGTTTTGACTAATTTAGACAGTGAACGAGATAAGCAGATGGTTTATATGCAAGGTGTGAATGCTTATTTGGTGAAATCGAGAATTACTCCAGAAATATTAACTCAGGAAATAAATAAATTACTTGAAGCATCGGTTAGTTAGATTTTAAGATTTTAAAAGTTATCAAAAAGACACCTTTACAAAAGTTGTCTTTTTTGTTATTATATTTTAGTAATTAAATAATCATTTATAAACTATGGCAGATAATAAAGTCGTTTTGCGCTTTGATGAAGTGACATTTGAATACGTGGACAAGAAGAAAGTCTTAGATGAGGCATCTTTTAGTATCCGTAATGGTTCAAAAATAACCTTAATGGGGCAGAATGGGGCTGGAAAGAGCACAATTTTTAAATTAATAACTGGTGAAAATAAACCTAAAGAGGGGAAGGTTCATTTTGGCGATGGCGTGGTGATTGGCACCGCGAAACAGGTAATTGAGAAAAAGGATTTAGACTTTACTTTGGAAGAATATTTTTCCCAAGCCTTTCATGAAACACCTGGTAATATTAAAGGACGCATCGCGGGCGTGATGAGTGCGGTTAATTTAGATGTACCGATTGATAAGAAAGTGCGTGATTTGTCTGGTGGTCAGCAGGCGCGCTTGCTTTTGGCATACGCCTTGATTCAGAATCCCGATATTTTACTCTTGGATGAGCCTACTAATAATCTTGATGATGCGGGCATTGATCATTTGATTCAGTTTTTAATCATGTATGACAAAACGGTAATTGTCATTTCACATGATGCGGATTTTTTAAACTGCTTTACTGAAGGCGTGATTTATCTAGATATTCACACGCACAAAGTTGAACAATATACTGGTGATTATTACACCGTGGTAGAAAATATTTCCGCACGTGTGGAAAAAGAGAAGATGCAAAATGCACGCTTGGAAAAACAAATTCAAGATCGTAAAGAAAAAGCCAATTTCTTTTCACATAAGGGTGGTAAAATGAGAAAACTAGCACAGAAGATGAGAAACGAAGTTGAGGAAGCCGAGGAAAATATGGTCGATGTGCGCAAGGAAGATGTGAGCATTCGTGATTTTGATATTCCAGCACAAGAGATTGTTGGTAAGATTGTGGAGATTGAATCGGTGAGCGTGATGAAAAATTATGAAATAATTGTCGTGCCCCAAAACATTATTTTGCGTCGCGGTGATCATATGATTATTACTGGACCAAACGGAATTGGTAAAAGTACATTATTGAAAAAAATGGTTGAGAATAAAGCCGAGGGTGTGAAAATCCTTGAGGGTGTAACAGTTGGTTATTACAGTCAGGATTTTGCGAATTTAGATTATGATAGTACGGTGATGGATTTTTTGCAAAAGGTAATGGCTGATGGTTTAAGCGTTGAGCACCTACGTGGTATTGCGGCGCGTTTCTTAATCTCTGGCGAATTGATGGGCCGAAAAATATCCGCTTTATCCGAAGGTCAGAAGGGTTTGTTATCGATGGCAAGTATTGTATTGATGAAACCGGGACTATTGATTATGGATGAGCCGACCAATCATATTAACTTCCGTCATATCCCAATCATCGCTGAGGCGGTGAATAAATTTGAAGGGACATTGATCATGGTGAGTCATATGAAGGAATTTACGGATCAGATTAAATTTAATCAGTTTCTGGAATTAGGGAAGATATAATTAATTATCAATTAAAAATTTGCGAATTACGAATATAGGATAATAAAAAATGAGTGATATATAATCACTCATTTTTTATTATCTGCGAAGACGACTGTAATTCTCCCTCGCCCCGCCGGGAGAGGGTCGGGGTGGGGGAGCCGTCACCGAAAATCTACCTCACCCTGCCCTCTCCTATCCAGGAGAGGGAGTTATACGATACTCTTACTTCTTATATATCCGCAAACTATTCAAGACCACCGAAACGGAACTAAAGCCCATGGCCGCCGAGGCGATGATTGGATTTAGAACGCCAAGGATGGCTAATGGAATGGCAATGGTGTTATAGAAGAAGGCCCAGAAAATATTTTGTTTGATAGTGCGGAAAGTTGTTTTGGACAATTTGATTGCTTCGACAACTTTATTCAAATTATTTTGCATTAAAATTATTTGCCCGGCTTCTTTGGCAATATCAGTCGCGTTGCCCATGGCAATGCCGAGGTTGGCTTGCACGAGACTAGGAGCGTCATTGATACCGTCACCAACGAAAATAATTTTTTCGCCACTAGCCTGTAGATCTTTAATTTTTTGTGATTTTTCGTTTGGCAAGACTTCGGCGATTACATTATCAATTTGCAATTCCCGGGCCACTTCTTGAGCGGTTTGAATATTGTCGCCCGATAGCATTGTAATCTTCAGGCCCATAGATTTAAGATCGGCGATAACTTGAGCAGACTCAGCTCGAATTTTATCAGCGATAATAAAGGCGCCAATTAAGTTTTGACCATGTGTGACAAATAGTCTTGTACCTGATTCCAGATTTTCGGCCCTTAGAAGTTCATTAGCCCACGTAGTGTCGATATTGTTTTCTGTTAGTAATTTTTTATTACCAAGTGTTAGAGAAGTTTTGTGAGCTTTACATGTGCCACTAACGCCACGACCGCTTAACTCCTGGAAGTTTTCTAATTCGGCAAGTTGCGTGTTCTTTTGTTCGGCGTATTGGCTGACAGCCATCGAAAGAGGATGGTTGGAATTTTGGGCAACGGAGGCGCCGATTTTTATGATATGAGCCTCTTCGAATTTGAATTCTGGATTAGTAATAATTTTTTTTACCTGCGGTGCGCCTTCGGTGAGAGTACCGGTTTTGTCAAAGACAATCATGGTAATATTTTTGGCTCTTTCAAAGCTCTCACTATTTTTAAATAGTATTCCATTCTTAGCCCCACGGCCAGTACCGGCCATAATGGCTGTTGGTGTTGCCAAACCAAGAGCGCAAGGACAGGCAATAACTAGAACAGTGATAGCATTGATTAGGGAGGTGGCAAAATTACCGGAGCTGAAATATAAGGTGATAAAAGTTAATAGGGCGATGATGATTACGACTGGTGCAAAAATGCCAGATATTTTGTCGGCTAATTTTTGAATCGGTGCTTTTGACCCTTGAGCTTCTTCGACAGTTTTGATAATCTTGGCCAGTATTGTGCCTTCGCCAATTTGGGTAACTTTAATTCTCAAGACGCCAGTCTGATTAATTGTCGCACCATAAACAGTGTCACCTGGTTTTTTTTCTAACGGTAAAGATTCGCCAGTCAACATGGATTCGTCAATACTGGACTCGCCATCTTCGATGATACCATCAAGCGGGATTTTTTCACTTGGTCGAACTATGACAATGTCATTAATCTTAATATTTTCAATATCAATTTCTCGTTCTTCGCCATTGATAAGTAGACGGGCTTTTTTAACTCCTAGTTCCATGAGTTTTTTCATTGCTTGACCTGCTTGACCGGCAGCGCGGGCTTCGAAGTATTTACCGAGTAAGATTAGGGTGATAATAATGGCTGCAGTTTCAAAGTAGCCCATCTTTTCAATGTTGAAAAAAATGACCTGAATTAGTAACCAGAAGCTATAAAAGTAAGCCGACAAGGTGCCCATGGAGACAAGTGTGTCCATGTTAGCTTGGAAATGAGAAGCTTGTTTGAAGGCCATCTTATGAAAGCGCCAGCCGTAGTAAAAAACAACAACAGTTGCTAATACAAAATGAAAATACATCACCAGGTCGAGATGAAGGAACATGATGCCTAGTCGCCATTTATAAAACATTTCAAGTAATAACGGAAGGCTGAAAATGCTGGCACCGATAAAAGTGCGGCGTACTTTAATAATTTCGCCATTTTCATGGATGTGTTGCCCATGATCTTCATTATTTTTTATTTCTTCCTCAACATTGTAGCCATTATTAATGATGATTTTTTTTACCTGAGTTTGGTTTAGAATATTATCGTCATATATAATTGTTGCTTTCTTGTTGGCAAAATTAACATTCGCGCTGATAATGCCCTTGGTGCTCCCTAAAGTTTTTTCATTATTGAGTGCACAGCTTGCACAGGTCATGCCGGTGATTTTAATAATTATTTTTTTCATATTTTTACTTTGCCACGCCATAGCATTAGCGACGGCGGGAGTTTAATTATTCAACTATAAACTTACCCCAAACCATACTCATCCAGCAGCTGAATTTTAATTCGCCGGCCCGCGTCGGTATAAATTCGATAATGGTATCACTTTTTTGAACTAAGTTTTTATTAATTGTGCCTTCTGGTAAATATAATTTGATAGCACTGGTGCAACCAGTAATACCTTTATCCTTAATAATCCATTTAACTGGTATATCCTTTTTGATATGTAAAACATTGGGTGAATAACCGTTGTAAGTGACAGCCATTTCAACTACTTGAACTTCTTTGGAATTTTTGTCGGTGTTTGATGTTTGCACCGGCGTATTTTTTTGCATCGATGGGTTAAATCCATAACCAAAATTTACCAAACCGCGATTGACCATCAATAAACCCAAGAGCACAACCAATACGCCGGAAAATCTCATGAGTTGTCTAATTTTAATATGGCTAATGGAGCTAATTAGAGTGCCAAAGCCTAGCATGAGCGGAATAGTGCCAAGGGAATAAAGAAACATCGCCATCGCGCCATTAAAAACGCTGCCAGAGGCAAGGGCGAATAATTGCATCGCCTGTAATGGTCCGCAAGGCATAAAGCCAGTAAGAATGCCAATGATAAATGGTCCTTTTGGTTTTTGATTGTGTTTATTGCTAAAAATGAACTTAGCAATAAATGCTGGTGTGCTTAATTTAATCTTGTTTAAAAATCTGTGTTCAGAGTATAGTGAAATTCCCATTAAGAGCATGAAAATTGCGACAAAAATTGTCATAATGCCGGCAAAGACTGGATTGACTCCGAAGAAAGAGCCAAATCCGCCCAAGACGCCACCGATGACGGTGTAGGAGATTAAGCGCCCAAGATTATATTGAATATGCGGCAGTAGATTTTTTATTTTTGAGTCTTTAGTTTCTTGATTTTCATCGAGTTTGCCTGAGGCTGTATAAGTTATAATAAGTCCGCCACACATGCCAATGCAATGAAAGCTTGCTAAGAGACCGATGGCAAAAATAACACCATAGCTAATACTTGCTTCGTTTAGTTGTGACATGATCCTGAATAGATCAAATTTTTGAATCAGAAAATAAGCTAGTATAAACAAAGCCAGGGAAATACCAGGGACTAGAAATTGATTCTGTTCTTTAGTTATGACACCGGCTACAACATCTTTTTTTTTTGAATCAGCGGCGCTGGGTTCTCTGACAATGCCATAGCCCAGATCTTCGATGGTTTTGTAAATCTCTTCAATGTTGCCGTCAAAATCCAAAGAAGTGTCACCGCTAATGTGGTCAACGTTAATGTTTTCAATTTTATTGGTGGCTTTAACCTCGCTTTCAATTAGAGCTTTGCAGCTTTTACAATGAAGGCCATTAATTTTAAAATTAATTTGCGTCATATAATTTATTTAGCTAGTTTGTTAACTTTAATTATTTCATCAATCATTTTTTGTTTTAAAGCTTCATTTTTGGCAGCCATCGCATTTTTGAAGCAGGAATTTAGATGCTTTTCCAGAAGTTGTTGATTGGCAGATTTCAAAATTCCAATCGCGGCAAGATTTTGTTGCATAATGTCAATGCAGTATTCTTTTTGCTCTAACATTGTTTCAAGTTTGGCAATTAAGCTTTTGGCCTTTTTAAAGTTAATCGCAATTGTTTTATTGTAGTCCATAAGTGTGTTTAATAATTTATTACCTATACCTGGGGTGGAGGTATATCTATATCATAATCCTTATTATGTTTTGTGTCAAATATAAATAAAAAGCTCTGACGATGTTGGTCAGAGCTTTTTATTTATATAGTTATTGGTAATTCTAAAATAAACTTTGTTCCTACCCCTTCTTGGCTTTCTACTTGGATATTGCCGCCATGAGCTTCGGCAATCCATTTACAGATTGAGAGACCAAGGCCGGTCCCGCCTTCTTGACGAGAGCGAGCTTTATCAACGCGATAAAATCTTTCAAAAATATAAGGCAAATCTTCCGGGGGAACACCAATGCCATTGTCTTCGACTATGATTTTGGCAATTTTATTTTTTTCTTCAAGGTGAACTTTTATCCAACCACCAACGTCGGTATATTTAGTGGCGTTTCTGATAATGTTTAATAATAATTTTTCTAATTTTTGTTCATCGCCAATAATATTGATATTAGGATTGTTTTTGGCAAGTTCTAGTTTGATATTTTTTTGTTTAGCCAGAATGTCTAATGAGCGTACAGCAGTTTTGGTAATAATATTTAGACTGACTATTTCCTGCTCGATTTTTTCTGTCTTGGCGTCGGAGTTGGTAAGGTCTGTAAGATCATTTAAAATACCGGTCATCCTAGTTAATTCTTTTTGGATTATTTCATATAGCTCAGGGATTTTTTTATTCTTGCTTTTTAATTCATGGACCTCTAAATCGATGTTTCCTTGAATAATGGTTAGGGGTGTTCGTAATTCATGGGAAGCATCTGAGATAAAATTTGATTTTAATTTAATTTCTCTTTTGAGTTCTTTATTAGCTTGATTAAGTTCTTCAGTTCTTTTTTTTACTTTTATTTCTAAGTTTTTATTCAACTCTTCAATTTTCTTTTCGGTTATTTTATTTTCTGTTATGTCTTTAATCACAAAAACAACTTGGTCAATAGTGTTATTCTCATTTTTAATAGGAAATAGGTTGAATTTATAGTAATTAATTTTACCAGATTTGTCCACGAATTCTTGAACGAGCGTAGTGGATTCTTGATCTAGAAAAACCTTCTGAGTCGGACAAGTATTGCAGTCATTATTCAGTATACAATGAGTGGAGAAGAGATTGTTTTTGAAACAGGGAATGACATTGCGACAGATCAAGCCTTTAATTTTTTGGATGGGAAGATTGACGTTGTTGGCGAAGGCTTTATTACAGCTCGTTATTTCAAAATTTCGATTGACAACACAAATACTATCTTGGATAGCATCGATTGCTTGTTCATATTGTTTCTTGGATTTTTCAATTGTTTTCATTAGGGATGCAATAGCAGCATTATCCTCTTCATGATTCAATTTTTTTGGTTCAGTCATATTATACTTTCTTTAGACTTTTGTCTTGAATTTTGTAGCCGACATCGCGAACTGTATGCAGGAGCCTACTTTTGAAACCACTGTCGATTTTTTTGCGCAAGTAGCTAATGTAGACATCAATGACATTGGAGTCGTCAGTAAAGTTGTATCCCCAAATATGCTCACCAATCATTGTGCGTGTGCAAACGTGACCTGGTCGTCGCATCATATAGTCGAGTAGCTTGTATTCTTTACTAGATAGTGCAATTTCTTTACCGCCACGGTGAACTTCGTGTGTTTGTGGGTCAAGAATAAGGTCGCTGATTTCTAATCTGGTTGGTTTAACCATTTTTTCCCGGCGTAATAGGGCACGGATACGAGCAACCAATTCGCCAAAAGCAAATGGTTTTGTTAAGTAGTCGTCGGCGCCAACGTCAAGCCCTTTGACGCGGTCATCGACCGTATCCTTGGCCGTGAGCATAATTACCGGTGTGTCAATTTTATTTTCTCTAATCTGACGACATACTTCAATGCCATTAATTTTTGGAATCATAATATCCAAAATAATAATATCATAATTATTGATCTGGACTTTTTCAAGTGCTTCTTCGCCGTCATAGGCGAAGTCAACAGTGTAGTGTTCCATTTCTAGGCCCTTTCGAATGAATTTAGAGATTTTGATTTCATCTTCGACGACGAGTATTGTCATATGTTTGGTTATTTTACGCCAATCTTATTGCTTTTTAGGACAATATATAACGCAAATGAGTAAATTAATCGTAAGTTATAAATCTATTCTTACTATATTACAAAAAGATTAAATTTAGATTAAAATCATTCTATATTTTATACCTATGTTTAAATCTTGTAAAGCTAGAATAAATTTGCTAGGATATATAAAAGCTACAAGATTTTTGTATGGTCAGGAATTCTTATTCCGCCACAAAAATAGTTAATTTACTAATATTTAATTTCATGTCATTATCTATCGGAATTGTTGGGTTGCCAAATGTGGGAAAATCTACTTTATTTAATACTTTAACAAAAAAGAAAGCCGAAGCGGCGAATTATCCTTTTTGTACCATCGATCCCAATGTTGGTGTCGTGAAAGTACCTGATGAACGTTTGGAAAAGTTGTCAGCTATTTCTCAATCAAAAAAATTAATCCCCACTACGATTGATTTTATTGATATTGCCGGCTTAGTTAAGGGTGCGAGCAAGGGCGAAGGTTTGGGTAATCAATTTTTGGCCAACATCCGTGAGTGTGATGCAATTTGTGAGGTGGTGCGTAATTTTGAAGACAGTAATATTATTCATGTTAATAATAAAATCGACCCTGAAGATGATCGGGAAACAATTAATCTGGAATTAATTTTGGCGGACTTGCAATCAGTTGAAAAGAAATATGATCGCTTGGTGAAGGATTCAAAGAGTGGTGATAAGTTGACGGTTAAAACTAGAGATATTGTCGAAAAAATAAAAACGCAACTAGAGGCAGGTAAGGCGGTGCGGGCAATGACTTTCGATGAGGAAGAACAAAAAATTGTGAAGTCTTTGAACTTGTTATCAGTGAAACCAATTCTGTACGTAGTAAATACATCTGATGTTTCAAGACCGCTAGATACAACGAAATGGGATGGTGAAGTTTTAAGTTTGAATATTAAACTAGAAGACGAGATTGCGAGCTTGCCAGAGGAAGAACAAGCAGAGTATGTACAAGAACTAGGCTTGGACGAGAGTGGTTTGGATAAATTAATTAAAACCTCATATAAATTATTGGGCTTGATGACTTTTTTGACAACTGGAAAAGAGGAAACACGCGCTTGGACAGTGAAGGTTGGCTCGAAAGCGCCGCAAGCGGCCGGTGAGATTCACACAGATATTGAAAAAGGTTTTGTGCGAGCAGAGGTTATTAATTGGGAAAAATATGTTGAGGCTGGCGGGGAAGCTGCAGCCAAAGAAAAAGGTTTAATGCGGATTGAAGGGAAAGAATATGTCATGCAAGATGGCGACGTTGTGCATTTCTTGCATAATAAATAAAGATAGGTGGAGTATAAAAAAACAGCCCCGGTTGTAGCCAGGGCTGTTTTTTATTTAGCAATTTTCAGAACAACAATTTCGCGCCAGACGCGTTGGCCTTCGCGGCCGTAGATAATCGTGTCGCGGTCAGTTAGATTTATAACTTGATTATTCATTAAAATGCCAGGGATTGGGTTGATAATTTTGAAGTCAGAAATATCGGGATTAATCGGCTGCGGTTGGCGTCCGGTCATGAAGACTGGCCAAAGCATAACGATCACGCCATCTTTCTTTAATATTTTTTTAAATTCTTGAAGGGCTTGGTTATAAAGTAATTCTAGGTCTTGCGTTACCTTACGAATATCTAAATGCCCACGTTGCGGACCAAGGAAGGGTTCAGTCACAATCGCATCAATTGAATTAGATTTAATTTTTTTTGAAATTGTCGTCGCTGATTCGTTGATTAATTCGTAGGGCGGAATAGTGAAGCGGTAAGTATCTTTAATCCATTCAATATTGGTTTTGGTGTCATTAACTGCCTTGGCGGATAAATCAGAGCCGATTAAGTTTTGGTAGCCAACTAAAATTGATTCAGTGAGAACAGTGCCAGAGCCACAAAATGGATCGAGCAAGGTAATATCTTTAATCGAGTCGCGAGTCTTAGTGAGGTTAATCATGATCTGCGCCAGCTTTGGTGGCAACATGCCAGACTCGTCATCGCGCCCTGGACGGCCGTAGTCGCGGAATGATAACTCCTTGAATGGTTGCACGGCCAAAGTTTTGCCGATAAAAATATTTTTGCCATTTTCAATTAAGACAATCTCATCACCCTTGCCGGTTAATTTATTTTGCTCTACCACGACGCTTGATAAAACTTTTTCTTTGCTAATAACCCAACGACAGCTGATGCCTTGTTCTTTGAGAAATTTTTTGATTTCCATGCCAATCGGTTTGTCGTTGAATTTCTTATCGCCATAATAAGACAAGCCGAATTTGTATTTACCTTCGGTGGCGGGAGTAATGATTTTCAAAATACTTTCAAGTAATTTATTACGATCGGTATTTTCTTCAATTACTTCACCAATCTTAATCGTGCCACCGAATCGCTTGATTAGCTCAGATGCGTTAATTTCGTCCGTGTCCGCTATTAAAATATTCTTACTCAAAATCATATTTTTGAAATGCAAAACAGCGCTGAGTTCAGCGACGGAAAGAGTTGGATTGTTGCCCAGGGCGAAGAAATATTTCATATGCTTATTATAATGATTATTTAAAAAATTGCAAATTGTAAAGAAAAAAGCGTTCCGATTATTTGGAACGCTTTTGGAGTTTTTGTCATTTAAAAAGAGCCTTAACAGTCCCTTCTTTATGTACCTCAGTAATTGTTTTAGCAAGTATTGGTGCTATTGATAACACCTTAATCTTGTTGCATTTTTTAACATTTTCCTCTTGTGAAATTGTGTCAACAACTATCAACTGTTTAATCTGAGAATCATTGATTCTCTTTATTGCCGGGCCTGACAAAACGCCATGTCCGCAAGCTGCGTAAATTTCTGTGGCGCCATTTTTGATAAGAATTGCGGCGGCCTCACACAGAGTTCCTGCAGTGTCCACCATGTCGTC
>Ga0180015_1000431_pt1 | contig 12193 bp, 14 predicted proteins | sample KR13_S2_MetaG_FD_116508 | JGI IMG/M metagenome (GOLD analysis project Ga0180015, IMG submission 116508) | Groundwater microbial communities from the Olkiluoto Island deep subsurface site, Finland - KR13_S2_MetaG | ecosystem: Environmental > Aquatic > Deep subsurface > Groundwater | place...
AGAATTACCCTGACGTTCGTGGCGTCCCGGGGAATGCTAACCAACCCGCTTTTCACCGGCAGCCGCGGCTCGCCGGGAATTGCCGTGAACTCCAGCCCCTGAATCTCGTACTGAAGCCCTGCATCGGTCTGGGATGCTGCCGGCGCCGGGAAGTCAAAATCCAGCCGCATGCTCTCAGCCGAGACCGAAGCCGAAAGAAGAAGGAACAACACCAGCGCTCCGAACCTGTTTGACATAATCTCTATTAGCCGTCCAATATTTAAATATACAGAACCATTTTAATAACAGAATGCCAGCAATGAAGAAGAGAGAGTACGGCGGCCCCGCGGGAGGGGCAGGACTAATCCGCTACTTCGACGTTGATGAAGGCGGACCGAAGATGGATCCGAAGTTCGTGCTTGGAATAGTGATAGCTGTACTTCTCCTGGTGATTCTTATGAATATGTTCTAGTTCTTTCAGGTTAGATTCAAGACGGCAGATTCTGTTTATATTTCCAGTAAATTCAAGACCTATCGAGCCTATTATTTGACTTGGGCGATACGGCCGAAGCGAAGCTTCGGCGTAAATTACGAATCTTCGATTCGTAATTAGATAGGTCAATTTGTCAACTGGACGCGGCCGACTTCGTCGGGCGCGTGTCTGACTGCGAAGCAGTCAGCCACATTTCCAGTTGTGGCGAACGCGTCCGGGGGTGACTCTACCAACCGAACACCGGCTACCTGAGTCCATCCTCGTTCCCGCTACCTCTCCAGCACCCTCTATCAAGGTTAGGGCTGCTCCCGTCAGGGTCTGACCCGGTTCCCCCGGAAGAGAATCCGGTGAGACGAGAGGTCATAGTCAGAAACTCAGACCGAATGCACGGCTGATAGACTGCCTCCCGGACTTCAGCTTTCCCTAAAGGCGATTGAGAATTACAGAGGACGCCTACCCCTCCAGCCTAGTTCACCGTTAGATATGTAGATTGGAGGGCTAAAAATTCAAAGCTATTTAAATCAGAAAACTAATATCTTTGTATTCGTTTAATCTCACAGAAACAAGATGGATTCCATAGTAAATGCCGCCATACAGCACGGAAGTCTGGAGAAAAGGTCCTTTGATGAATTTGAAGGCACTGACAAACTAAAGATAGTCGTTCTGGGTACAGGCGGAGGCGGAAACAACACAATAAACAGGCTGCATCACATAGGGATTGAGGGCGCGGAGCTGATTGCCGCCAATACCGACAAGCAGGATTTGCAGAAACTGGAAGGAGACATAACCAAGATTCTCATCGGGGCCAAGCTGATGCGCGGCCTTGGCGCTGGCGGATTCCCGGAGCAGGGCGAGAAAGCCGCTGAGGCATCAAGGCACGAACTGGCCGATTTGCTCGCTGACACTCATCTTTTGTTCCTGACAGCAGGAATGGGCGGAGGAACCGGAACCGGTTCTGCCCCCGTAATCGCGGAGATTGCAAGGGACCAGGGCGCCATAGTCGTCGCGATAGTAACGTTCCCATTCAACCTGGAAAGAACAAGGCTGAACGTTGCAAGGGCAGGAATCGACCGGCTAAGAAAGGTTGCCGATACCGTAATCGTCCTTGACAACAACAAGCTGGTCCAGTACGTACCCAACCTTCCCATAGACAAGGCTTTCTCCGTTGCGGATGAGGTCGTTGCAAGGGCAGTAAAGGGCATCACTGAAACAATCATGGAGCCGAGCCTCATAAACCTCGACTTCGCTGACATAAAGGCCGTCCTCGGAGGCGGGAAGGTCGCGGTCATCTCCGTCGGAGATGGAGAGGGCCCCGACAAGGTCGAGAGGGCCGTTGAGAATACTCTGGCTCAGCCGCTCCTTGAAGTAAGCTACGACGATGCAACTGGTGCACTAATCCACATAACCGGCGGGGAGGAGATGACGCTCGGCGAGGCCAACAGGGTCGGCGAGCTCATAACCAAGGAGCTCAGAGCAGACGCCTCGGTAACCTGGGGCGCAAGGGTCGAGCCAAGCCTGAAGGAAAAGATTCAGGTTATCGCAATCCTGACCGGAATAAAATCCCCGAACATACTGTCTACATGCGAGGATGACAGCAGGACCGGAGCCTTTGTATATACGGAAGAATTCCACAGGTGGTCCAGAGGCCTTCCCGAAGTATAGTTACTTCTTTTTCCTCCCGGACGCTTTTCTGAATACACCTATCAGGGTGGTTGCTTCAAGTCCCGAGATGAATGCCCGGCCTATCAGCTGCCTGAAGGTCTTCTTGGCAACTTTTCTTCTGAAGTCCTCCCTATAGACTGAGTCAACAAGCGCATTGAATTTTTCAAGCAATATGTCCTTCTCAATCTTCTTTGCCTTCCTGAACTTCCTCAGCCTTTTTCTGTTGGACAGTTTCGACAGCTCGTAGAGGATTATCGCTACTGACTGCGAGAGATTGAGAGTAGGATACTCATTGCTTGCGGGAATGGTAACCAGCATGTCACACGTTGCAATCTCGTCGTTCAATAGTCCCGTATCCTCCCTTCCAAAGAGGATTCCCACCTTTCCCTTGAGGTCAAGGGAATTCCCCAGCTCTTCAGGAGTTACGGGCGAGCGCATCGCATTGCTATCTCCAGCAACAATCGCGCTTGTAGCAACGAGAAAGTCGAATTTCCCCTTCAGTTCACCGAAGCTCTTCACCACCTTCGCACCCTTCAGGATATCTATGCCGTGCATGGCCATGGCCCTGGCCTCCCCCTCAAGCTTCGGCGGGTTTACAAGCACAAGATTACTGAAACCGAAGTTCTTCATCGCTCTCGCTACCGAGCCAATATTGCCCTGATACTTCGGCTCTACCAACACTACAAAAAATTCGACCATACCGTTAGTTATAAGTCACTCAAGATTAATTATTTAACATGAGATTCATAGGGACAATCCACGGCAAGGTCAACCCCACCAGCTTCGACATCCTTCTCGCTGTTGCCGATGTCGAGAAGGGCAGCTTCGTGAAGATAAACCACGAGATTTACGGATGGGTCCTTGCCAGGATAGAGAACCTTAACCGATACCTGGAGAAGGGAGAGGAGGTTATCCTTGCGAACGCAAGGACGGTTGGCTACAAGTTGGGCAACCACATTCTAATCCCCAAGACCCCGTTCAAGCCCCAAGAGAAGGTCTATTCTGCCGACAGGGAGCTGATAGCTGACATTATAGGTCTAGAAAAGACAAAGACCGACAACCTCTATCTCGGTCTGCTGGAGGGCCACGACATTCCGGTCTATCTCGACACAGATAAATGCATAGGCAAGCACATGTCCGTTCTTGCAAAAACAGGAGCCGGAAAGAGCTACACCGTTGGAGTAATCCTCGAGGAGCTGCTCAAGGGCAGGTTCCCCATAGTCATCATCGACCCGCACGGCGAGTATTCCAGTCTGAAGCACGAGAGCGAGGACTACGATTCGATGCTCCCCTACGGCACCAAGCCCAGAGGCTACGACAGCCAGATAAAGGAATACGCAGCGAACATCATCGCAAACCCCGAGGCAAGGAAATTTAGCATCCGACCGAAATTCACCCTGGAGGAGCTGGTCGAGATTCTGCCAATGAGACTAACGGACAAGCAGAAGTCAATAGTCTATGAAGTCCTGAGAAGGGTGGAGCACCAGGATTACACCATCCAGGATTTGATAAATGCAGTAAGGATGGAGGAGAACAAGACAAAATGGAAGATTATAAGCGGCCTTGAATCACTGAGAAATTCCGGCATCTTCGACGGCAAACCCCTCTCAGAAAAGGACCTTGTAAAGGGGGGCCAGGCTACCATAATCAATCTGAAAGGCGCAGAAACAAGGATACAGGAACTCATAGTCTCGAAGGTCTCCAAGGACCTATTCAACGCCATAAAAATTGGGGACATCCCGCCCTTCTTCTACCTCATTGAAGAGGCCCATAACTTCTGCCCTGAGAGGGGCTTTGGCGATACGTTGTCATCTCAAATTCTCAGGGACATAGCATCGGAGGGCAGGAAGTTCGGGCTGCACCTCTGCGTCGTCTCGCAGCGCCCTGCAAGAATCGACAAGAACGTCCTGTCGCAGTGCAACACGCAAATAATTCTCAAGGTAACGAACCCCAACGACCTTCGAGCGTTGGGTCAGTCCATAGAGGGCTTCACCCCCGGGATGGAAAACGACATAAAGCAGCTCTCGGTCGGCCAGGCCCTTGTCGTTGGAGAATGCGTCGAGCAGCCAATAACAATAAACATAAGGGCCAGGGAGACAAGGCATGGCGGTCCCAGGGACGGGGAGGCAAAGCCAAGGCCCGAGACAAAGCCCAGCATCGTGGACAAGATAAAGCCGGTCTTCATCAGGGAGGATGAACCACCAAGGCCCATTACGCAGGAAAAGCCCAAAAAGAAGAAGACCGGGTGGGGCTTGGTCAAGCGAATATTTCTGAGGGATGAGTGACTAAGCCATCTCCTCTGTGATGGCATAGTTCCCCGCAGCATTACTTTCTCTTAAATCTCTTCGCCTCCCTTAGCAGCAAACTGAAGACCTCTGCCCGCATGAAATAGCCGGCCTTGCTGAGCTCGATCAGCAGGTCCTCGAATTCCCTTGCTTTTATCAAATCCTTCTTCAGAAATTCCAGCAGGATTGCGGTTGTTCTGTAGGGCCTCAGCCCGAGAACCTTGCAGACCTCGACACCCTCCTTGTCGTCTATCAAGATATTCTTTACTTTCATGTCCAGAGCAAGGGAGATTGCTTCCAGTTCGCCCTTATGCAGGGTATCTATCTTTAGCTTTGATTTGGCGTCTTTGACAATTATGGCTCCGTTCTCTATCGCCTTCTCTACCCCTATAACCTCGGCCTTGTCCAGTTCCCTGCCCTTCAGTACTACCTCGTCATAAACAGCAGAGGGGACGTATAACTCGTCAAATATCTTCTTGAGAAATGGGAGCTTGTTGAGCTTTGCCAGGTATATCAAAGGAGTTGAATTGCTGACTGCTTTCATTTAGCCACCAAAAACAAGCCGGATGTCCTCCTTCGCGTCTTCCACATCGTATTTGACAGGAATCTTCTTCTCCCCGACCTTATCCTGCATCTCCCAGAGGGAAAGCCCTGCCATCTCCGCGGCCCTCCAGAGAGTAATCCTTCCCTGCTCATAGAGGTCAAGGGCGTGTTTCTCCCTCACTTTCTGCAGCCCGGTAAGTATTATCTCCCTGAAAAGTTTCGTTTTCCCGTAGTTCTTCTCCCTTGCGAACTCTTCTATCTCTTTTTCGACCGCAACGGGAACCCTGGCAGATATTACCTTCGTTTCCATCAGTAATAATATGTAAACATATGTTTAAAAACGTTTACATTTGCTCTCAGGCCATCTCATTCGCAATGGCATAGACCTTCTCCAGGTCGAAGATTGTCTTGTTATCCTCAAAGAGCTTCTCAACGAGCTTGAGATGTACCTTCATCTTCAGAGAGCCGATTGCCAGGGCGCCTATCGCTACCCTGCCCTCAAGCTCCTTGCAGTCGTCCTGAATGCCCACGCCTTCAATCCCTGCCGGGGGGACCGCATTCACATCGGCCAGAACCTTCAGCTGCGGGAACTTTGACCATATTGATTTTGATAGAACCTGGATTCCCTCCGGACCAGTTGCTATGACTATGTCCTTGTCCGAGACTACCTTCTCTGTTGAGGCGTCGTCAGCAACCTCCATGGGCTTTACATCCGCCCCGTACTTCTCCTTCATCAGGGCGCAGATCTGCTCAGCCCTTCCCTTTTTTCTGGAGGTCAGGGTAACATCACAGCCCTCTTTTGTAAGAAGGACCGCAACCCTCTGCCCTACCGGGCCAGTGCCTGCGAGAATCACCGCCTTCTTTCCCTGAAGGTTGCCCTCCATCGCCTTCTTGACCTTTACAGCGCAGCCGCAGGCGGTAGTATATGCGCCGTCCGGGTCGACAGCGACAGAGACCCTGAAAAAGTCGGGCAGCTCGTTGAATGCCTCAACCGCCTTCTCGAGCATCTGCTCGCCCAGGTTGACGTCATGGCCGCCGATGAATATTGCAGTGTTCTTCAGGTCGTCCGGGTGCCTCGTGAAGATGCAGCTGTGCACCATGTCCCTGACGTCCTCAGGGGTAATGTTGCAGTAGGGAACGATGACGTCGGCCCCTGCATCATGGCCCACAATGAGGTCAAAGAGGCTGGCGTACTTCTCCGGACTCAGGTAGGCGAGAATCTTTTTCATGCTGAAGTTAATACATGAGTTTGCAGGGTAAAAAATCGTGCGGGTTAGTTTTTATGAAACTCGTTTTAGATTCCTATGGGCCGGTTTTTTAGATCACATCCTATAACTATGTGGTAATGAAAATGCTTGGTGATATCCTTAATCTGATTTCGGGTTTTATTGGTGGCTATTGGGGGATTATTCTTGGGATTCTGACAATTTCCATATTATGGGGTGGGTATACCATTACAACAAAAAGATTAAAAAACTTTCTTACCAAGAAGGCATATAAGCCTGATAATGTGCAGTACTTCATGTTGATTTGGCGTTATGTATGGCTGGCTATTGTTCTTATATTCGCTGTCATCAGCTTTTCCGGATCCTTAGTCGCTTTAGGGATATCTGCAGCATTCCTTGGCATGATATTGGGCTGGTCTCTTCAAGCTCCTGTAACGGGACTAGCAGCGTGGCTGATGATTATCCTGATACGACCTTTCAAAATAGGGGACCGCATCATCATCTCTGGAATCATCGGGGATGTGAAGGACATAACACTCACACACATCATCCTCAACCAGGTTGGAGGTACAACAGGGGGTGAAGAGAAGTCAGGGCGTGGTGTTCTTATCCCAAATGCCACCCTGTTTCAGCAGGTTATTTGCAATTATACTCTTGATAACAAATACATTCTCGATGAGGTAGGGGTTGTTGTAACATTTGACTCTGATTTAAATGAAGCAGAGAGCATGCTCCTTGATGTAGCACATGAGTTAACGGCAGATATCATAAGGGAAACGGGTGAAGAACCGTTTGTTAGAGCAGTTCTCATTGATTGGGGTGTTAAAATGCACCTGCGATATCAGACAATGGCAACTGACCGTCAGAGGCTGTCAAGCGATATTGCAAAAAGGGCAGTCCAGAAGTTCAATGAGAATAAGCGGGTTGAATTCAGCTACCCACATACGGAGATTCTTTACAGCCCTAAGGGGGAAAAATTAATTAGATAAGGTGAGGTTGGATTAAATGTCACGAATAATAAAACGTAGGTCAAAAAAAGCAGGCCTTCCACCCGGCACTCTCGTCCATGTCGGAAAGAAGAGGGCTGAAAAAGCGAAGATTACAATCCTCGACTACGACGGGAAGAATTTCGAGGAGAGGGTGGCAAAGAGGGTGGAGGACTGCTTCCCGTTCAAGGACAAGCCGACTGTTACCTGGATAAACATAGACGGCCTGCATGATATCAAAATCATAGAGAAGATTGGCAAGCACTTCGGCCTGCATCCCCTTCTCTTGGAAGACATTCTTAATACCGGCCAGCGCCCCAAGATGGAGGACTTCGAGAGCCACATTTTCGTCGTTCTGAAGATGCTCTACCATGACAAAGCCGAGAACGAGGTGAGGGCGGAGCAGGTTAGCATCGTACTGGGCGAGAACTTCGTCATATCGTTCCAGGAGGGGGAGGGCGACGTCTTCGACACAATACGAGAGAGGATAAGGGGCAGCAAGGGCAGGATAAGGAAGGCGGGCCCGGACTACCTTGCATATTCTCTGATGGACGCAATAATCGACAACTACTTCATAATACTGGAGAGGCTCGGCGACAGGATAGGGGACATGGAGGACGAGGTGGTGGACAACCCCTCCAAAGAGGCGTTGAGGAACATCCACCACGTCAAGGGTGAGATGGTATTCCTGCGCAAGTCGGTGTGGCCCCTTCGGGAGGTGATAAGCGGGCTGGAAAGGACGGAGTCCCGGCTTATAGATGAGAAGACCAACATATATCTGAGGGACGTCTACGACCACACGGTGCAGATTATCGACACCATTGAATCACTAAGGGACACGGTCTCGGGGATAAGGGACACCTATATGTCGAGCATAAGCAACAGGATGAACGAGGTCATGAAGGTTTTGACGATATTCGCCAGCATATTCATACCCCTGACTTTCATCGCGGGGGTATATGGCATGAATTTTGAGTACATTCCGGAGCTTGGGTGGCACTGGGGCTACTTTGCTGTATGGGCCGTTATGATATCTGCCGCCATGTTGATGCTCCTGTACTTCAGGAGAAAGGGGTGGCTATGATGGCAGAGGATTCCTTTCTGATAGGCAGCGTAACGCTGGTGGATTTGCTGGTATTCCTGTTTGTCTTCATCGCGACACTTTCGCTGGGAAGCACGGTTTATATCCTGTCAAGAAGATTTCTGGACAGCAGGCTGCCCGAGAGCAACTCGAAGCCATTGTCGCGGCTGCTGGAATACTCAATCATCGTAGCGGGCCTGTATTACGGCCTTTACCATGTCCTTGGCCTTGACATTACTGCATTCGCAGCATCACTGGGGATACTAACGGTCGCAATCGCGTTCTCCTCGCAGCAGATAATACAAAACGTCATGGCGGGGATAATAATCGCCATAGACCGGCCCATCCAGATTGGCGACTGGGTCGAGGTCGGCGGGATACCCCTGACCGGCATGAATAGGGTGAGGGACATAAAGCTGATGAAGACCGTGATGAGGGACAGGGACGCCAGGCTCATATACATACCAAACTCCCTTCTTATAACCTCGAAGATTATAAACTACAGCCGGGCCGGTTTTCTGGAAGTCCCGGTGCAGATGAAGGTCCCCTATACCTCAAACTATGAAAAAATCAAGGATATTATCCTCGAAACAGCGAACGAGAACAAGAGGATTCTCCCCCTTGTCACGAGGGAGGAAAAAAGCAACGTCGTCATGACGCTGAAGCTGCCCCACATCCAGAAGCTCTTCGATAGCGCCCCCGACATGAAGCGGTTCAGGCCAAGGGTGCTGATATCGGAAGTCTCGGACTCACAGATAATCCTCAGCGCAAGAATCTGGATAAGGGAGGTGGAGAAGAGGGACGAGATAGTGTCCGAATTTTTAGATTCACTACTAAATAGATTCAGGAAGGAGAAGATTAAACTGGATTAGAATGGACACTCAGATTATTATGGATAACCTAGGTATTGTCATGAAGATAGTTTACAGCATCATAGTTATCATAGCCGCAAAGATTGCCATCATTGTGATGAAACCCTCGATAAGAAAGCTCGACGACCACATAGGGCAGGTCGAGCTGTCCAAGGGCACGCACAAGCTGATAAAGAACGCCATAAGGTACGTAATCTACACGGCGGCCCTCGTTGCGATACTGTACATATTCGAGGTGAAGGATGCACTCTATGGCCTACTTACTGGGGCTGCTGTCCTTGGTTTTGCAATAGGATACGCCTCGCAGGACATACTCTCGAACATGCTGTCAGGAATCCTGATTGCAGTCGACAGGCCGTTCACTATAGGTGACAGGATAATGGCCGCCGGAATTACGGGGACGGTGAAGGACATCGCGCTGAGAACGACGGAGGTGGTCACTGACGAGGAAGTTCCCGTGCTGATACCTAACTCCAGCCTTCTGAAGAGCCCCATACACAACTACGGCAGGAAGAAGAAGTAAAATGCAGGACAAGATACTGGACATCTCGAAGAGGAGAGGTATAATCTACCCCTCCTTTGAAATCTACGGCGGGCTTGCAGGATTCTACGACTATGGCCCGGTGGGAAAGAGGATAAAGGAGAACGTCGAGAACCTGATACGGGAATTCTATGTCATTGACGAGGGCTTCATGGAGGTCGAGTGCCCCACCCTCTCACCCGAGGAGGTGTGGGTTGCATCAGGACATATTGAGAATTTCGCCGACCTCATGACAGAATGCAAGAAGTGCGGTGCCCCTTACAGAGCGGACCACCTCGTGGAGGCGCACCTCAAGAAGGCAGTCGACGGTCTCGGCATCAAGGAGCTTGAGGCCCTAATAGAAAAAGAGAAAATCAGCTGTCCCAAATGCAAGGGCGAGCTTGACAAGATTTACAACTACAACCTCATGTTCCAGACCTCTGTGGGCCCCGGGAAAGAGAAGAAGACATCCTACCTCAGGCCCGAGACCGCGCAGACTACATACCTCGCCTTCAGGCGCCTGTGGGAAATCGGCAGGAAGAAGCTCCCCCTTGGAGTGCTGCAGATAGGTCGCTCGTTCAGGAACGAGATATCGCCAAGGCAGGGCGTTATAAGGTTGCGGGAGTTCAACCAGGCCGAGATTCAGATTTTCGTGGACCCCGATGAAAAGGATACCGAGGAATTCAAGAACGTTTCTAAGATAAAGGTTAGAATTCTCGACAAGAACGACAAGGAGTCCGATACGTCTCTTGGCGATGCCGTCAAGAAGGGAGTGATAAAGTCCCGGCTCATCGCCTACCACCTGGGGAGGGCATTGCAGCTATTCGAGGCCATGGGGATAGACCCCAAGAGGCTGAAGCTCAGGCAGCATAGAGACGAAGAACGGGCATTCTACTCCACCGACACCTGGGACGTGGAGTTCCAGTCCGGGGACTTCGGCCGGGTGGAGCTGGTCGGGATATCGGACAGGACGGACTATGATTTGAAAGCTCATCAGGATCTCAGCGGCCAGAGCATGGAGGTCAACATCGACGGCAAGAAATTCATCCCCCACGTCATTGAGATTGCCTATGGAGTCGACAGGCCCGTTTACTGCGTCATAGAATCCTGTTACGCCGAGGACGACAGGGGCACCTATTTTAAATTTCCGAAGAGGACGGCACCCTACCAGGCTGCTGTATTCCCGCTGGTCAACAAGGACAAGATTCCGGAGAAGGCCAGGGAAATCTTCAATTCTCTGAAACAGGCCAGGATATTCGCCCTCTACGACAAGGGGGGCAGCATCGGCAGGAGGTATGCAAGAGCGGACGAGATAGGGATTCCCTCCTGCATAACCATAGACTACGATACTCTGGAGGACGGCACAGTAACTGTCAGGGACAGGGATTCCAAGAAGCAGGAGAGAGTAAAGATTGAGGAACTCTCTAAGCGCATTTTATGAATATCTCCTCGTAGAGATGTTCCTGCTCAAGTTTCACCTTCTGGTTGTTTGATAGATAGAGTAAGGACATCAGGGTCGAAATCTTCTCGTCCAGGCTGTTGGCCATCTCCGAGAACAGGGCCACATCCTTGGAGGCTATGAGTTCCATCACCCTTTTGTAGGTCTCCTCTATGAGCTCGGTTATGTTGGCCTCTATTGTAATCTCCATGACCTTCTTTCCGTTGCCGTTTCCGTTGCCTTCCTTCTTCAGCTTCTGCTTGAGGGTCTTTTCCTCCAGGACCCCCTGGATTGCGTTAATCAGCTCGGCTGCGGTTACCCTTCTTTTCACAATCCTCTTTGGATTGACCTTTATTGGAAGACCGTCCTCTCCCATGACCTCGCTCTTGAGCGTGTCGCCCACAGAGGAAAAGGCCGAGGGGTCTAATTCACCGAACAGGTCGAAGTCCCCCTCAAGAAAATCGGGCCTGAACTCATCCATGCTTATGGGAATGTTGCCGACAATGTCTGCTTTCATCCGCAGGAGAACGGCAGTAACAATGACAACGTTTGCGGGAATCGTGAAGTTCATGTCCTCCATCTGTTCAACCTTGGAGGCGTATTCGGTAGCAAGCTCGGATATGTCGATGTCCCAGGGGTCCATCTGGCCAATTACCTCATAGAGGGTGTCCTTCCAGAACGAGCTTTCCATCATTCCGTGCGGGAATGATGTTTTGCGAATCTCCTGATTCGCGATATTGGCATCGGTCGCTACCATTTTGGTGGTAATAGTGATAAGGTCGATTTGGGTTTAAATAGATTACGGTTTTTCCTCGCTCAGTATAGCGATTACATTGCGGCCCAGCCACTTTAACGGGACGGTTATGTGGGCTCCTGTGCCGAACTCCATGGCCCTTTTCTTTCGCACGTCGCTGACTCCTATGTCCACCCGGACTATATCGCCCTTCTTCATTATATATATTTATATATATCTAACCTGAGTTTACAGGATAAGCACTACTGAAATTTTCAAGTGGCTGCATGGCACTGGTTTCGCATCTATTTTTGTAGTGTACATAAAATAATGTCAGTTAGTAATATCTATCGGTAAAGTATTTATATAGTGTAG
>Ga0180015_1000433_pt1 | contig 12133 bp, 8 predicted proteins | sample KR13_S2_MetaG_FD_116508 | JGI IMG/M metagenome (GOLD analysis project Ga0180015, IMG submission 116508) | Groundwater microbial communities from the Olkiluoto Island deep subsurface site, Finland - KR13_S2_MetaG | ecosystem: Environmental > Aquatic > Deep subsurface > Groundwater | place...
ACCCAAAACATTTGCTGCAATTAAGATTAGGCAAATTGGCAGAATTCCAAGCAATGCATTTAGGATAGCTGGGGTTGAAAAATGTTTTCTTGCATTAAGTATACTGACGATTAAAGCGGATAAAGTGCTCGGAATAATTAAAGTAGAGAAGACTCTTAATAAATCTCTTGCCAGCTGTGCATTCCCGCCAAAAAATTTAGTAAACTTTGTAATTATAATTGGAAATAAAATATATCCGGTGATTGAAATGGAAGTTGCTAAAATAAAAATAACAGTAAATATAGTACTTGTAAACTCTTCTACAGATACATCGTTTTTTTCATGAAGTAATTTTATATATATTGGTATAAGAATAACTTGTATTGTTACCCCAATCATTACGGTAATTACGTCATAAAGTGAGAAAGCAAACTGATATGCATCCATCTCTGGACTTATACCAAAATAGTGGGCGAGGATTATTTGAAAAATAATTCCAGTAAAGTAGCTAAAAGCAGTAGCACCAAAGAGTATTACTGTGGCTCGTGTTAAAGTCTCACTTATTCGTACTTTTTTATTGATCAATATAAAACCTTTGAAATGACTTCTTTTCTAACGGGCATCCTCTTTTTTAAAATCATAGGCAAATGCATTAAGGAATGGGCAATTGGACAGAGATAAGTTTTAAACCTGCCTGTTATAAGGGAATATATTAAATTTCCTATCATTAACTTAACTGACTTCCGCAAGGAAAGTAATAATGGCAGATATTTCCAGTAATACCAGAGGAGATTTCTTGTTTGAAAATAAATAAGTCTATCGCTGCTTCTTCCGACATCAGAAACCTTGTGATACCCGATTATGTCAGTATAGTACCTGACATCATAACCGGCGTTTATTATTCTGGTGCACAGGTCTCTTTCGTTTTCGTATAAAAAATATTCTTCAGGATAAAAACCCACTTCTTCAAGTACATTCCTGCGAACTGCAGCAGCACAACCGTTAAACAATGGCGATTCAAAGCCTTCTTCCGGACCATTTTCATCTCTGACTTTTGGGTGCCAGTGATGTACTTTCTTTGAATTGCAATCGTAAACCTTACAGCCAAGGGCTCCGAGATTTGGATATTTTTTGAATTTTTCAACTATCTTTTTTATTCCATCCCTTTCCAGAAAAGAATCGTTATCAAGTATTACAATTATTTCTCCTTTTGAATTTTCAAAAGCAATGTTATACCCCTTAATTCCTACATTTTCTTTGAGTCTGATAAGTTTTACTTCAGGGAAATCTACTTCTATCACGTCAGGAGCACCATCGGTGGAATTATTATCCGCAACGATTATATCGTAGTTGTCATAGGTCTGCTTTTTCATCTCCAAAAGTGTTTCTTTTATTACATCTTTTCTATTCCAGTTGATAATTACCACGCTCACCAAGGGGTTAGAATCTGTCTTCGGTTTTATCGCCATACATTTTCTTTTTCACTGCAAAGAATTTTATTTACCACCTCTACACCCATCATCACAGAATGGTCCATGTTACCTATTTCATATTTCCATGCCCCAAAACGTCCTCTTGAATAAATCTGGTTGTCTTCAAGAAATAGCTGAATCTCCCTCAAGCTATTATCCCGGCCGAGTGTGGGAATAGGATAAGCATAATCAACTTTCTTCAGCCATTTGCTCACAATATTTTCTCTATCGGCTTCAGATAATATCCCGGCATTAACAAGCCCGTTGACAGTTAAGCTTACAAACTCATTTTCAGAAGTGGGTTTATCTTCAGTAAAAGAAATCTCGCACATCAATGAACTGTAAGTATTTATAGCACCATCCGGCACATTGTTTGGAGAATAACGAGAAAAATAAGTCATACGATAAAAAGGTATGCTCTCTTCAGGAAAATATACCCAGCATTTTGTACCTTCTGTCTTTTTTTTAAGACCAATGCCTACAACATACACTCCACTGTGTTTTAGATGGTAAGCCTTTTCCATCAAATATGCAGTATCTATTTTCTTAGATTTAACCATTCGTATAAACAGGTCAAGAGGAGAAGTGTTAATTAGCACATCATATCTATCACTTTTGCCATCACTAAATATAACCAATTTAGAGTCTATATCAATATTGATAAGTCTTTTTTTATAGTCTATCCTGCCACTAACAAAAGGAGAAAATTTATTAAAAAAACCTCCGGTGCCTCCATGGAGAGGAAATTTAAACCTGTTATTTGGTCCCCAGTCTATATCGTCTAACTCTTCTGTAATATTTTTCATAATTCTTTCTATTCTTACAATACTAATTCTTTCGGCAATCCAGTTATAACTCATCTGACTAAGAGGTATTTTCCACACCTTCATGTTATAAGGTATCATGAAAAGTTTTGCTATGCCTTCACCAAATGTCTTATATATCCAGTCTTCAAAATTAGAAATCTGTCTTTTATCATTTTGTGCGGATATAAGACCCTCCAGACATTGACGGGTCAAATCTTTTGGAAGATATCTGATATTATTCTGAAATGGATAAGGGATCCACCTTCCATTCATTCTTATCCAGCTTTCTCGCCCATGGCTTATAAAGTCAGTGCCAATTAGATGGTCTATTAGATTGTTGAAATATTCATTATTAGAAAACATCACATGGCCGCCTATGTCCCATGTAAAACCCTTTTCGTCCTTAAAACTTGAAGAGAGCCCGCCGATATAATCCTCTTTCTCATATATCACCCAGTTTTCGTATCCAAGTTCTTTTAATCTGTATGCTGCGCCGAGGCCCGTTGGGCCAGCTCCTATAATTACAATTCGTTTAGAAGGCACTATTCATCCTTTCCGTATTACTTGTTTTCAACCAAACCTCGTTTTTTTCTCCTCGTCCATTTCAGATACAAAAGCAGTAAAAATACCTTGATAATACCGATTTCATCTTGATAATTAATCCCAAATTTTTTAATTATTCAATAGGTTCTTGACCTTACTGGCGTAAATAGTGATAACATCTCCTTTTATAAAACAAGGTAAGACCCTGAACCTCAAAGGAGAAAATACATGACAGAAAAATGCAATTAATCTTAGAATTGCGTTTCCATTGTTTTTTATTGAATCCGCTTTTGCTTTAATGACCATTGCTGGAGTTGTCCAGAAATATGTTTGATTCTTTATGATGCTAAATCCTGTTTCCTTCAGTAACCGGTTGATTGTATGTGGGTTAAAATAAAAAAGGTGCTCTTTAGGTGCCATTAACTCCCAGTTCATGAGCGAAATTCTGGCTGCAATGCTCCCGATATTTGGCACTTCTACTACAAGGAGGCCGTTCTTTTTAAGCAATCTATTTACTTCTATGAGGAATTTCTTAGGATCAGTTACATGCTCAAGTACATGCCATAAAGTTATTATATCGAATGTCTTCGGAGTAAAACCAGCATCGTTAAGTTCACTATTAAAAACACGCAAACCAAAATTATTCCATGCATGCTCAGCAGCATAATAAGACAGTTCAACTCCGGATACTTCATATCCTTCAGTACGAGCCAGTTTCAAAAAAGAACCAATCCCACAGCCTACATCAAGCAATGCCCCAGGAAATTTAATCTTTTTTATCTCCCTTAACCTTTTCCCAAACCTGTTCTTTAAATGGATTGACTCTGTTTTAAGGTAATTTTCAAAATATTCTTTGGAGTAATGTTTTTCTATGTTCTTGCTACTTTGTGTTTCACCTGCATATATCAACCCGCATTGACGGCATCGGAAAACATCTATAGAGTCTTTTCGGCAGTATACCTCCCGGTCAGGGCTTGAACAAATATTACATGAGATAACAGAATTCACTCCATGCCGACCTTTCGTATAATACAGTTTTTATATCTATATAAAAAAACATCTGCCACAAAAGTTGCTAATCTAAATCCTGCTAAAGATTTTATAAGATGTCCGATGTGAAATTTATTTTTAAACCTGATGAAAAAATATTGAGGATGCCGGAGCAAAAACTTAAGAGAAAAGATGGACATTGCAATAAGATGCCTTATCCTGAAATTTTTCAGAAGTCTTTTCAAATCCTCAGGAGTAAAATCCTCAGTCGTTATCATTCCCTCCCCCTGCGTTGCTGTTGCCAGATTTTGTGCAGATATTTCCATAGAAATATAATTTCTTTCCTGACATATTTTGTATAGGTCTGTGCCGATTAATGGGGTTGCAGTAAACATATCATAAGGGTAAAGGCCATATAAGCGTTCCTGTTTGATAGCAAAATCAATAGTTTCCTTCATCTGGTTGATTTTTCTCCAGGGAAACCAATGCTATAAAACGCCTCAAGGTCGATACCAATTTTATTACAGAGTTTGGCGGTCTCTATTACTTTGTCAATCTTAAGGTGTTTTCTGATAATTTTCTTACTGACCTCCATATTTGCCGATTCAACACCTATCCTGAGATATGTACAACCACTCATTGCACATTTCTTTAAAACATCTTCATTTAAATAATCAGCCCTCACGCCGTTTGGGGTGTCCCATGTTATATTTAAGTTATTTTCATTCATACCTTCTAAAATATCATTGAACCGTGACATGTCAAAGCTGAAATTATCATCCTCAAAATGTATGTGTTTTATATGGTATGTTTCTTTTAAATATTTTATATGCTTTATAACAAAATCTACCGAATGAGCCCTGAAGCCCCGTCCCATGCCGAGATGGATAGAGCAGAACACACAATTAAATGGACATCCCCTGCTGGTTATCATAGAAACAGATCGTTCAAAACCCGGATACCTGTAAGTCTCCCTGCCGTCTTTTCCCTGTTCATTAAAATAAAAATATCTCTCCATATCAACCAACTCATACGCAGGCAGTGGTAAAGCATCAAGGATTTTTATAAACTCCCTTTGCTCGTTTACAACGAGTTTGCCGTCTTTTTTAAAAGCAATTCCCTTTACAGTTGTGATATCCCTGTGACCAGTAATAGAGTCGAGCAATTCCGGTATAGTAATCTCGCCTTCGCGCATAACTACATAATCCACTGCATTACATTCATCTAAAAAGGTAGAAGGCATAACTGAGGCATGTGAACCACCTACAACAACCTTAATTTCTCTTTTGACCTCCTTTACAGCTTCAGCGGTTTTTATGGCATTATCTGCCTGAGATGAGTACTGGTTACCGATTCCGACCACATCAGGATTTATTTCATCAATAATCTTTTTGATTTCATCCATTGAGGCACCCATTCTGTATACCCCATTATTACAATGAACTCCCCAGGTGCTTTCATCCGCTCCTACTATGGCATCATATACATGGACATTATGCCCTGCCTTTTTGAGTGCTGAAGCCACATATAGAAGACCTAACGGGATTCCACTTACAGGTGGTGCAGTTTTTACAAAATGGGTTGTAGGGTGTTTAATAAGCAGTATATCCATTCAATCGAACCCTTTCAGCCCTTTCAGTTTATAAAAATCATGGTATCCTAGTGTAAGGATTTTAACTATCCTGTTGAGAGGATAAAACTGAATCATAGTCTGGTCAACTTCACAACCGTTCCAGCAATTTGTGAAAGGGCACCGCTTAACCTTTCCTCTTATGTGTTGGGCTTGTGTCGATGTCCAGACCTCATCTATACTATAATGTCTAAGTGAACCCATTATGTATTCAGGATTCTCGCAAAGAAAATTACATGGATATACTGTCCCGAATGGGTCTATAAACACAGAAGTGTATCCAGCAAAACAGTGAAGAGGTCTGACAAAATTATGAGTCAGATAATAATTCATCCCTGTGCTCTTGGGCCCGATCTCTTTTATTATGTCAATTTCTGTTTTATCGAATCGCCTCATATCGTTGTAAATAGACGATCTGCTGTGGGTATAAAAAGGCTGCTGAATCACGCTAAAAGTCCCGCTAATCCCATTTGCTACCCAGAATTTCTTTATTTCTTCCAAATGATTAATATTTTTCTTTTGGATTACAGCATTAGAGCGTATTGCGAACCTTGGGAATCTTTCACGAATGGTTTTAAGTTTCAAAATTGTCTTCTCTACACTTCTGAACGCACCGTTTATCCCTCGTATTTCGTCATGTAGTTGACCAACCCCATCTATGGAAACACTGAGAACAAATTTCTTTCCCTTTGGTAGTTTACCAATAATATCAGTTACAGCATCCTCTATCCTATCAGATAAAAATCCATTTGTATTTATTGATACAAGTTCTATATTTGGCAGAGAAAAAAGCTCTGAAATTAAGGTCTTACAGCCTTCTTTCAAAAATGGCTCACCGCCTGTAATATCAACCATGGATATTCTTCTTAGTATACTTGACTCTTTGAACTTATCAAATAACTGATCTACTAACAGTTCATCTTTTACTGCCTTGCTTTTGTGAAACTTGTGTATATTGCACATACTGCATTTAGCATTACACTGAAAGGTAATTCCGAGTATTACATAACCTATCGGTACAGGAGTCATAAGATTAGTCTTATAGGCTATCCAGTTCCTGAGTATTTTTGTTGCAAGAGAAAGTTTTTTCATGAATAAGGTAATCTGATCAAGCGAAAATTCCCTTTATCAACCTAATTATTGCTGGAATCTTGTCAATAATAGGGGTATTAAGAATAAATTCTTTAGCAATATTTTTATAATATCCTTTCTTCAGTAGGTGTTTCCAGCGTGCAAAAACATATTCAAAATAATGTTTTTCTTCATACCAGTTAATCTTATATTTTAAGATCCTCTTTTTGTAAAAATCCAGTAATGAGTAATCTATACCTTTTATCTTTTCGTTTATTGGGTTCCTTATGAAACCTTCATAGGAGTCTATCTTGATAATGCCCATATTTTTACAGAAATCATAGAGGTCAGAACCAGGAATTGGAGAAAAATAGGTTGGCGAATGTAGTTCAGGTCTGATCTCTTTTATCATATCGAAGGTAAGCTCGATATCTTCTCTCGTTTCTGTTGGGATCCCAAGCATGTAATTTGCAAAAATCAACATCTTGCTTTCCCTACAAATTTTTCCTGCTTTGATGGACTGTTCGGGTTTTATTCCTTTTCTGAGAAGCTTCAACATTCTTTCAGAGCCACTTTCAAATCCGAAAAATATGACCATACAGCCTCCGTCATGCATTGCTTCAGCCAGCTCAGTGTCAATGGTATCAACACGGCTCTGGGCGCCCCATCTAATCTCCATGTCTTTCATTTTTCTACAAAGTTCCATAGCCCATTCTTTTTTTGTCGTAAGCGTATCACACTCAAACATGATAAAATTAGCCTTATATTTTTCTTTAACGAATTTTACTTCTTCTATGACGTTGCCAACGGATCTAGTGCGTACTTTTTTCCCAAAAATTTTTCTTTCTAGTGGCTGACAGAAAGAACAGTTATAATAACACCCTCTGCTTGCAACAATTCCTATATATCTGTTTGGATAAGGGAAAATCCCTGGAGAATTCAATATGCGGTTCATGTTATACAGGTCTCTATCTGGAAAGGGGATGTCATCTAAGTTTTCGATTTTTTCACCATAGATTATTCTTTCTGTAGCTTTCCCGCATTCAATATCCTCGATTACCTTCAGGAATGATACTTCGCCTTCTCCTACTATTACCGTATCAATAAGTCCTGTCCTTATAAGATCATCTGGGGCTAACGTTGCATGAGGTCCTCCTGCAATAACAATCCTATTTAATTTTTTTGCTTTCCTAGCACAGTTCAAACCGTATTCGAAATTGATAGTGTTAAAATGTATTCCGACAACGTCAGGATCTCTCGCCTTCAATTCAATCTCAAAATGCTCCCATGTCTCCAAATCACGTAAATCTATCAGATCAACAGTATGCCCTTTGGAATTTTCCTTTAGATAACTACTTATATATCCCATACCGAGATTTACCGAAATGGTATCGTGAGCTCCACGCCCTAGACTATCGAACCCTATTATAGAAATCCCTGGATATACTAATGTAATTTTCATCTAAAAGTGCCTTAATTATTATTCGTAGATAAAGAAGTTAAAAGAGAACTGGTGGAATGAACCCCTAAAATTGCACAGATCAGAGAGTAACTTTAAGAGTGTCTGGACAGGGGTTCTGATTTAACATTAACATTTCATATTCACAAGAAAGGAAGATAACCAAAAGATGAATGAAGCCGCTTTTTGTTATATACATCCGTTATTTTGGGATCGCTATTTTCTTATAAACCTCTATATGTTTTTGAACCGTATTTTCCCATCTAAACACTTTCTTTTCAGAAATATCATACCGTCCTGAACAAATATTCATCACCCCTTCTGCCAGTTGTTCAGCGTTTCCAGGTGATACCAAAACATATTTCCCAGATATCACCTCTGGGAGAGAGCCTACGTTAGTGGCTACAACAGGCTTTCCCATCGCACATGCCTCAACGCAGGTGAAGCCAAATCCTTCATTGATAGACGGAACTACGACACAGTCACTGGCTTGGATATAATAAGGCAAAAGTTTCCTTGGCACAGGGTCAAGAACAATTACGTCCTCCAGATTTAATTCTTTAATAAGACGCAAAATTTCCGCATATTTGGTCGCAGGCCTTTTTGAAAGAATCAGAATTAGCTTGGAATCAGGAATCTCTTTCTTAATAAGAGGGACGGCCTTCACCAAATATTCAATTCCTTTTACCATACCTGGACGTCCATAGTACATATAAATGAAGGTAGAATTCCTAACACCTAACTGTTTCCTGATTTTTTTCTCTTGATCTTCTGCTTTTTGCACAAACAACTCGTAATCTATGCCGGGATAAGCCAAAAAAAGCTTTTGAGGGTCTATGCCCCGATTTTTTAGAGAATTCATAGTACTTTTTGAATTGCAGGAATAGGCATCGTAGGGAAGGCAAAGAACCAGGTCTTCCAAGAGCTTGCACAAAAAGGAAATAAAAAAGTTAAAATTCAGGTTAAACCACTTTTTCCCTAAAACCTCGTGAGCCAGCATGACCACAGGTTTCTTTTGGAGCCTAGCTATCAACCATGCGGGGAAGGCCCCGTTGTAGGTCATGGTATGAATGACGTCTGCTTTTTTGGCAATCTGCCAGGCCAAAGGTATGCTCAAGATGGTAAACCAGTATCGGTCGGCAAATTGGGGAACAGGGACCCGGTAGATATCTACCCCGTTGACCTTTTCATGCTCCTCAGTTCCTGGAAGCAGACATGTGACCACGTCACATTGGTGACCAGCCTTCACAAGGCCCACTGCCAAGTTCTGAAAAAGGACTTCACCACCACCAATATGCGGGGAATAATACTCGATGATAAAACAAATTTTCAAGTCTCACCTTTATTCGCTGATTGTAGTAATGAATTCGGCCAAGGGCGGAAAGGAAAAAAGCCATAATTTTCCACCAAAGGCGAATAGAAGTTACGAGACATCAAATTAGGGTACTGCTTTGAAAATATGCTATAGAAAACCATAAAATCTTTTACTCACGGCATATAGATTTAAAGCCTGATACCAGTCTTTTTAGCCCCTTAGTTGTGAAGTTCGTGTTTATTCTCAGACTACGCCACATACCCCTTGCCCCATTGGGAAGAGAGGACTATGCATTGATGCGCGATATCCAATCCGAGATGGTCATGTTTCGTGCCCTTTTTATTTGAGTACTCTCCAATACCCATCCCGATCGCTTACGATTTGCTCCAGCATGCCTGTGCATGCCGCACGCAGACAGAGGTCGCCCATCGGCTTTTAGTCTTGCTATATGTCCATCGCCAGGTCACCTATCTGTCTCCACGAGAGCACGGTTACCCCGGAACGTTCATACCCTTCATCTCCCCCAAAACACAGGTATGCGTTGCCGGCATCATCACCAGCCAACGACAACCACTTCCGCAAACCTATAAATGCATCCTGTGTCAGGGTCTGACCGGATTTAATTTCAATCGGCAGCAGTCCGGCGCCCTGTTCAACGATGACATCAACCTCATTTCCTGTATTATCGCGCCAGAAATAGAGATTGGATTCAAGCCCACGATTGTAGCGCCCTTTAACAAGCTCGCTAATGACCCAACTCTCAAACAGTGAACCCCTTAAAGCATGAATAGAAAGCTGATCTACGTTCCGAATGCCTAACAACCAGGCAGCGAAGCCGCTGTCATAAAAGTAAAGTTTTGGAGTTTTAACCAAACGTTTGTTGTAATTCCGATAATGAGGCAACAAGAGAAATATAATGTAACTTGCCTCCAAAACAGATATCCAGGCTTTTGCTGTATTGTGAGTAATACCACACTCATTCGCCAGACCACTCAAATTTAACAGTTGTCCCACACGTGCGGCGCACATCCTTATGAACCTTTGAAAAGTACTAAGGTCTCTAATGTTAATCAACTGCCGCACATCTCTCTCGACATAGGTCTGTATGTAACTTCTGTGCCAGCTTGCAGGAGTAACATCCCTGTCATACAGCGGTGGATAAAGACCTTTATATAAAAGCTCATCTGTGTCGGCCGGAGCGCCCGGTGAATTCAACACTTCTTTGAGAGAAAAAGGCAAAAGCTCTAATAAACCGGCACGACCAGCCAAACTCTGCGTAATTCCGGTCAGGAGCCCGAATTGCTGCGAACCGGTCAAAATGAACTGACCGGGCCGGCGATCAGTATCAACACGGGATTGCAGATATGAAAAGAGTTTCGGACAACGCTGTACTTCATCAAGTACGGCCCCTTCACGAAATCGTGAGATAAACCGCCTTGGATCCTGTTCGGCAAACTCCTTTTCGTCCGGATCTTCCAGGGAAACATACCTCTTGTCGCTGAAAACCTGTTGAACCAGGGTGGTCTTGCCGGATTGGCGGGGACCGGTGACCACAACTATATAATAGCCTTTTGACAGGTCGATAAGTATATTGGCTGCTTCACGTTTTATCATAATTAAACGATAACACCATCTTTACAAATTGTCAATTCAAATGATAATTTGTAAAGATGGGGCGTCTCGGATTATTCAATCAAATATCACCCAAAGATATCATAGGATCAGATGGCTTAGGCGATGTACTTCACGGAATTCCAGTCGTTTTTCCAAATACCGAGTTTAAAAATCCGCTAAAAGACTTTATCATATTAAAAACATTCAGAGGATTGACTAGAAGTCTTTTGAGGTAATTTCCGATTATCCGGGGCCGCAGATAAAATTCTTTCATAAAACTTCGTTGATAATTAAAAAGTATTTCTTTTGACAAACCATTTGGAACATAAACAACATCGAGCAGGTTCATTTTTTCAAAATCTTTATCTATTCTTCCATGCTGTTCCGCAATATCATACATTTCTGAACCGGGAAAAGGAGTAAGCATAAATATACTCATATCGTCTAATGGTATGCTTTTGGCAAACCCGATGGTATTTTTCATGGTCTCTTCTGTTTCGTATGGAAGTCCAAAAATAAAATATCCCTTGCTCAAGATCCCGGCTTTATGAGTCAATCTTACAGCTTTTTCAATCTGATTAATCGTAATTTCTTTTTTAGCAAAATCCAGGATTCTCTGATTACCGGATTCTATGCCGTAATTTATCTGCCAGCAACCTGAGAATTTCATCAGCTTTAACAATCCAATATCATCCACCGAATTTACTCTGCCACTGCAGCTCCATGCAATATTCCGCTTTGACCTCAATATTCCTTCACATATCTTTTCTACCCTTTTCTTCTTTAAAAGAAATTGATCATCCTCAAAAATAATCTCGCTGATATTGAATTTCTTTACCAGATAATCAACCAATTCCAAAATATACTCAGGGCTGTGAAATCTGATCCTTCGACTGAAAACTGAAGTATCACAAAATATACATTTATTGGGACAGCCTCTTGAAGATATAATGTAAGCAGAAGGAAGTCTTTTATATTTAAACAGGGCAGGATGATAATTATGTGGAAAACCATCAAGAAGATCCCATGCAGGAAAAGGCAGTGAATCCATATCTGTTATAGGTGGCCGAGATTGAGAGAAGAAAATCCTCCCGTTTTCTCTTATGGCAATCCCTGGTATAATTGAAGGTGTTCTGCCGGAAGCCAAAGTTTCAACCAGATCAACAATAGTAATTTCGCCTTCTCCTATTACGCCGTAATCAAAAACAGGATAATCCTTCATTGTCTTTTGGGGAACTGCTGTAAAGTGCGGTC
>Ga0180015_1000434_pt1 | contig 12129 bp, 11 predicted proteins | sample KR13_S2_MetaG_FD_116508 | JGI IMG/M metagenome (GOLD analysis project Ga0180015, IMG submission 116508) | Groundwater microbial communities from the Olkiluoto Island deep subsurface site, Finland - KR13_S2_MetaG | ecosystem: Environmental > Aquatic > Deep subsurface > Groundwater | place...
AAGAGGTTAATGTGGCAAATGTAAGTGCAAAATTTAAAAAAGGAGTTTTAATCTTAAGGTTGCCATTATTGCGTTTGCAAGGAGGAGGACGAAAGAAGATTAACGTGGATCTTAGTTCGGTAGAAGCAGAAATTATTGCTAGAAGTTTAAGGAATGGATTTTAATTCTCTCTGTTTGCGCTGAATGAGAAATAATTTTTAATAAATAATTTTGTCCGTGACGGCGGGCCTAAACACGATATTATGATAAGGAGGAAAAAAATTAAATTATTATTATTTTTTATTTTTAATATGGCAATTTTGCCATGGTTGGGTAGTCCGGTTAGTGCAGCTGGAGCTACTCTTTTTGTTTCACCTAGTACCGGCTCATATGATCTTGGTAAGAACTTTACAGTCAAGGTAATGATCAACAGTGGCGGCGGAGTTGGTATTAACGCTGGTGAAGGCTCTCTTAAATATGATTCAAGCGCTTTGTTGGTAACAGCAGTTTCTAAAGGAAGTTCAATATTCAATCTATGGACAACGGAACCGACATATTCCAATACGGCTGGCACAATTACTTTTGGCGGTGGATCCCCAAGCTCTTATAAGGGTACAGCTGGTGAGGTTTTTAGTGTCACCTTTAGCACTAAAAAGGTTGGTGACACAAATGTAACTTTCACCTCAGGAACAATTTTAGCGGCTGATGGTAGGGGAACAAATATTTTTAGCGGATTTGGTAATGCTAAATTCACTATTAAAGAGGCGGCTAAAAAAGAAGAACCGAAAAAAGAAGAACCGAAAAAGGAAACTCCGACAACAACTGGTGATAATTCAGGACTTTTGCCACCATTGCCAGAAATTAGTTCTAAGACTCATCAAGAAACAACTATTTGGTATCAAAACAATAAGCCAGAGTTTATTTGGAAGTTGTTGCCTGATTTAGTTGGTATTAATTATGTCATTGACAGTAAACCAACGACCGACCCTGGCACGACCATGGAAAGCGTAATTGAATCAAAAATATTTGAAAATACTAAAGACGGTGAATGGTATTTCCATTTAAAGTATAAGAATAAAGCTGGTTGGAGTCAGCCTTCACACCGTAAATTCATGATTGATGTGACACCGCCAGAGAATTTTTCTATTACCGTGGACACTGGTGGAGACACCACTAATCCGGCACCACGTTTACGTTTTAGGACTAAAGATGTCGCTTCCGGAATCGATCATTATACTGTAAAAATAGACAATAAATTAGAACAGGTAAAACCAGAAGAGGTGGATAAGGGTTACTATCAATTAACTCCACTTGAACCAGGTGAGCGTAAAATTGAAATTACTGCCATTGATAAGGCGAATAACATCGCGACGTCAGCCGCTATGTTCATGATTGATCCTTTGCGAGCGCCGATTATTAGTAGTATCCCTAAATTAATTACCAAAGCAGAAGACTTGGTAATTCAGGGAACTAGTTTTTATCCAAGAGTGACTGTTAAAATTTTTATTGCCAGCGGTAAAAATGATCCAGAAGAATTTACCACCAAGACTGATGATAGTGGTAATTGGTCCTATTTCCATAACGGCCGTTTGGCAAAGGGTAATTATGACATTTGGGCTAAGATAATTGATGACCGGGGTGCGCAGAGTTTAAATAGCTCTAAAAATCTTTTAACTCTACAAGCACCATCGTTAGTTGATCAGTATGGAGTTTGGGTGATTATAGTGTTGTTAATAATTATCATGCTTTTGTCTCTTTATATTCATTATGTAAAGAAAAAGTTTTTCGATGAGAAAACCAGGATCAAGAGCGAAACTACTGAGGTTAAGATGAAATTGGGTAAAATCTTTGCAGCCTTGCGCGAAGAGGTGGATGAGTTGATGCAAATGGCTGATAAGAAACCGGGCCTATCTGAGTCTGAGCGACGTGTTAAGGAGAAGTTACAAGAGTCACTGGATATCTCGGAAGAGTTTATTAATAAGGAGGTTGAAGATGTGGAAAAAGAAATAAAATTGCCTAAGGTAATGAGACAGTAGGATTTTTCAAAATCACTATAAATTTAAAGGACGAATAAGAAATTATTCGTCCTTTTTTGTACTTATGCACATATCCACAGGTCAAAACTTCTTGTCTTGTAAGCTATTAGTGCTATATTATAAAAAAAATGCACAATTTGCCCTAAAAATGAATAAAGTTATCCATCTTGACTACACTATATATAGTGGTATAATAATAATAGGTAACACAAGATGTGGTATTTCCTTAAAAGTTAGCAAAATAATTTATGAAGTGTCCAATTTGCAGTCATCAAGATACAAAAGTGGTTGATTCAAGGGTATCAGCGGATGAATTATCAATCCGGAGACGTCGAGAATGTCTAAGATGTGAATTTCGTTTCTCCACCTATGAGTCAGTCGAAATTTTGGACCTGACTATTGTGAAAAAGGATGGTCGTAAAGAAGCCTATAATCGAGAGAAGATAGTTAAGGGCTTAAGGCGGTCATTGGAGAAGAGACCAATTAGCGACGAAGATTTTAAACAATTAATCAATGTCATTGAGCGCGATTTGCAAGCGCTACGTAAAACGGAAATAGCCTCTGATTTGATTGGTGAGATTATTATGGATCACTTGAAGAAGGTGGACAAGGTGGCCTATATCCGATTTGCCAGTGTGTATGAGTCATTTGAGGATGCGGAAACATTCTTGGAGGAACTAGAAAAATTGATTGATAAAAAAACTACTAATAAAAAGAAAAATTAATAGTTGAAAGTTATTTTTATGAAAAGATAAATCTAATTTTTGCACAAAGCCCATGCATAGAGAAACAATTAAACAGATTATAAAGAGATCTGGGGAGATTGTAAATTTTGACCCCAAAAAAGTTGAAAAAGCAATCTACAAGGCAACAGTGGCCGTTGATAGAGCTAACAAAGCTTTGGCTGAAAAGTTAACTATCGAGACTATCAAAAAAATTAACGAAAAATTTCACGTGCGTAGTATCCCAGCCGTTGAAGAAGTACAGGACATTGTTGAGCGCGTGATCATTAACAATAATCACACAAAGATTGCTAAGGCTTATATCTTGTATCGTGACCAACACCGACAATTACGTGACATTGGTGATACTATGCAAGGGGAGAAGTTGATGGAGGATTACTTGGGACGAGCGGATTGGCGCTTGAAAGAAAATAGTAATATGAGTTTCTCCGTTCAGGGTTTAAATAATTATTTAGCTTCCGCTGTTTCGGCAAAATATTGGTTGAATAAATTATATCCGCAAGAAATCCGCAATGCCCATGTTAATGGCGATTTCCATATTCATGATTTAGGTATGTTAGCACCGTATTGTTGTGGTTGGGATTTAAAAGATTTATTGATTCGCGGTTTCGGTGGTGTGGATGAAAAGATTCAGAGCAAGGCTCCAAAACATTTTCGCTCTGCTTTGGGTCAAGTAGTAAATTTCCTTTATACTTTGCAAGGCGAGGCAGCCGGTGCACAAGCCTTTGCTAATTTCGATACCTATCTAGCTCCTTTTATTAGATACGACAATTTATCATACAAAGATGTTAAGCAAGCCTTGCAAGAGTTTATGTTCAATTTGAACGTACCGACTCGAGTAGGCTTTCAAACTCCGTTTACTAATGTGACTTTGGATGTTACCCCTTCTAAGATGACTGCGGCTGAGTATGTAATCATCGGTGGCGAGGTCATGCCAGAAAAGTACGGTGAGTTTCAAGAGGAAATGGATATGTTTAACCGCGCCTTTGCAGAAGTGATGATTGAGGGTGATTCCACTGGACGCGTGTTTGCTTTCCCGATTCCGACCTACAATGTTGACAAGAATTTTGATTGGAATAAAGAAGCCTTGATTCCAATGTGGGAGATGACCGCTAAATACGGTATTCCGTACTTTTCAAACTTTATTAATTCCGATATGGACCGTGACGATGCACGTAGTATGTGTTGTCGTTTACGATTAGACAATCGTGAATTGCGCAAGCGAGGTGGTGGTTTGTTTGGTGCTAATCCGCAAACAGGTTCTTTGGGGGTAGTGACAATCAACCTCGCGCGTATTGGCTATTTAGCAAAAGACAAAGAAGATTTCAAAAATAGATTGTTGAAATTGATGGATTTGGCAAAAGAGAGTTTGGAAATCAAGAGAAAAATTATCGAGAAATATAGTGATGACCGTCTTTATCCCTACTCAGCGCATTATCTGCAAAACGTTAAAGAAAGATTCGGAACTTACTGGCAGAATCATTTCAATACTATTGGTATCAACGGCATGAATGAGGCTCTTTTGAACTTTATTCACCGTGATATTGCTAGCAAGGAAGGTAAAGAATTAGCTGAAGAAATATTGGATTTCATGCGTGAGAAGTTAATGGATTACCAAAATGAAACTAATAATCTATACAACCTCGAAGCGTCACCGGCTGAAGGTGCGACCTATCGTTTTGCCAAGAAGGACAAGGAATTATATCCGAACATTATTGTAGCTAATGACGATGCGGTTAAGAATCAAGGGGCTAATCCTTATTATACCAATTCAACCCATTTACCGGTTGGTCATACAACTGATATTTTTGAAGCGCTAGACTTGCAAGATAATTTGCAAACAAAATATACTGGCGGCACGGTTTTACACGGCTTTATTGGTGAGCGCATTAAAGATATTGAGTCTTGCAAGGCATTGGTTAAGAGAATTGCTGAGACATATAAATTGCCATACTTTACGATTACTCCAACATTCTCGATTTGCCCTAAGCATGGCTATTTATCCGGGGAGCATAAGTATTGTCCAAAGTGTGACAAGGAAATCGGTTATGTCGAAGGTGAAGTGTCAGGAGTTGAAATTATTACTAGACATGGAGAGCCAGTTGGCGAGAGACGTATTGTAGAGCGTGTTGAAGGCAATGATGACAATGAGAGAAACTTAATTCATTCATTAAGCTAATCAATTATTTAATATAATTAAAATAAAAATATCGAAAATAAAATTTAATAATTAGGAGGATTATTACTTAATTTTAAATTCTATTTCATATCAAACAATATGAGCCCAATACAAACACAAAGACAAGAATGCACAATCTACAGCCGCGTGGTAGGGTGGATCACCCCAACTCGTAATTGGAACAATGGTAAGAAGTCAGAATATGTAGATCGAAAAACATACGAAGTAGATGGTTGTGGTTGTTAATTAATTGTAAAGCACTATGTTGTCTTGGAGTTCGCCATGGCGGACTCCTTGGCGATGAAAGCAGTGCTGTTATTTGATAGTTTATGATCATTGGCGGATTAGAGAAATTTAGTTTAATCGATTACCCTGGGCATTTGGCTGCAATTGTTTTTACCTCTGGTTGCAATTTCCGTTGCCATTTTTGTTATAATCCTATGCTTGTCGAGCCGGGACGAATATCATCTTCGGATGACAAAGAAAAAGGTCGTTCTCTTGGGACTGGTTTTAATCAGATTCAAGAGAGCGACCTCTTTGAGTTTTTGCAAACACGTGTGGGCAAGATTGATGCTGTGGTCGTAACTGGCGGTGAGCCGACATTGCATCATGATTTGCCAGAATTTATAAAAAAATTAAAAGATCTTGGTTTTAAAGTGAAGCTTGATACCAACGGCACCAACCCACAAGCTCTTAAAAATTTATTAGAACAAAGCTTGATTGACTATATTGCCATGGATATTAAAGGACCTTTTGAAAAATATGACCTGGTGGTGGGTGCGCAAATAAACAAGGATGATTTGGCAGAAACTATTTCTTTGATCAAAGCCAGCGGTCTATCTTATGAATTTCGTAGCACTATTGTGCCTGGCTTGCATGAGTTTGACGATGTTGCGAAAATGGGAGAGATGATCAAGGGCGCGCAGAAATGGTTTTTACAACCTTTTAAATCGGATGTAGAATTGGTGAATAATGCTTTTAAAAATGCCACTACATATAGTGATGCCGATATGGAAAAGATGTGCGAAGTTGGAAAGATGTATGTGGATTTTTGCGAGGTAAGATAAGTTTATTTTTTTAAAATATATAAATTTAAAAATTAATAAAATTTTATGACAGTTACACAAAATTTAAATGAAGGTGGCTCGCTTACAGATGGCGATGTTCGCGAGATGGTGAAGAAAAACTTGCAACTTAGCGAAGAGATGCATGTCATGATGAAGAAAATGAATAGCTTTATTTTTTGGTCCAAAGTCGGAGGCTTTTTAAAATTTTTAATTATTTTCTTGCCGTTAATTTTGAGTGCTATTTACTTAACACCATTATTGAAAAATGCGCTTGGTCAATATCAACAGCTTTTAAATATGGGACAACCGGTTGACGGTGCAGTGACTGGAGTGGATCTTAAAAAAATTGACATAAAATCTTTACCACCGGAGATACAGAAATTGATTCCAAAGAAATAATTAATGGAAAATCTAATTAAAAATCTAGAAGAATTGCGCGAGCGGGTTATTGAGACTTGGCGGCTTTTGGATATTGATCGCAAGCAAGCGCGGATGATGGAAGCTGAATTTCGGATGAATGCGGAGGGGTTTTGGGATAATCAGGAGGAGGCTGTGCGGGTGAGTCGAGAGACCGAGGATTTGAAAAAGGAGGTGGAGGAGTGGATTAATTTAAAAAAAGAAATTACGGATTTAGAGGAGATGGTGGCCTGGGCACAAAACGAGGGTGATACTTCGCTTCACGATGAGGCACAGGTGAAATATCAAGAACTCAAGGATAAGTATGAGCAGTATGAATTTTATGTTTTATTCGGCGAGAGATATGATGAAGGTAATGCAATAATCTCTGTGCATGCGGGTACGGGTGGAGTAGATGCGCAGGACTGGGCGGAGATTTTGGAGCGGATGTTTTTGCGTTTTGCGGAAAAGCGTAAGTGGAAAGTGAATCTAATTGATCGCACTGTCGGCGCTGAAGCGGGAATTAAGAGCGCGACTTATCATATCTATGGTCGTTGGGCTTACGGCTATTTTAAAAGCGAATCTGGTGTTCATCGCCTGGTTAGGATTTCGCCCTTTGACTCGGAGGCGATGCGTCACACTTCTTTTGCGCTTGTGGAGGTAATTCCGGAATTGCCCGAGGCGGTGGATATTGAGATTGCCGATAGTGATATTCGCATTGATGTTTTTCGCTCATCAGGGCCAGGCGGGCAGAGTGTGAACACAACAGATTCAGCGGTGCGCATCAAGCATTTGGCGTCCGGTATTGTTGTGACCTGCCAAAACGAAAAATCACAACACCAAAACAAGGAATCAGCTTTGAAGATTTTGAAGTCAAAATTGTTTAAACTCCAAGAGGAAGAGCGCGAAAAAGAAGAGCGCAAAATCAAGGGTGAAGCGCAAAAGGCAGAGTGGGGCAAACAGATTCGCTCGTACGTCATGCAGCCGTATAAAATGGTCAAGGATCACCGCACCCAATGCGAGACGCAGGATATTGATGGGGTTTTGAATGGCGATTTGGAGAGATTTATGGAAGAGTATTTGCGGTGGATTAGGGAAGTGTAAAAATTAAATCGAAGATGGCTATAATACTCCCTCGCCCCGCGGGAGAGGGTTGGGGTGAGGGGCAGTCTTAGAAAAAAATGACAAAATTATTTAACCAACCCCAACAAAAAAATATCCGTAAAGTTTTAAGAAAACAGCCCATAACTTGTGAGCGAATTTTATGGGGAAGAGTCAGAGATAGTCAGCTCGGGGATTTTAAATTTAAAAAACAATTCGGTATTGATAAATATATAGTTGATTTTTGTTGTTTTGAGGCTAAGTTAGTTGTTGAACTTGATGGCGCTACGCATAGCACTGACAAGGAAATTCAATATGACGTTAAGCGACAAAAATTTTTAGAAGAGCAGGGTTTTTTAGTAAAGAGGTATAACAATTCAGACGTAAAAGAAAATTTAATATTAGTATTGGAGGATATTGTGGCGACATGTCGAGAGCGGGTAAACATTCTTCATTTATAAACCGACCCCTCACCCTGGCCCTCTCCCGCGGGGCGAGGGAATATATTAGCATGCTTCCTTTTTCCAAATCAAAACTATTCTTCTATTCCTGTCTCGCCTTTATAACCGGCATTACCATCGCATCTTTTTTGCCTATTAGCTTCCTTAAAAATGACATCCAGTGGTTTGCTGCCAGTATCATTTTCACAGTTCTGACTTTTTTAGTCTGGAATACAGCCAATAAGAAACATATCCTAATAAATATGTTTTTTTTACTTAGCTTTTTTGCTTTGCTTGGCATCTGGCGTTTCTCTTTGACAATTCCAAAAACGGACGCTAATAAGATTTGGTATTATAATAATCAAGAAGTGCAATTGATTGGCAAGGTGAGTGAAGAGCCGAGTTTAAAAAAGAGTAATCAGAAAATAACTCTTAATAATCTACAAATCGCAAAGCAGGAATTTAAACTCCCTCGCCCCGCGGGAGAGGGTCGGGGTGAGGGGGAAGTGGTTGAAGGTAAGGTTTTAGTGACAACAAATCTCTATCCCGAATTTGCCTACGGCGATGTCGTCTCATTGACCTGTAAATTAAAAGCACCAGAAGAATTTGAAGGTTTTGCGTATGATAAATATCTGGCGCGCTATGATATTTATAGCGTTTGTTATTATCCCAAAAATATCAAAAAGCTGGATACGGAGCTGGACGTGGTCGATTTAATTTATTCCAATATCTATAAATTCAAAAATATCCTGCGCACCAAAATTAACCAAGGCATGAGCGAGCCGGAAGCGAGTTTTGGGCGGGCGATGATTTTGGGGGATATGGGAGCGATGGATGAGAATTTGAATAATAGTTTTGCACGCACGGGTTTGAGCCACGTGATCTCGATTTCCGGGTCGCACGTCGCGATTCTGATTGTCATCTTGGCCTTCGTTTTCTTGGCGCTTGGATTTTGGCGGCAGCAACTTTTTTATGTGATTTCAATAACCTTGACGGTGTATATTATTATGATTGGCGCGACCGCGGCAGCGGTGCGGTCATTGGTGATGGGTATGCTTGTTTTGCTTGGCATACATTTAGGTCGACTCAATCGTATGGACATTTCTCTAGTTTTTGCCGCAGCGGTTATGCTATTATTCAATCCCATGTTGCTACGTTATGACGCTGGCTTCCAGCTGTCGTTCTTGGCGGTTTTTGCGATTATTTTTTTGCATCCACAATTTCTTAAACTTTACGCAAAGTTAATTGATAAATATCCATTTTTAAATAGGCAATTTTACAAAATCTTCTTCGAGATTATTTCGATTTCATTGCTAATTCAGATTCTCACTTTCCCAATCTTATTTTTCAGTTTCAAGCAATTTTCTCTCATCGCCCCCTTGGCAAATTTATTAATTCTCTGGACGCTGCCGTTCTTGTTAGCGTCGCTAATTGCTGGTCTGATTGCCAGTTTTGTTTTCCCAAGTTTTGCTCTGGTCTTATTTTTTCCCGCCAAAATTTCCTTGGCTTATATAATTTTTATTGCCCAAACTCTCGAAAAGCTACCCTGGGCTTATCTGAAATTCTAGATTACTGTGTTTAATTTACTCTTAATGTTTCCCATGCTATACTATAAGTAGAAAGATAGATAAAGAGTATCTGTCTTCTGAAAAAGCTTCACCAAGAGCTAACAAGATTTGGATCAAAATAGTAGACATTGGCTTTCCGCAGTTTTCCGCACCTCGTGAGGTAGGAAATAGGAAAATGGTTCAAAAGATTTCTTGCTCATGTGCATGTTTGGATGAATTTATTTCACCTGAATTACAGGAGCCCGAATGAATCTGTTGTTCACAACAGAACCGGTAGATACTTCAGCCAATTCTTGTATGGTCTCATTTGGTGGGGCTTTTTTAGTTGTCAAAAAGACTTGAAACCGTAACGGTTGGTTGTTAGAATATTAATTATCGGGATGTGGTCTAGAAGCTTAAGGCGCATGGCTGGGGGTCATGAAAACGCAGGTTTAAATCCTGTCGTCCCGACAATTATAAAAAAGCCGACGTGGTGAAATTGGTAGACACGCTAGATTCAGGTTCTAGTGAATTTATTCGTGCGAGTTCAAGTCTCGCCGTCGGCACTGTTGTGGGATGAAAAAAGAGTGAATTTATTTGCTGATTGACTTTTTTATAGAATTGTGTTAGATTTTTTTATATTTACTTTAAATAAACAAATAGATTAAAAAAAGGAGGTGCGAGATGGGCTCACGGGAACGGAAAATTCAACAAGATTTTCTTAAAAACTTGTGGCCTGTCATGGTCGCGATTATCAGTAATAATGAGGAGCGCTTCTTGGTGGTTAAGGAAATGGTTAATTTTTCAAAATGCGTTATTGGAGTCGCTGATAGCCAAGCCGCTGCCTGGAACTGTGTTTTAGATGAATGCCGTGAAATGCAACAAGCGACCTGGAGCCATGGCGTTCAGTTTAAGGACTGGCTCTTGGAAGATAGAGCCATGTATAAGTACGAATTGGTTGACCCGGATTTCTTGGGAATGCCAATGCTGTGGACCGTGGTTGTGGAGATCCATAAATTAAACAAAAGTAATTGCTTGGCTTTTCTCCTGAAAAATCTTTAAAAATATCGCCCCAAGTCTGATTTACAGGTTTGGGGTTTTTTATTTGTAAAATTGTCCAAACTTGACGTTCTGCCTTGAATTTTTTAATAAAAGTGCTATTATAAGTGTATTATTATTTATAAGTCGCTGTTTAGCGTTACACATTTATGGAATACAAAAGACACCCCGAAAACTTATTTAATCACTTATTATCGATAATTTTTATTTATCCCATGATAGCCCCTTTGCTGGTTTTAGATTTTTTTCTAGAAATTTATCATAATATTGCTTTTCGTCTCTACGGTCTTCCTTTGGTTGATCGTTCGAAGTATGTTAGAATTGACAGACATCGACTTCCTTATTTAGGGCCAGTAGCAAAGCTAAATTGTCTTTATTGTGGTTATGCCAATGGCTTATTGGCTTATGCAGTTAAGGTTGCCGGCGAGACGGAGGTTTATTGGTGTGGGATCAAACACAAATCCGGTAATGGCTATATTGAGCCGAAACATCATGAAGATTTTTTGGCTTATGGTGATGAGGTGGCTTATCGTCAACTTGGTAAAGAAAAAGTTTGTAAATTAAGCAAGGAAAAAATATGAGTAAACTGGATAAAGAATTTGAAGTAGTTATTGATAGAATGCATCATACGGGCGAGGGAGTGGGGCGATATAAAAATCGTTCTATTTTTGTGTTTGGCACGATGGTGGGCGAGCGAGTTTTGGTGCGACCAATTAAGGTAAGTCGGGGCAAGGCGAAGGCGCAGGTCTTGCAGATTTTGGATTCGTCAGCGGATCGTCAAAAGGAAAAAGAGAATCATTATTTATCATGTAGTCCATGGCAAATTATTAATTATCCAAAGCAATTAGAGTATAAGGCTGAGATGGCTAAGAAATTATTTAGTAATGAGATGGGTTTAGTGCCTGACGAAGCGGTGATGATTGTTGGCTCCAAGGCTGAATGGCAGTATCGCAATAAAATGGAATTTAGTTTTGTAAAAAAAGAAACCGATGATCTGAGCCTGGCTTTTCACGTCCGTGGTCGTCGCTATGATTGTTATGAATTGGATGAATGTGTTTTGGCGAGTGAGAAGATAAACAGCGTGGCAAGTGCGGTGGTTAAGATTTTGAATGAGCGCCAAGTTGGAATTGAGTCTTTAAAAAATTTGGTGTTGCGTTATAGTCAGGCCGAGGATAAGTGTTTGGCAGTTTTATATGTGAAGGATGAGAATTTTGCAATTTTTGATTTGGCTCTTAATGAAGTGGTTGGCTGGCAAATAATTTACTCAGACCCGCAATCGCCCGCGACGGTGATAACCAAGGTTTTGCATCAGCAGGGCCGTGATTACTTGGAAGAGAAAATTGATTTCTTAAAATTGCGTTTTCGTCATTCTAATTTTTTTCAAATCAACCCGCCCTTATTTGGTGAGCTGATGAATTTTGTTAAAGATAATATTAAAAAGGGTGGAGACTTGATTGATCTCTATGCTGGCGTGGGCACGATTGGTTTCTTTTTGACCAAACAATTTAATAATATTATTAGTGTTGAGTTAGATGATGAAGCGGTGAAGATTGCACAGGAAAATATTGCTATCAATAATTTG
>Ga0180015_1000435_pt1 | contig 12105 bp, 8 predicted proteins | sample KR13_S2_MetaG_FD_116508 | JGI IMG/M metagenome (GOLD analysis project Ga0180015, IMG submission 116508) | Groundwater microbial communities from the Olkiluoto Island deep subsurface site, Finland - KR13_S2_MetaG | ecosystem: Environmental > Aquatic > Deep subsurface > Groundwater | place...
AAACGCAACAAGGGGGACAGGCCTCAATCAAGGTGGAAGGGCCTGGCGGAACAGGTAGTACTCGTACATCCTCCAAAGGGCGGATATGGCGCGCTCGGGGCTGGAGAAAACCAGCGAGCCCCGGGAGTGTATAAACTCGCTGTGGTAGCCCTCGAACATCTTCACCAGCATGACCGGTTTTCCGTACTGCCCGGTGAGCTCGATGGAACGCTCCAGGAACCTCTCGTCGTGCTCCTGGAAATCCGGGAAGCCGGAGATGGTCCCCAGGGCTACTACCGAGTCGATGGAGTCGCTCGCCATCAGCATCTCCATGCACTGAAGATGGCAGTCCAGGTCGAGGCTTCCCACGAGGTCGATCGGGTTTCCCCCGCTCCAGTAAGAGGGGAGCAACCGGTCGAGCGCCTCGAGGGTACCGTCGTCCAGGGGGGCGACCTCGAAGCCGGTCTCCTGGCACATGTCGGCGCCGACCACTCCCCAACCGCCGCCCCAGCTTATTATCCCGACCCTTGGGCCCCGGGGGAGCGGAAGGCTGGAGAACGCCTTGGCGAGGTCCAGGATCTCCTCGGTGGTCCGGGCCCTTACGATCCCCACCTGGGAGAAACCGCCGTCGCTTATGTCGTCGGAGGTTGCCATGGCCCCGCAGTGGGACCGTGCCGCCCGCGCGCCGGCGGATGTCCTTCCCGCCTTGTAGGCGACCAGCGGCTTTCGCCGCGTGACCTTCCTGGCGGAATCGAGGAACCCCCTCGCGTCCTTGAAGCCCTCGATGTAGGCGAGCACCACACTCGTCCTCTCATCGCCAGCGAAGTAGGAGAGGTAATGCTCCATGGAGAGGTCCGCCTCGTTGCCGCTGGACGCGAAGTAACTGAAGCCGATGCCGTCCTTCTCACCCCTGCCCAGTATCTGAGTGCCGATGTTCCCGCTCTGGGAGACGAGCGCGACTCCCCCGGGCCGGGGGCGCGCCAGGCTCATGTAAGCGTAGAGGCTGCTGGGGGTGCTCATTATGCCCATCGTGTTCGGCCCCATCAGGCGGCAGTTGCCGGCGGCTTCCACCAGAAATCGCTCGGCCTCGAGGCCGCTTTCGCCTACCTCGCCGTAACCAGCGGGGATAACGATGGCGAACCTCGCGCCGGCCGCAGCGCACTCCCGGACGACCTCGAGAGTGTCGCGGGCCGGGGTGCATACCAGCGCCACATCGACGGTGCCGGGGACCGAACCGATGCCAGGGTAGGCGGCCATGCCCAGGACGGTATTCGTCCTCGGGTTGACGGGATAAACGTTGCCGCGGTAGCCGCCGCCCACGATGCTGTCGAGGATCCTGTGCCCCCACTTCCCCGGGTCGTTGGAGGCACCGATGAGGGCGATCGAGTTCGGGTTGAACAGGAGTTCCAGATCGGCGCTTCTGTCTTTTTTCATCCTCGACCTTCCGTGACTTGCCGTAGCATTGTCACGGGAATAATACCAGATTACAACCCCATCCTCCTTGAGTGCGGACTACAGTCCGCATCCCTCTCCACGTTTCAATACGCGGGAAGTGGTGCGGCAAGATAAGTGAAAGGCGGTCATATGGAGTACTACATCGGAACAGACACCGGCGGGACGTTCACCGACTGCGTGGTCATAGACTCGCAGGGGAAGATCACTATCGCCAAGTCCCCGTCCACGCCGAAGAACTTCGCCGACGGCTTGATGGACGTGCTCCGGGCGGCGGCGCGCAACAGGGACATGGAGATAGACGACCTGCTCTGCGCGTCGAGGACGTTCATGCACGGATGCACCGTGGCCACCAATACCCTCATCAACCACAACGGCGCCCGCGTAGGGATCATTACCACCAGGGGCTTCGAGGATACGCTCCAGGTGATGAGGGCCTCGGGGACGGTCCAGGGGCTGCCGGTGGAAGCCTGGTACCACAAGGGCCAGAACCCGAAGCCGTTCGAGCTGGTAAAACCGGAGTGCGTAAGGGGAGTGACCGAGCGTATCGACCGGAAAGGCGCCGAGGTGGTGGCGCTGGGCAGCGGGGAGGTCGAGTCGGCGGCCCGGTATCTCATCGAGGAGATGGGTTGCGAGGCGATCTCGGTGTGTTTCCTGTGGTCTTTCGTCAACAGCGGCCATGAGGTCCGGGCCAGGGAGATCGTCAAGGAGATCTATCCCGATATCTACGTGGACTGCAGCCACGAGATAGTCGGGCTGATAGGCGAGTACGAGCGTTTCAGCACCACCGCCATGAACAGCTATCTGCGCCCCGAGGTCGAGGGCTACGTCACCGACCTCGGCGACAGGCTGAAGGACAGGGGGATGGCCGCGGAACTGCTCATGATGCAGGCCAGCGGGGGCTGCCTGCCCGGCCTGGAGGCGGCAAGGCACGCCGTCTCCATCGTCGGCTCCGGCCCCACCGGGGGTGTCCTGGCGGGCAAGATAATCGGGGACCTCATCGGCAAGGAGAATATCATTACCACCGACATGGGAGGGACGTCGTTCGACATCAGCCTCATCGCCAGGGGTGAGATATGTTTCACCAGGAAGTCGTTCCACGAGAGACACGCGGTAGGCGTGCCCATGGCGGAGATCGTTTCCATCGGCGCCGGTGGAGGGAGCATCGCCCACGTGGAGGAAGGGATAATGAAGGTCGGGCCCACCAGCGCGGGCATGGACCCCGGGCCTGTCTGCTACAGCAAGGGGGGCGTCGAACCCACGGTCACCGACGCCAACATCGTCCTGGGGTTCCTGAACCCGGATTACTTCCTGGGTGGGGAGATGTCCCTGGACAAGGAGGCGGCCGAGCGCGCCATCGCGGAAAAGCTGGCCGGCCCGCTGGGCATCTCGGTGATGGAGGCCGCCGCCGGCGTATTCAGGATCGTTAACGCGCACATGGCCGACGCCACGCGCTTCTACGCCCTGCAGCACGGGTTCGACCCCAGGGATTTCGCGGTTCTTGCGTTTGGCGGGGCGGGCCCCGTCCACGCCGCCGGGTTCGGGGAGGAGATGGGCGCGAAGTCCATTATCGTGCCGCTGGCGGGGCTCTCCACCGTACTGTCGGCGTTCGGGATCTGCAACTCGGACGTGGTCCGCTTCTACTTCTCATCGATCGGGATGCCGTTTCCTCCCGAGGATTTCGAGCGGCTGAACAGCATCTACACCGAGATGGAGACGAATGGCGGGAAGGACTTGTCCGAGTACGGCTTTTCCGACGACGAGATAGAGACGCTCCGATCGGCGGGGATGCGGTACCATCTGCAGCTAACCGATATAGACGTACCGATTCCGCCCGGCACTATCGACGAGGAGATGGCGGACCGGATCATGGAGTTGTTCGACACCAGGTACGCCGAGCTCTACGGGGAGACCGCGGGTTTCAAGGAGGCGGGACGGGACATGATAAGCGAGTTCGTCCGGGTCATCGGGCGGACCCTAAAGGGGAAGGTGGAGGCCGCGGACATGGCCGGCCCCGACCCGGCGGCGGCCCTGAAGGGAACGCGAGAGGTCTTCTTCGGTCAGGCCGGGGAGATGGTGGAGACCTCGATATACGACGGGGACGCGCTCGTCTCCGGCAACGTGGTCGAGGGGCCGGCGATACTCGAGATGATAGGTACCACCGTGGTCGTCTCGCCGGGGTATACGGCACAATACGACGAGTTTCGAAACGTTCACCTCGAGAGAGCATAACGGGAATCCCCCTTCCTCCCCCCTCTGGGAGGAGGATTGAGGTGGGGGGCCCGGGAGACGATCAGCAGCGTGTAGACCACCACGATCAGGAGGACAGAGATGGAGCAGGGAACCGTTGACACCACACAGGTAGAGAAGTTCGGGCAGCCAAGCCCCAACCTGCCGCCGCCGAAGCCGCTGAAGGAGACGTTCAAGCTCAAGGAGCCGCCGCTGGAGCTCGACGCCATAACCTACGAGATACTGAAGCACCGGCTGTGGTATGTAACGCTCTCGGTGGGGGAGACGCTCAAGAAGGTGTCGGGGACCACGGTGGTGGTCGAGGGCAACGACTTCTCGGTCTACCTCACGGACGATGACGGGGCGCCGGTGTTCCTTGGCCCCTACGTCATGATGCACTCCGGGATAGCGGACCTCCTGATAGCCAACACACTGGAGTTCAACAGCGAGGACCCCGGCATCAACGACGGCGACATGTTCTTCTCCAACGACCCGTGGGGAGGGCCGATCCACCAGTGCGACTGCGCGACCGTCTGCCCCGTTTTCGTGGACGACGAGCTGTTCGCCTGGACCGGGGTAACCCTGCACCAGATAGATATGGGGGGTGTGCAGATCGGCGGGCTGTGCCCCAGCGCCAGGGACTGCTACGCCGAGCCCAGCATCTACCCGTTCATCAAGATAATGGACCGGGGCGCTTTCCGTTCCGACATCGACCGGCTTATCCGGCGGAACTCGCGCCTTCCCGGGATAGTGGCGCTGGACATCCGGTCCATGATCGGGGCCAACGAGAAGGCCAGGGAAGACCTCCAGGAGCTGGTTGAGAGGTACGGCAGGGACGTGGTCAAGTCGGCAATGATAATGATACAGAACAAGACCTCGGAGGCGTTCAAGAAGAGGATTTCGGGCCTACCGAAGGGCAAGATTCGGGGCAGGGATTTCCTGGAGATAGGGGGAAGCGCGCCGGAACTCCAGGACGACATATACGAGGCTCAGGTGACCATGACCAACACCGGTGAGAAGCTCATATTCGATTTCTCCGGGACGTCCGAGCAGTCATCGGGGTTCGTAAACTGCGCGATAGGAGGCCTTCGCTCCGGGACGCTCACCGCGCTGGTGGAATCCCTTGCCTGGGACCTCCCCTGGAACGCGGGCCTGCTGGCCAACATGGAGATAATCACCCAGGAGGGGACGGTGAACAACGCGACACACCCGGCGGCGGTCTCCGACGGCATCCAGGAGGCGGCGATCATTACCTTGAGCGCCGCGGTCCGGCCGGTCGCGCTCCTGTGCATGATGGATGAGGAACTACGGGAGTTCTCCTACTGTACCAGCGGGGGCTGCTACCTGGGCAACACCATGGGCGGCCTGGACGAGAAGGGGGATATCTGGGGGACGCTGCTCATGGACACGGTAAGCGGCCTCGCCTACGGAGGCAACGCCGGGAAGGACGGGGTGGACCTGGCCGGGACCGCCGGCCTGCCTTACTCGCTGATGGCCAACGTGGAGACCAACGAGTTCCACTACCCGCTGCTCTACCTGTTCCGCCGGATGTCCTCCGACTGCGGCGGCGCCGGGTTCCACCGGGGCGGCAACAGCATAGAGCTGTGCCTGACGCTGCACGACACCGCCTACATGCTGCTCCTGCTCTGGACCCACGGGTTCGAGTTCCCCAACGCCATCGGGGGGAGCGGCGGCCTGCCGGGCAGCAGCGCCATCAGCCGGCTGGCACTGGCGACGAACATCGAAGAACGTTTCGCCTCGGGGGAGGTGCCCCAGGACATAGAGGAGCTCGACCCTCAGCCGCTCAACGCCAAGAGCGAGTCCCACCTCGGGGCCGGCTCGGTGCTATTTCTATCCTCGGGGTCGGCCGCCGGCTACGGCGACCCGAACAAGCGGGACCCGGACGCGGTCTTGAGGGATGTGAAGCTGGGGCACGTCTCGGTGGACGCGGCGCTCAAGTTCTACGGCGTGGTCGTTAGCGAAGGCCCGCCGCGGGTGGACCGGGAGGCGACGGAGAAAGAGCGCGAGCGGATCATAGAGGAGAGATTGGCGCTGGGGAAGAAGCCCGCCGACTGGGGCGAGCTGGTGGCGGCCGACCTGAAGGAGGACGGATGGGAGGAAGGCGCCGCCGCCGGTCCTGACCCGGGGGAGAAGGCCGAGGGAACGGTGCTTCTCTCGGTGGGAATGGGCCTGGACATCGTCAAGGGCGCCTACGGCGAGATATCCTGGGCCTGCCACGACTGTTCCCGGCGGTACTGCGACGTCGCCTCAAACCCAAAGATGGAGGCCAGGATAAGGGTCGGGCGGCTGACGGAGCTCGGTGGCCCCCGCTCGGCGTCGGTGCGCCTGGACACCCCCCGGTTCTTTTTCCGGCAGTTCTACTGTCCGGGGTGCGGGTTGATGTGGGATGGGGAGGTAGCGCGGGCGACCGACCCCATAATGCACGATATAGAGCTGGACCCCGAGTACCTTGATTCCCTGTAGGTCACGGACAAAGGCAACCGCTACAAGGAGGCGGCAATGGTAAGAGCGATTGACGTTCACGTCCATCCCGGATGCATGGAGATGGCGGAGGCAAGCGGAAAGTACGCGGAGTCCGCGGTAAAGTACTTCGGGCTCGACCCTGAGACGTTGCTCATGGGCATGGAGGATACCGCGAAGGAGTACCGTGACCTGGACATGATGGCGGTGCTACTGGCCTGGGACGCGGAGTCGAACACAGGGCTGCCCCGGCTCACCAACGACTTCATAGCCAGGAACGTCAAGGAGTTCCCCGAGGTCTTCCTCGGGTTCGCCTCCGTGGACCCCTGGAAGGGGAAGATGGCGATAGCGGAAGTGGAGCGGGCTATCGAGGAACTGGGTCTCATCGGGGTGAAGTTCCAGCAGTCGGCCCAAGCGTTCTACCCTGACGATGAGCGATTCTATCCCCTGTGGCAGAAGATAAGCGACCTCGGAGTCCCGGCGCTGTTCCACATGGGCACCACCGGCTTCGGTGCGTACGCCCCCGGGGGGTACGGCATCAAGCTCGGTTACTCCAGGCCGATACCGCATGTGGATAACGTGGCCGCCGACTTCCCCGACCTGTCGGTAATCTGCGCACACCCGGGGTGGCCCTGGGAGGAAGAGGTGCTGGCGATAGCCATGCACAAGACCAATGTCTTCATGGACCTATCGGGCTGGACGCCTAAGGCCATCCCCAAGTCGGTCATAAAGCAGGCGAACAGGGGCCTTGCCGACAGGTATATGTTTGGTACCGACTACCCGGTGTTGAGGCCCGGGTACTGGGTGGAAGCGTTTGAGCAGGTGGATTTCAAGGACGAGGTAAGGCCGAAGATACTCCTGGAGAACGCGAAGAGAATACTGAAGCTGGATGTCTAAAGGCGATAGAAACGCAAGATGGTGACAGGCACCAAACGCAGGCACCAAACGCAACAAGTTTAGACGTAAAGTACTTGCGAAAGGTGACAGGCACCAAACGCAATATTATCCAAAAGGGGGGTGACGGGGATGAACTTCGTTGAGTACCTGGAGAGGTCGGCTGAGCGTTTCCCGGACAAGGTCGTACTTATCCGGGACGAACAGGAGGTGACCTACTCCGAGCTGCTCCGTGACGTGAACCGGTTCGGTAACGCGCTCGCCTCCGTGGGTATAGGCCCGGGAGACAAGGTGGCGCTGATGATGAACAACCGGCCCGAGTTCGTGGTGGTCTACTACGGGACCGCCAAGATAGGGGCGACGGTGGTGTTGGTGAACACGCTTCTCAAGAAGGACGAGATCAAGTATATCCTGGAGGACTCCGGGTGCAGGATTCTCGTCGCCAACGAGACCGGGGCACGGGAGTTCGCGGACGCGGCCGGTGAGATTCCAGCTATCGAGCGGGTCATCTGCACCGACCTGGTCGATGGGACCACGCTGTTTTCCGACTTCATCTCGGGCCAGCCGGAGGAACTGGAGACGTACGACGCCGACCCCGACGACGTCCCCGAGATAAAGTACACGTCGGGGACAACCGGCACCCCCAAGGGCGTGATGCACACCCACCGGAACATCACGATCTTCGCCGAGACCGTAACCGGGATGAACGACCTGTCGGAGGCCGACCGGGCGATGCTCTTCCTGCCCCTGTACCACGGGTTTGGTGACATGTGCTGCCTTCACCCCACGCTGCGTAACGGGGCGAGCATGGTGCTGCAGGACCCGCTGGACCTCCAGCGGATATTCGAGGACATTGACCGCTATAAGTGCACGTCCCTTCCCGGCGTCCCGGCGTTCTTCTTCATGATGTGCCAGTTTCCCGACGCCGACAAGTACGATATGTCCTCCCTGCGTTTCTGCGCCGGTGGCGGGCAGTCGATGCCCAGGGAGGTAACCGACGAGTTCGAGGAGAAGTTCGGCTGCGTGATACTGGAGGGGTACGGGCTTACCGAGAGTACCGCGGGGACCGCCAGCAACGCTCTGGACAAGCCGCGCAAGGTGGGTTCCGTGGGGCTGCCTCTGCCGTGCATCGAGGTGAAGATATTCGACGATGACAACAACGAGGTCGCACAGGGAGAACGGGGCGAGATCGTCATCAAGGGCGACCTCAACATGAAAGGGTACCTGAACAAACCCGAGGAAACCGAGGAGGTCATGAAGGGTGGATGGCTCCACACCGGGGATATCGGGATGTTCGACGAGGACGGATACCTCTACATTGTGGACCGTAAGAAGGAGATGATAATCACCAGCGGGGAGAACGTCTATCCCAGCGAGATAGAGGGGACACTCTACGGGCACCCGGCCATAGGTCAGGTGGCGGTGGTGGCCGCCCCCGACCCGAGGCGGGGCGAGGTCCCCAAGGCGGTGGTCGCGTTGAAGCCGGGGGCCACCCTGACCGAGGAGGAACTCATCGACTGGTGCAAGGAGCGCATGGCGATGTTCAAGGTCCCCAGGGTCGTGGAGTTCAGGGAGGGCCTGCCCGTCGGCCCCACCGGCAAGGTGGCGAAGAAGGAGCTGTGAGCAATTCCGGACCGCTGGGTGACGGCGCCGCCGCCAGTGCGGAGGTGAACTCCATTGCCTGAACTGAACAACCTCTTCAGCGAGATCGAGCTGGGCGGCATGGTGTTGAAGAACAGGATAGTGATGCCGCCGATGCTTACCGGCTTCGCCGCCGAGGACGGGTCGGTGACCGACAGGATGCTCGCCTACTACCGCGAAAGGGCGAGGGGGGGCGCCGCACTTATAACCGTGGAATCGACCAACATCGAGGTGCCCTCCGGGGACCATTACCTGAGGCAACTCTCCATAGGAGATGACCACTTCTGCGAAGGGCTCGCGTCGCTTGCCGGAGCGATACAGGAGGGCGGTGCGAAGGCCTCGATACAGGTAGGCCACCAGGGTCGGTACTGCGCTCCGTTCATAACCGGCACCGGGCCGCTGTCGCCCTCCCGTGAGGACCCTTTGGATTACTGGCCGGAGTCCCAGGAGATGGGTGAGGACGATATCCACCGCGTCACGTGTGAGTTGGCCGCCGCGGCAGGCCGCGCCCGCGACGCCGGTTTCTACGCGGTGGAGTTGCACGGGGCGCACGGCTACCTCTTATGCCAGTTCCTTTCCCACCTGACGAACCGCAGGGAGGACCGTTACGGCGGGGACGTTGTTTCGAGGGCCGCGTTCCCGGTGGAGGTCGTAGAGGCGGTCCGCGCCGAGGTGGGGGAGGGGTTCCCCATCGTACTGCGGCTTTCAGCCGACGAGTTCGCCCCCGGGGGGATAACTGTTGAGGATACAGTTGTGACCGCGGGCATGGCCGAGGACGCCGGGGTGGACTGCCTGCATATCTCCGCCGGCAGCCATCAGTCGAAGAAGCCCATGTCGATCGCACCGATGGCGTTCCCCCGGGGTTGTCTGGTGCACCTCGCCTCGCGGGTGAAGCAGGCGGTCAACGTACCGGTGATGGCGGTGGGACGCATCAACGACGCCATACTGGCGGACTCCATAATGGGGGAGGGCAAGGCGGACCTGATAGCGATGGGGCGCGCGCTTATCGCCGACCCGGAGCTTCCCGCTAAGGTGGAGCGTGGCGAGGAGGGAACGATAAGGCCCTGTATCGCGTGCAACACCTGCATCGACGAGTCGGTCATGCGCGCCCAGCCACTTGTCTGCGCGGTGAACGCGAGGGTGGGCGTCGAGGAGGAGCGGGAGATAAAGCGCGCCGGAACCCCCCGGTCGGTGGCCGTCCTGGGCGGGGGGCCGGCCGGGATGGAGGCGGCGCGGGTGGCTGCCCTGAGGGGCCACAGGGTCACGCTCCACGAGAAGGGGCCGGAACTCGGCGGGCAACTGCTCCTGGCCTCGAAGCCGCCGTTCAAGGAGGAGATAGCCAACCTGACCCGGTACCTGGAATCGGAGATGAGCCGGTTGGGAGTTGGCGTCGAGCTTCGTAGCACGCTGGATGAGGACGAGGTGTTGGGGGCAGAGCAGGACGCAGTGGTGGTTGCGACCGGCGCCCTTCCCTGAATACCCGAGATACCGGGGACCGGTCGGAGGAATGTCTTGACGGCGGGAGAGGTTCTAGCCGGAGAGGAGGCGCCTCCAGGGGATGCCGTGGTGGTCCTGGGGGGAGAGATGATCGGTGTTGAGGTGGCGGCGTACCTGGCCCAGCGGGGCAAGATAGTATCCATCACCCGCCGGGGGGAGAAACTGGCGGAGAACATGGGCCGTACGATGAGGAGGGTCTTCCTGGATTACCTGAGGGAGAACGGCGCCGGTATCCACACCGGCGTCACCTACCGTAAGATTACCGGGGAGGGCCTGCTCATCCTGGATGAGGAGGGGCGGGAGGTCCTTCTGCCGGCCGACCTCATCGTGATTGCCGCCGGGCTTGTTCCCGAGGAATCAGCAGAGCGCGTGGTGGAGGGTGCCGGTCTCGAGGTGTTCCGGGTCGGGGACTGCTCCAAGCCCAGGAACATACGCTGGGCCGTACACGAGGGATTCGAGGCGGGGTTCGAGATATAAACCGGTTGACGTCAAGGAGGTTTCGATGAGCAGTAGTTTGTTCCAGCCGGAGCACGAGGTGTTCCGCACCAGCTTGAGGGAGTTCATAGACAACGAGCTTGCCCCCCACGCCGACGAGTGGGAGGAGGCCCGCGAGGTTCCCCGGGAGGTGTTTACGAAGATGGGGGACCTGGGCTACCTTGGGATGCGCTACCCGGAGAAGTACGGGGGAGGAGACGACCCCCTTGCTGAGGCTGTTCTCCATGAGGAGATGGTCAGGTGCCACTCCGCCGGGGTCGCGGCTGACATAGGGGCCCACGTGGGCATCGCCATGCCCCACATCCTTTTCAACGGTTCCGAGGAGCAGAGGGAGAAGTACCTCATACCCGGTATCAAGGGAGAGATGATCGGCGCACTGGGGATAACCGAGCCCGACGCGGGAAGCGACGTGGCAAGCATAACCACCCGGGCGGAGAAGGACTCCGATGGCTGGATTATAAACGGGAGCAAGACGTTCATCACCAACGGGGCGCGCTGCGACTTTATGGTCCTGGCGGCCAAAACCGACCCGCAGAAGGGCTACGGCGGCATGTCCATGTTCGTGGTGGACAGCGACACCCCCGGCTTCGAGGTCACCCGCAAGCTGGACAAGCTGGGGTGGCATGCCTCCAGCACCGGAGAACTCGCGTTTACCGACATGAAAGTCCCCGGCGATGCCCTGATAGGCGAGGAAGGCAAGGGCTTCTACCATATCATGGGCGGGTTCGTCTGGGAGCGGCTGCTCATGTCGCTGGGCTCGGTGGCCAGCGCCCAGATGGTAATGGACAGCACTGTAGAGTACGCAAAGCAACGCCGGGCGTTCGGCCAGGCGATAGGCAAGTTCCAGGTTATTGCCCATTACTTCGCCGACATGGCTACCCGGATAGAGGCTGGAAGGTGGCTTACCTACCACGTACTGGAGAAATATGTCGAGGGGGAGAACCCCATCAAGGAGGCATGCATGGCCAAACTCTTCTCCTGCAGGATGGTCTGCGACGTGGTGGATACCTGCCTCCAGGTCTTCGGCGGCTATGGCTACATGGAGGAGTACGGCATCGCCCGCGCCTACCGTGACGTGCGAATCATGCCCATAGGCGGCGGCACCGACGAGATAATGAAAGAGGTCATCTCCGGCATGATGGGCCTGGGAGGCGCCCGGTAACTGAATCCTTCCAGGATGACCGTCTTCAGATGGCTGAGGTCGCTGTTCCGGAGAAACTGTTCCGGTCGATGCTCTCACAAATCCACCGCCTGGGGAGGGCGAACATGAGGGCGCCCGCCTTGAGCCTTTGAAAGCGGAAGACAATGCCTGGTGCTCTCTTTCCCCACCCCTACGCATAGCATCTAACTGAATTTCCGGCACGGCAAAATCAGATTTCCCTGTTCTCGGACTGGCGGGACCAGGTTCAGGCCTGATCACAAGCCCGAAACCGCTTA
>Ga0180015_1000436_pt1 | contig 12103 bp, 8 predicted proteins | sample KR13_S2_MetaG_FD_116508 | JGI IMG/M metagenome (GOLD analysis project Ga0180015, IMG submission 116508) | Groundwater microbial communities from the Olkiluoto Island deep subsurface site, Finland - KR13_S2_MetaG | ecosystem: Environmental > Aquatic > Deep subsurface > Groundwater | place...
GTACATCCTGCCGGTTGTAAGATAAAACGGATATTCGCTGTCAGGCAGTTCCGCGGGAGGCCGGTAATCAATGCATTCAAAATGCCCCTTTCCCCTTGCAAAAGAACCTTTATGTAAAAAAGGAGTCCCTGGATGCTCCTTGTCCGGGCATGGCCAGAAAAGTCCCCATTCATCCTCGAGCCTGTTGTAAAATACCCCTCCGTAAATAGGTGTCAGCAATGCTATCTCCTCCATGATTTCAGCCGGAGAATCATATTCCATGGGATAATTCATTCGTTTGGACAGTTCACATACTATCTGCCAGTCAGGTCTGCTGGAACCAACAGGAGGAATCGCCATTCGAACCCTCTGAATGCGACGTTCAGTGCTGGTAAACGTACCATCTTTTTCAGCAAATGATGCAGCCGGCAATACAACATCCGCATATTCCGCTGTTTCTGTCAGAAATATGTCTGATACCACCAGGAATTCCATCTCTTTCAAAACAGCTCTGATTTTGTTAATATCAGGATGGCTCATGGCCGGGTTTTCTCCCATGATAAACATGCCGTGGATTCTTTTCCCATCAAACATTTCAATACTGGTCAGCCCAGGTGACGCTGGGAGCTCTGTCTTCCACAAATTCTTAAATTTCTTTCTTACATCATTGTCAGCAACATCCTGATAGCCGGAAAGAGTTCCGGGCAATGCTCCCATATCGCATGCACCCTGAACATTATTCTGGCCGCGCAAAGGTCCAACGCCGGTAAATTCCTGCTCAACATGACCGGTCAGCATGGCAAGATTGGCTATGGATTCAACATTATCCGTTCCTGATATATGCTGCGTTATTCCCATTGAATAGATTATCATAGCGCGCTTAACACTGGCATATAAACGAGCTGCCCTTCTGAGACCCTCTAAAGGAATACCGCAGACTTTTTCAACATACTCGAGATCAAAATTTTCCAGATCTTTGCTGAACGCATCAAAATTCTCTGTACGCATCCTTATAAAGGAATCATCATAGAGTTTTTCTTCAAAGATGATCTTCATCATGCCCTTCAGCCAGATTACATCTGTACCAAGACGCGGCTGAAGATAAACATGTGCAAATCTACTCAATTGTATACGGCGGGGATCTATGACAATAAGTTTTGCCCCTCTTTCAAGGGCATCAAATATAAAACGTGCTATCTGGGGGTGCTGCTCGGTAGTATTTGAACCGGTTACTAAAATTAGCTCAGCGCCTGCGAGTTCTGTTATAGAATTTGTCATGGCACCGGAACCAAAGGCATGGTTTAATCCTATTACGCTGGAAGAATGGCAAAGCCGGGCGCAGTGATCAACATTATTTGTCTTTAACACCGCCCTGGCAAACTTCATCAATAGATAATTCTCCTCATTTGTGCACTTTGCAGACGAAAGAATTCCCAAAGCATCTGGCCCGTATTTGTCTTTGATCTGAGTCAATTTTGCAGCAGTCAGATCAAGCGCTTCACTCCACTGAGCCTTTTCAAGGCGTCCATTTTTTCGAATCAAAGGAAAGCGAAGGCGGTCTTTATGAAGAACAAATTCAAAGCTGTTCCATCCCTTGATGCACAGGTTGCCGCGGGAAACAGGGTGCTCTCTGCTGGGGATTACTCCGACTAGCTTCCCGTCATCTACTTCAAGATACAAATTGCACCCGCATGCGCAGAAACAGCAGGTCGTCAGCACTCTGTGCATAAATATGCCTCTTTTTTTAATTTGGCCTATCCCGTATTTATTGTTTTTAAATGACTTTTTATCATATTATATATATAAATCAAGAAGATCGAATAAGTCACATATATTCCTTTATCACACAATCTGATTTAAACTGAATTAAACTTGACATAATTTCATATAATGCTCATATTTTCATAAATTTATTTTAAAGGATTTAATATATTATGCTGCTCAAACTTTTTCTTGCATTCACCCTAATACCTGTTGTTGAAATATACCTGCTGATAAAAATCGGCTATTCAATAGGGGCGCTTAACACAGTGTTAGTTGTAATCATAACCGCCTTTGCAGGAGCAGCACTGGCTCGCATACAGGGCCTGCAAACCATGCTTCGGATCAGGACCAGCCTTCAGCAGGGAATAATGCCCACCGAAGACCTGATTGACGCATTTATAATCTTCGTAGCAGGAATTGTCCTTTTAACCCCTGGATTCCTCACTGACATTGCTGGCCTGCTACTGCTTTTTCCGGTAACCAGATATCACTTCAAACGATATTTAAGATCTAAATTCGACCAGTGGATCAAAGATCAGACTATACATATCAAACGCTTTCCTGAATAACATTTCTCATGAATAACTCGTAACACTTTAGCGCTAATCGGGCAAAAGGGAACATTTTTCAAAGGTTTCAACGGAGCTGTTGAAATCCGCTGACAATGAATTGTACAGCAAGAACTGCAAGCAGAAGCCCCATGAGGCGTGTAACTACTCGAATACCTCCGACGCCCATCATCTTCCGAATCCATTCTCCGAAATAAAAAACAAAATAAATAACAAGGCAGGCTATAATAATTGCTATGAACAATAAAGGCATGCCAATGGGGATGTCGGGGCGCTGCTGCCACACCAGAACAGCAGTTATGGCGCCAGGGCCTGCAAGCATGGGGGTTGCAAGCGGCACCAGGGCCACATTATGCTTTTCAATACCTTCCTGTTCTTCCTTCTGGGTTGTCTTAATTCCCCCTGGGATTAAACGAAGCATCTGCAAAGCATAAATAAAAAATATCAAACCTCCTGCGATCTGAAAAGCCGGAAGGCTTATCTTAAAAAACCTCAATACAAGATCACCGGTAAGACCGAAAAAAATTAAAATAAAACAGGCAGCCAATGAGGCAATGGCCGCCATTTTCCGTCTCTCACTTAGAGTATTCCGCTCCGTAAAAAGAAGAAAAAATGAAAGATTACCCAGAGGGTCCATGATTATAACTAGCGGGATAAGAATAGTTATAAAATGTTGTATTGTTTCCATTTTTTTATTATTCTTAAAAAGATCTTATGAAATGGTAGAAATCTAACTTCCTTTTAAATAAACGAAACCGGTCTAACACGAAAGTTCATGCAGACTTTCACAACTTGCTGTGGAATTTTAATTTTTACAATACGGAATTTTCACAAAAAAAACAAATCAAATTAAGCCTTGTATCTATTTAAGGATTTCAAACTAATAAACCACTAATCAACATTTTTGGCAGGACTAATATTTTCAAGTGATAGGTTTTTATTGCAAAAAGATGGTGAAGGCGGCGGGAGATAGGAGAACAATTTGGAATATATAAAATAAAAGGGTATTCCCCCTCATAATTCGATGGAATACCCTTTTTTAACTCAGAAGTTGATCTAAACCACAGTAACATTTACTGCAGCAGGACCTTTTTGTCCTTGCTCTATGTCAAAGGTAACTCGGTCGCCTTCATTAAGAGCCTTGAAACCGCTTGCATTGATTCCTGAATGATGAACAAATACATCTGGACCTTCTTCCTGCTCTATGAAGCCGTATCCTTTACTGCTATTAAACCATTTCACAATTCCATTAGCCATAGTTGACACCCTCCTTTCAAAAAATTCTCATAGCTTCAAACTTCAGGATGCCATTTTGACAAATGGGTCTTTCCTTTAGAACGAAACCGGCGGCCAATTAAGGACAAGCCATTATTGATTAAATAAATAATACCACTTTTTAGGTGGAAAGCAAGTTTATTTTCGATCTTCCTTGAAAATTGAAATAAATGGTGGAGGCGGCGGGAGTCGAACCCGCGTCCGAAAATATTCCGCACGGGCATCTACATACTTAGCCTGAACTTTAGCTTTCGCCTGTTCAAGTCTCCTCCAGGCAGGATGCTTGAAAGACTATCCTGTTTAAGTTTCGCTAATCCTGAAACAGGAAATCAGGAAAAGCTATCCCGCTAGTCGTCGCCCTTACCGGATGCGCAGGAATAACCCGACAGGACGTTAGCCTTTTAAGCGGCTAAAGCGTAATTATAATCATCTGCGATTATATTTAGGTCCCCGCCTTTTTTACGAGCAGACAGGAGCTCGGTATGCAGCCAGAACTTCTTTATCTCCGTCGAAGCCATTTCGCCCCCATAGGAAGGAAATGTTGCAGATGTATTTAAAAGAACCTTATATATAAATAAGTGATAATTGCCTTAATGTCAAGCTTTCAAAGATTGATGAAATAGTAAAAAGTTTTTTTGAGCGGCATTGAGCATTTTGGGCTTAAGTGAGGAGAATCAGTCTATTGCTAATATATAAATATTATCAAATGGTTAGATATGAATTTATCAATGTCCCTTTTTTTCTCTGTCTAATTCCCTTCTTTGATCGCGCCTTCTGATTGTCTCTCTTTTATCATGCTTGCGCTTGCCCCTGGTAAGTGCAAGTGTCATTTTTGCTTTTCCTTTTTTAAAATAAATATTTAAGGGAATCAGGGTATAACCCATTTCATTTACTTTACCATACAGCCTTTTTATCTCATACTTGTTCAACAGCAGCTTTCTGGGCCTTAAAGGTTCATGATTATTCTCCTGAGCAAAAGGATACGCTCCAATATGCACCTGATAAACAAAAACCTCTCCGTTTTTAATCTTTGCATAGGAATCCTTAAGATTTACACGACCGATTCTGAGGGATTTGACTTCGGTCCCCACAAGGACCATGCCGGCCTCATAAATATCTTCTATAAAATAATTATATCTGGCCTTCCTATTTTCTGTAACAATTTTTTTGTGCTCTATCCCCAAATGCCGTCCTCTCCAAAAAAATTCTACCGCGCATACACCTTTTCAGAAAGAATGCTGCCGAATGCTTCTCTCACCAATTTCTCAACTTCTGAGGCTGTGTTCTGTTTAAAAACATCTTTCATAAAGGCCCTGGCGTCTTCAACTTTAAGTGCCCTTATCATACTCTTTACAGCAGGAATCGACTGAGGGTTCATGCTTAATTCATCTATACCCAAGCCTAAAAGTATAGGCATGTTAATAGGATCAGCAGCCATCTCACCGCACATAAAAACTTTTATGCCCTTTTCTTTTGCTACATCAACAAGTTGTTTTATCATGCGTATAATAGCAGGATGAAGTGAATGATAGAGGTACGCTACATGTCTGTTTCCTCTATCTATTGCCAGTGAGTACTGGATAAGATCATTGGTGCCTAAACTGAAGAAATCTACTTCTCCTGCTAAAATATCCGCAATTATTACGGCAGAAGGAACTTCGATCATTATGCCGAACTCCACATCTCTGTTAAAGAGAGCTCCTTCTTTCTCCAAAGAATCGGCGGCCTCATTCAGTATCTTTTTTGTTTCAAGGACTTCCTCATAACTCGATATCATGGGAATAAGTATCCTGACATTGCCAAAAGCCGCAGCCCTTAATATAGCTCTGAGCTGTGTTCTGAAGACATCAGGATTCTTCAGGCAATACCTTATGGCTCGCAAGCCTAGAGCTGGATTGACTTCCACGTAATCAGGATTATTAATAAATGCTCTATCGCCGTTTATGTCGAGAGTACGGATAGTTACCGGTTTCGGCGCAATTACCTCGACAACATCTTTGTATTTATCAAAAAGCTCATATTCATTCGGCAAAATAGGGCTGCTCAAATACTGGAACTCTGTTCTGTAAAGCCCGATTCCATCTCCGCCGCAATCAATAACCGATACAACTTCTTCGGGAAGCTCGATATTGCCCATAACCTTTAACTGGAACCCATCAATTGTTTCAGCTTTAAGATGGCTGTCACGGGTAATAGCTGCTTTAAGTTCTTCATATTTGACGCTACGATCTCCATACTCCAAAAGAGTTTCTTCAGTTGGATGAATAATAACTACGCCTGCTGTACCATCAACAATAATTAAATCATCATTTTTAATGATATTAGTAATATTCCCCAGGCCCATGACAGCAGGAATTTCAAGGGTTCGGGCTATAATGCTTGTATGAGATGCTTTTCCGCCACGATCAGTTATAAATCCCTTTATCCGCTCAAGGTTTATCTGGCTTGCCTCTGCCGGAGAAAGATCTTGAGCAACAAGTATTACCCGCTTTCCAATATCAGCAATTTTCTCTGTATCTGCCCCAACTAAATTCATCATTATACGGTCAGATACATATACTATGTCAGTAGCCCGCTCTTTTAAATATGAGTCTGACATTTTTTTAAACATGGATTTCACGTCTGACACTACTTTTTTGAGAGCCCAGTCTGCGTTTATCCTTTCATTTTTAATAGTTTCAATTGTTTTGCCATATAGCATCTTATCTTTAAGCAAGACCTTGTGAGTTTCAAGTATATATGCATGGTCACGTAATTCCTCAGGAGCATTATTCATAATAGCAAGTAATTGGTTCTTTGCTTTATTTACGGCGCTTTTGAAACGTTTGATTTCTTCTTCAACATCATCTTCACTGATAAAATACTTCTTTACAACATCCACGCCTTCTCTATCGACCAGATAAGCCTTTCCTATACAGATGCCCGGAGAAGCATTTATTCCTGTTAATATAATTTCTCTGAAACCAATATCTGTCATATTTAGCCTAATTCTCCAAATCCTGTCTCAAATTGCCTTACAGTATCGTTTAAAACATCAAGGTCTGATTGATCATCGATCTTAAGTGTAATTTTAGACCCTTTTGCACACTCAAGAGTCAGGATGTCAAGTATGCTTGAAGCATCAACCCTTTTTTTGCCTTTAATTATCCAGACGTTATAATTTGCTTTCTTGGCGATCTCCGCAATCCTGGCAGCGGACCTCGCATGAAGACCAAGCTCGTTTATTACAATAACATCACGTGAAAGTTCAGTCACCAGTCTAATCGACAAGCCTCATATTTTCCTACTCGACCATTTTCCCATTCAACTATTTGACGATATCTGCATATGTTAAATTTTTATCAGCCCACTTATAACTTGTCAATCTGTAATCGTAGCCGTTCACGGCTTGAAACTTGAAATTGGAAAGTAGAAATTAGGGAGAGATTAAATTAGAAATTGGAAATTGGGAAGAACAGTACAAAAACATGCCTGCCCGCCATCGCTCTCGCTCAGGCGAGGCGGGCGGGAAGGCAAAATTTCTAATTTCCAATTTCAATGTTCCGTGAACGCTTACCTGTAATCAATGTATAGAATTCAGGGAACTCTAAAGAAATGTCTTCTTACGAATAGAATTCCTTTATCTTTTCAACCACATATGCCTGTTGCTCATATGAAAGTTCCGGATATACAGGGAGGGCTAAAGTATGTGAGGCAGTGTATTCGCTTACAGGGAAATCTCCTCTTCTGTAATTCAGATATGAAAAGCAATCCTGGAGATGCAGGGGGACAGGATAGTAAACTTCAGTACCTATACCTGCATCATTTAAAAACATTCTAAGATCATCTCTTTTTTCCTTCAGCTTTATAACAAACTGATTATAAATATGCCGGTTTTCCTTTTCAGCCGGCAGGTTAACTATATCATCCAGCCCAGCGTCAATAAAAAGTTCTCTATATTTATCTGCATTATTCCGGCGCGCCTCAGTCCAGCCATCAAGATAATTAAGTTTAATGGATACTATGGCTGCCTGAAGTGCATCCAGCCTGAAATTTCCTCCTACTTTTTTATGATAATATTTTAAATGCGATCCGTGAACTCTCAGCAAACGCAATTTATCAAAGAACTCATCTGAATTTGTTGTAACAATTCCACCATCTCCAAATGCTCCAAGATTTTTTGAAGGAAAGAAAGAAAAACAGCCGAAATCACTCATTGAACCCGCACGCCTCCCCTTATATTCCGCACCAATGGCCTGTGCTGCATCTTCAACAACAATAAGATTATACTTCTCTGCTATCTCAAGGATAGAATCCATGTCACAACACTGGCCATATAGATGGACGGGGATTATGGCTTTTAATTTGTTCCTTTCTTCTCTTGTCATGTTGTCTATCACCCTGTAGACGCTTTCAGATGAAATATTGTAAGTTTTAGAATCAATATCCACAAAAACGGGCTTGGCTCCAGCACGAGCTATGGAACCGGCTGTTGCAAAAAAAGTATAAGTTGGAGTGATAACGCTGTCGCCCGTTCCAATATCAGCAGCCATAAGTGAAATAAGAAGAGCATCCGTTCCTGATGAAACACCTACTGCATGTTTAGAGGAACAATATTCAGCTATCTCTTTTTCCAGTGTTTCAACACGTGACCCAAGTATAAAATTCTGGCTCTCAAAAATCTCTTCAGTAACTTTCAGGACTTCTTCTTTTATTGTCTGATACTGTGGTTTAAGATCAAGTAATGGCACTTTCATAATATTTTTCCTTCAGCCTTTAGCCTTTAGCCTTCAGCCTTTAGCCTTCAGCCTTCGAACTTTAGTTCGATATATTTACTCTAATAATATAAACCAGCTCTTTCCCCGGGTTATCAATTTTAATAGATTCATTGCCAGAAATCACTTTTGATTCTCCCTTATCCAAAAATTCGGTTTGCCTATCTGATATAATTTCTGCACGGCCTTTAATCATAATCAGATGTTGTAAGGCCGAACTGTCAACTTTAAACTGAAAATTTGAACCAGGATATATGGCAAGCCTTTCAACTTTAATATCATCTTCTTGTTCAAGAACGGTCCTGCTCCCCCAGGGATGGTAAACTGTCTTATGTTTCTGATATTCTCTTCTTCCTTTTCCCTTTAACTGGTTAACAATAGATTTTACATCCCTGCTGTTATCGATATCCGAGATAAATACAGAATCAGGCGTTTCAACGACAACCATTCTATTCAGATGGTTTGTAGCGATCAGCCGATCGCGACTCATTATGAAACAGTTTTTTGTGTCCTTTGCAATAACATCACCATCAATAACATTATTATTCTCATCTTTTGGAAGAAACTCATAAAGAGACTTCCATGATCCTATATCGCTCCATCCAAAATCAGATGGCAGAACAACACCTTTATCCGTATTTTCCATTATGGCATGATCTATAGAAATATCCGGCAGCCTCTTATATTCATCCACCGTTATGGGGCTGTCTCTTGAAATAATATCTTCCATTATTTTAAGGAGCTCTGGCTGGTATTTGCGGAATTCTTCAATCATGACGGAACCCATGAAAGCAAACATTCCACTGTTCCAAAAAAAATTTCCAGCCTTAACATACTTTTTTGCGGTTTCTGCATCTGGCTTCTCAACAAATCTCTTAATTGCTAATGCTCCATCAAATATCTCTTCAGCGCCTTCAACATACCCATATCCTGTTTCAGGGTAATTGGGTTTAATACCAAATGTTACAATATAACCCTTTTCAGCAAGATGTACCGCTGAATTTAATTTATTATGAAAACTCTCTATGTTTCTAATTACATGATCAGCCGGAAAAACACAAAGAACAGGATCCTGTTTACTTCTCAAAATATTGAATACTGCAAGCAGAATAGCGGGTGCTGTATTTCTGCCACATGGTTCACAGATGATTTTTCCTTCAGACTGGACACCTATTTCAGACATATGTCTGGCTGTCTCATGAAAATGTTCCTCTCCGCACACGATTCTTATTCTTTCTGTGTCGAGCACGGGGCTCAGCCTCTTTATGGTACTCTGGACAAGAGAATTTTTACCTATAAACTTTACAAGCTGCTTGGGATAGAGTTTTCTGGATACAGGCCAAAGACGCGTTCCAGAACCCCCTGCCAGCAAGACAGCATATACGTTTGCCATCAGATCAGGCACTTCTAAATCTTCCTTTTTTACTGTTTTCTTTTAGCTCTTTATATTCGAACTCGCATACGGTTTCTACTGCATTATAACCAAGGAGTTCATTTACTGCACGGGTCAATGACGAACCGGCCTTTAATTTCATCGTATCGGGCAGAGCTATAATTGTATCTGTTTCTTCAGGACTAAATAAATGAATATATGCATAGCATGAACCCGGATATCTTTTAAGAATATCATTCAATCTTAAAAGCAAATCTTTTCCTGTTTTATTCTTATTCAAATTAAAATGAATACTTGCAGTCCAGGTTTCCTCGGTTTTTTCAATTGGCACTACGGTATCTGCCAAAATTTTTACAGAATTCTCATCCCTTTTTACCTGGCCATGTATAATGACGGTGTTATCTTCAACCAAGAGCTCCTGAACCGCTGTATAAGCCAAAGAAAATATTATGATTTCAACAGCTCCATGCTGATCTTCCAAGGTAACAAAGGCCATTAAATCGCCCTTTTTTGTCTTTATGGTCTTAATATTAATAATAATGCCACCGATCCTGACAATTTCACCATCGTTTTTTTCTTTTAAAGAAATTGTATTCGCATTGGTGAATTTGTCCAGCAGGTCCTCGAACTTTGTCAAAGGGCGGCCGGTTATGTAAAAGCCAAGAGCTTCCTTTTCAAAAGCTAAAAGCTGTCTTTCATCCCATTCATCCATACTTGGCATTTTAGGTAGATTTATATCTTGCTGGACTCCTCCTATATTGAATAATCCCATCTGGGGATCTGTTTTCTCCTTCTGAACCCTTTGGCCATAATCAATGGCATCTTCTTCCAAAGATACCATCATCTGGGAACGAGTAGCCCCTGTAGAATCAAAGGCACCGCATTTAATAAGGCTTTCAATAACTCTTTTGTTAGCTTTTTTAAGATCCACACGTTCACAAAAATCAAACAGAGAAGAAAATCTTCCCTTTTTTCTAGCATCTACTATAGATTCAATGGCTCCTTCCCCAACATTCTTAACAGCAACCAGTCCAAACCTGATCTTCGAACCTACCACCGTAAATCCCTTGTCGCTTTCATTTATATCAGGAGGAAGTATTTGTATTCCATGATGACGGCATTCGGCTATATATTTTACTACTCCGTCAATTGAGTGAATCTCGCTGGTAAGCAACGAAGCCATGAACTCAACAGGAAAATGCGCTTTAAGAAAAGCTGTCTGATATGCAATAAGGGCATAAGCCGCGCTGTGCGACTTGTTAAATCCGTAACCTCCAAATTTTTCAATAAGATCAAACAGCTTTTTGGCTTTTTGGGATTGAATGCCTCGTTCCGTGGCCCCCCTTATAAAACGTAACCTTTGCCTGGCCATAATCGCAGGTTTTTTCTTCCCCATGGCTTTTCTTAAATCATCAGCATCAGACATGGAATAGTTAGCAACAGATGCCGCAATTCTCATAACCTGTTCCTGATACACAATAACTCCGTAAGTTTCTTTTAATATAGGCTCAAGCTCAGGCAAAAGATATATTACATCTTTTTTCCCATGTTTTCTTTTCACATAATCATCAATCATCCCGCTTTCCATGGGGCCTGGACGATAAAGAGCGACAAGTGCTATAACATCATCAAAGCATTCGGGCTTTAACCTTACAAGCAGATCCTTCATGCCGGAACTTTCCAGCTGGAACACTCCGACAGTATCGCCCGAAACAAGAAGCCTGTATGTATCAGGATCGTCCAAATTTATATTTGTAAGATCAGGAGGGGTGCCGCCCTGTTTGGCGACAAGAGATAATGTGTTTGCAATAACGGTAAGGTTGCGAAGCCCAAGAAAATCGAATTTTACAAGCCCTATTTTCTCGACACATTTCATATCGAACTGTGTCAGAACCTCTCCTTTTTTACCCCTATACAGCGGCAAATATTCCACAAGCGGTTTGTCTGCAATGACGAGTCCGGCGGCATGCGTTGATGCATGCCGGGGAAGTCCTTCCAGAACATGACAGACTTTCAGCAAATCGTCGACTTCCGGTTTTTTTTCTGCAATTAACTTAAGCCTGGGTTCCTGCTTCAGAGCATTCTCCAGACTGATATTCAAAACATCCGGCACCATTTTGGCTATTGCATCTACTTCATGCAGAGGTATATCCAGAGCGCGGCCCACATCGCGTATCACAGCCCTGGTCTTTAGTTTTCCGAATGTAATAATCTGAGCTACATATTCACCACCGCCATACTTCTCAACCACATACCTGAATATTTCTTCCCTGCCGTTTATACAGAAATCAACATCAATATCAGGCATGCTCTTACGACCGGGATTAAGAAAACGCTCAAAAATCAAGCCGTGTTCAATTGGATCTAAA
>Ga0180015_1000441_pt1 | contig 12014 bp, 13 predicted proteins | sample KR13_S2_MetaG_FD_116508 | JGI IMG/M metagenome (GOLD analysis project Ga0180015, IMG submission 116508) | Groundwater microbial communities from the Olkiluoto Island deep subsurface site, Finland - KR13_S2_MetaG | ecosystem: Environmental > Aquatic > Deep subsurface > Groundwater | place...
AATAATATATATGTAGATGAAAAGGGATACGTAGTAAAATACGACAAATCGAGGAAAAATAAGAATCTCAATGGAGTGGAAATCGGGTTTTTTATTATTGATAAAAAGGTGTTGGATCTTATGCCGGATAATAATTTTTCATTTGAGAAGGTGATCCTGTCTCAATTGATAGAAGAGCATCAGTTAGCCGGTTACCTTACTGACCATAAATATTATAGTATCGGTAGCCCCGAAAGGCTATTACTTACGGAAAAATTTCTTCAGCCGAAAAAAGTTGTATTTCTTGACAGAGACGGTGTGATTAACAGAAAAGCACCTAAAGCTGAATATGTAAAGTCATGGGATGAGTTTGAATTTCTGCCTGGCTCAATAGATGCAATGAGGTTACTGTCAAAACATGATTATAAAATTTTCATTATTACAAACCAGGCAGGAATTGCCCGTGGTGCGATGACTGAGAATGATCTTAAGTTAATTCATACGAACTTAGAAAAAGAATTAGAAAAGCACAATGTAAAGATAGAAGGCATTTATTACTGCCCTCATGGATGGAATGATGGATGTGAATGCAGGAAACCGAAACCGGGTATGCTTTACCAGGCAGCAAGAAACCATGATTTAAATCTTTCTAAAGCTATTTTTGTAGGAGATGATGAGCGTGACCTTCAGGCTGGTAACGCTACCGGATGCAGGACATTATTGGTTGATTCTGAATTATCGTTGTTGAAAATAGTAAAAGAAAAGATTATAAATGATAAATTGCCCATCCGTTGAATTTTTGTCTCAACACATCCTGACATTACTGGATGAGTCTTCTAAAAAACCCGTGATAATTCTTGTAGGTGGTTGTTCGCGTACCGGTAAAACTGTTCTTGTATCTAAACTGACAGAAAATATTATATCTTCAGGAATTAATGCTGCAGTTGTCAAACTTGATTCCTGGCTGATAAGTCTGGAAAAAAGAAAAGAAAATTCGACTGTTTTAGAGCGTTACGAAATTCCTTCAATAATTTCATCCATCAAAAAAGTCCGGCAAGGAGAAGTGATATGCCCGCCGGTTTACGATGCTGTATCCAGAAGGCGGATTGCGGAATCCGGAGTTGACTCAATTTCTATAACTGATGGCATATTATTTATCGAAGGTGTTGTAGCTCTTGCAATTAAAGAGCTTGTCGAAAATGCTGCAATGCGGATATTTGTTGACATCCCGGACAAGTTGCGAAGGCAAAGACTTGTAGATTTTTATTCTGATGTAAAGCGACTTGATGAAAAAGAGTATGAAAACATTATTGAGAAAAGAGAAAAAGAAGAGGTCACCTTTATCAAAGGGACTGCGGTAAATGCAGATGTAATATTTAATGGATTAGAATTGGCATAGGATCACGACAGGAGAAGTTGCAGGGTATGAATTTTTTTACTGATTACTTTAATATTTTAAGTGAGAGAATCAAAGACGTTGATCTTGGTATATTAAACCAAGCGGTTGAAATGATAAAAACGACGAGTCAGAATGGCGGGAAAACGATAATTGTCGGCAATGGCGGCAGCGCAGCTACCGCAAGCCATGTATCTGTCGATCTTACCAAGAACGCGAATATCAGGGCTGTAAATTTTAATGAAGCGGATTTGTTAACATGTTTTTCAAATGATTATGGCTATGAGAGGTGGGTTGAAAAAGCGATAGAATTCTATGCGGATCTGGGAGATTTGGTAATTTTAATCAGCAGTAGTGGAACATCAAAAAATATAGTGAATGGTGGGCGAAGAGCAAAAAACATGGATTTGAAGGTAATAACATTTTCGGGATTTAGTCCCGATAATCCATTAAGACAACTTGGAGATATTAATTTCTGGGTCAACAGCAAGGCGTATAATATAATCGAAACAACACACAGTATCTGGTTGCTGGCGATAGTTGACCAGATCATTGGCGGCATGGAATATTCTGCATAATTCGAGGGGCGGAAAAAAATGAAGATTTTAGTAACTGGAAACAAGGGATATATAGGCACAGTACTTGTGGAAATGTTGTTACAAAAATCCTATGAGGTAATAGGATACGATACAGATTATTATAAGTATTGTGATTTATACGAATATACTCGGCCCCAAAAACAAATAACCAGAGATATGCGAGATATTTCCATTGAAGATTTAGATGGTATTGACGCGGTAATCCACTTGGCAGGTCTTTCAAATGACCCTCTTGGCGAATTGTCTCCGGAATTGACAGATATCATAAATTACAAAGCCTCGGTAAAGTTGGCAAAATTTGCTAAAAAAGTTAGCGCGAAGCGTTTTATATATGCGTCGTCTCAAAGCATGTACGGTATTTCTGATGCCGATAGCGAATTGGATGAAGATAATAGCGAAAAGAATCCCATTACTGCATACGCACGTGCTAAGTGGTTTGTTGAAAATGAACTGAAAAAGCTTGATGATGACAATTTTGTTACGGTTTGCATGAGACCGTCCACGGTCTTTGGAGTAAGTCCACGATTGAGATGTGATATTGTATTTAATAATCTTGTCGCATGCGCTTACACAACTGGAAAGATCGAGATTAAGAGTGACGGAACGCCATGGCGACCAGTGGTACATGTGCGCGACGTATCAAACGCGTTTATTGCCGCCCTTGAGGCGCCTGCAAGTCTTGTTGCAGGTCAATCCTTCAACGTAGGCATCCAAAATGGAAACTATACCGTGCGTGATCTTGCTGAAGCCGCACAGCGCGCTGTTCCCGGAAGCTCGCTGGTTTTTACAGGCGAGCATGGAAATGACGCGCGCACCTACCGTGTTAGCTTCGCAAGGATATTGAGTGTTTTGAAAGATTACTATAAGCCTGAATGGGATTTAGATCGAGGTGGCAGGGAACTCGTCGAATTTTTCCGAAAGATCGATTTTACTGAGGAGAAATTCAGGGGTAGATACACGAATAGGCTGAAGGAGATAAATCATCTTATAGCTGAAAGAAAGATAGATGATAATCTGAGGTGGGGAGAGCCCAATGGGAAATGACATCGATGTGATTGAACGGTGTATGGTTTGCGATTCTAAATACATAGTTAAATTCCAAATACTTTCGAATGTGCTACTCCATCTGGATCAAATTGAGGATAAATCTGGAAACTTTCGGACCGGGGGAATAGGGTTTTGAGGAAGGAGCTGGTAAAGAGGATAGAAGGAGGAAGAATTGGAAAAGGTACCACAGAAGTTGGATAAAACAAGGAAGAAATATTACAAGGACTCGCCGATTGCCAAATTAGGCGAGAGGAAGCCTGATTTTTCGACCATGGACAGAAAAATCAAAAACCCTTTTGCAAAAAGAATCATTGACCTGCTGAAGCCATTTTTCCCTGTGGCGGTGAAGCGTATCGCTAGATTGGCTGCGCTAGAAAACCTGACATATGCCGCCGACGGATTTGTTACTAGTCACCATGTTGAATTTCTTAATAATGATCGTTTTAATTATAGCTATCGAGGAGCCTTGAAAGATGTTCCTGAGCTTTTGCGCGGGACGGAAATAGAATGGCGAGCGCATATATGCTGCTGGGCAGCGTCACAAGCGATACATTTAGAGGGGGACTTTATTGAGTGCGGCGTTTGGTATGGAATCCTAAGCAAGACAATTTGTGAATACATAGAGTTCAGCAGCCAAAACCGAAACTTCTATCTTGTTGATTCGTGGGGCAAGATGCCAGGGTCTCATGCAGGTGCAAATTATCAAGAAGATATTTACGATATTGTCAAAAAGCGTTTTGCCAAGTGGCCAAACGTGAGTCTTATAAGAGGTCTTGTTCCAGAAGCGCTATTCAGAATTCCATCTCAAAAAGTTGCCTATTTGTCAATTGACATGAATGGCTCCGAACCAGAAAAGGCGGCACTTGAGTATTTTTATGAAAAAATTGTTCCTGGCGGCGTGATTTATTTTGATGATTACGGTTGGGGTTATCCGGAACTAAGGTATGTTGTAAATGAATTCTTCGCTGATAAGAAGGAATCGCTTTTGCACTTTCCGTCAGGTAATAGCATTGTGGTGAAGCTTTAGAAGGCGACGGGTTCGCTTGGGTAAATGTCATTTTCGCGGTAACTGATCAACCTGTTAAAGCTTCGAGGTGATTTAGAATACACCGGTTGGATGGTAATGCGGGGGACGCGAAACTGGGTTGGTGGTGTGAGAAGGATTTGCAGTTTAGTTTTCTGGTCTGCTGGCCGGTGTATTTTCTCACGAGAGTGGGGATTTTGGCGATAATAATTTGGGATGGTAAAAATGAATTCGGAAAATGACTATGAAGTGATAAAAAAATGCAGAGTATGCGGATCTTTAGACGTTGTAGATGTCCTTGACCTTGGCATGCAACCTCTTGCAAATTCATTAAAACAAAAAGCAAACGCGCAAGAAGAGAAATACCCCCTCACATTAGCTTTTTGTCAGGATTGCTCTTTAGTACAATTAAGGGAAACTATAAGAAAAGAAATTCTCTTTGACAGTTACGTATGGGTGACCGGTACGTCGGAGACCGCAAAGGATTATGCAAAGACGTTTTATGAGAGGACGGTCAACATTTCCGGTCTTAAAAAAGGCGATTTGGTTATTGAGATAGCCTCGAATGACGGGATCTTTCTGAAGCCCTTTTATAGTGAAGGTTTCAGTGTGATAGGCATAGAGCCTGCGAAAAACATCGCAGCGATGGCGAAGAAAATCGGCATTAGAACTTTTGAAGCCTACTGGAATCTCACGAACGCTGAAAAGATTGTTTCAGATTTTGGCTATGCCCATGTAATTTTTGCCAGAAACGTTATTCCTCATGTCAGTGAGCTTCATAGTGTCATCCAAGGTATTGAATGCTGTCTTGATCCGGAAGGCGTAGGAATTATTGAGTTTCACTACAGTGGAATTATTTTAGAGGAACTCCACTATGACTCCATATACCACGAACATCTTTGCTATTTCTCAATTCGCTCTCTGGAGTACCTCTTAAATCAATTCAATCTATTTTCTTTTCACATTGACACAAGTCCGATAAGCGGTGGCTCCTATGTAATTTATTTTTCCAGAAAAAAAAGGCAGCAGAGCGAAAATTATTTGAACTTACTTGAGAAAGAAAATCTGATTGGTGTGAATAATGTTCAAACGTGGAATGCATTCGCAAAATCATGTTACGAGCACAGGGAAAAATCAATAGATATAGCAGAATCATTTTCTTCTAAAACAGTTCTGGGATTTGGCGCATCAGCACGAAGTTCCACTTATTTGAATTTTTGTGGTTTTGACTCAGCTCACATAAAAGCGATTATTGATAACAATCCATTAAAGCAGGGTATGTATTCACCCGGCGGTTCGATTCCGATAGTTACTTTAAAGAGTGGGATGCAAATGAACCCTGACCTGATATTTATTCTTGCCTGGAATTTTAGAGATGAGATTATTAAGGAATGTCGAGTGAATGGGTATGTAGGAGAATTCCTGGTGGCATTTCCCCAAAGTCCATATTATTTCAGAGGCTAAGATGATATTTCATAAACAAAAGTTATCCGGCGTTTTTACCATAGAGCCCGAACCATATTCTGATGAACGGGGACTTCTCAGGAGGCACTTCTGCCAACGGGAATTTGCTGAACAGGGTATTATGACAGATGTGAAGCAATGCAATGTTTCAGAAAACAAGAAACGTCATACATTGCGCGGGTTTCATTACCAATTGCCTCCTTATGGTGAGAATAAAATTTTATCATGTATTAAGGGCGCCATTTTTGATGTGATTGTGGATATGCGTGAGAATTCGGACACTTATTTAAAATGGGAATCGTATGAGCTAACAGAAGAAAATCGATTAAGCCTGTATGTGCCGATAGGATGCGCAAACGCCTATTTGACCATTAAAGATAATACATGGATTTTTTACTATCATTCAGAATTTTATACTCCGGTCGCTGAAGCCGCTATACGTTATAACGATCCTTTTTTTAAATTTGACTGGCCTACAGAGCCTTCTGTCATATCTGAAAAAGACAGGAGCATCCCTGATTTTAATCCATAACAAAATTTAAAAGCCATAAGAGAAAGATAATATTCCATGCGGATCTTAATTACCGGCGCTACAGGTTTTGTTGGGAGGCATGTTGTTAAAGCGCTTCAAAACTATGGATACAGATTGGCGCTTTTTGTCAGAAATATTGACGGCGCCTTGAAATTGAAAAATTTAGATACGGAATTCATAAAAGGCGATCTTGGCAATCTTGATGCTGTAAAAAAATCGATTCGAGAATTTGAACCGGAAGTATGTATTCACCTTGCATGGGAGGGAATACCTGATTTTTCGGCAGAAAAGTTAAAACTGAATTTAGACAATTCTATTAATTTTCTGAACTTTATTATTAAAAAGACCGACTGTAAAAAACTAATTGTCAGTGGTTCCTGCTTTGAGTATGGAAAAACAAAAGGGGCCTGCAAGGAATCCGACAATGTTAAAACAACCTCATTTTTTGCATGGGCAAAGCAGTCGATCTATAATTATGCGTCATTGCTGTGCGAACAGTCGGCCATTGATCTGATATGGTTTCGCATCTTTTATGTATATGGGCCGGGGCAACGTGCCGGTTCGCTTATTCCTGCGATTATCAATAAATTTAATAAGGCAGAGCGCCCCGATATAATGAAACCGCATAACAAAAATGATTTTGTTTATGTAGAAGATGTTGCAAAAGCATTTCAAATTGCAGCAACCAATAAAATCCCTTCCGGCGTCTATAACCTTGGATCTGGTATCTCGACAAGCGTTTATGAAGTTTGCAAAACAGCGGAACGACTGATTACAGGACAAACTTTGATGTCAGAACAATTAAGAAAGACGAATAACGAACAGGAGATAGTCGATTTTTGGGCTAATATAAGCAAAATAAGTCATACATTAGACTGGTCGGCTAGTACATCTTTAGAAGAGGGAATAAAAAAATATATTCAAGCGTTAAGAGGAAATAATATATGATAATTTCAAGAACTCCATTAAGGATAAGCTTTGCCGGGGGCGGCTCGGATCTTGCCGCATACTATAGGAGAGGGTACGGGTCCGTTGTCAGCACAGCCATAGACAAATACGTTTATATTACTGTGAACAAGAAGTTCGACGATTTGATCAGAGTGAGCTATTCCAAGACTGAGATGGTGGAGTCGGTCGAGGAGGTTGAGCACAACATAATCCGAGAAGCATTAAAAATAGTGGGAATCGAGAGGGGCATCGAAGTTGTTTATATGGCTGATATTCCGTTAGGTTCGGCCGGGATAGGATTGGGGTCTTCAAGTAGTTTGGCTGTAGGAGTTTTGAATGCCCTTTATGCTTACAAGGGACAACATATATCGGCAGAAAGACTGGCGCGAGAAGCGTGCGAAATTGAAATTGAAATCCTTGGGCATCCAATAGGAAAGCAGGACCAATATGCAGCCGCTTATGGCGGCTATAATTATATACGGTTCAATGAAGATGAAAGTGTTTATGTTGATCCCATTATTTGTCTCAATGGCACAAAGAAAAGGTTAGCGCGGAAACTTATACTTTTTTTCACCGGAATAGAACGGGTATCATCTGACATCCTCGGCGAACAAAAAGAAAAGACCCATGAAAACATAGATTATCTGGATAAAATTGTTAGCCTTTCAGACCAATTGAGGCGATGTCTTTCGGAAAATGATTTGGAAAGCTTTGGTGAAATCCTCCACGAAGGGTGGATAAATAAAGGGAAATTGGCAAGTGGAATATCCAGCACTCAAATTGACGAGTTTTATTCTAAAGCGAGAAAGGCTGGGGCTATTGGCGGTAAGATTTTGGGTGCGGGAGGCGGCGGTTTTTTACTTTTTTATTGCGAAGAAGAAAAACAGGATAAAGTTCGGAAGGCCCTTTCTGGTTTAAAAGAGAGCCCCTTTCAATTTGAGCCGCAAGGCAGCAAGATCATATATGTTAGCGAGTAAGAAACTTTAAAGTATGATAACTCCAAGGGTAAGTGAGATAAAATAATATGAAAGTATTTATAACTGGTTCTGAGAGTTTTATAGGGAAAGAGTTGATCAGACAATGTGAAAAAGCAGGGATTGATGTCGTTGGTGTTGATGTTGTTGAAAACCCGAAACCAAACTTATATAAAAAAGACTTACGTGATCACGACCTTTCTGATTTTATTCCTGAGCAAGTCGATGCTATCGTGCATCTTGCTGCTTTATCTAGAGATTCTGATTGTGTAAACAACGCTTATGACTGTTTTGATATCAATGTCATGGGTACTCTAAATTTAATTAAGGCAGCTCAGAAAAGAAAGGCAAAGCAATTTATTTTTGCCTCAAGTGAATGGGTGTATGATTTTACGTCGGGTGAGGAGAAATATGAGGACTCGGTTATCGACCTTGCAAGTCATACATCTGAATATGCTTTATCAAAATTGGTGAGTGAGGCTAATCTGAGGCAGCAATATAACCATGATTTTTGTCCAGTTACAATTTTAAGATTTGGAATAATCTATGGCCCAAGAAAGCATAACTGGTCTGCCGTTGAATCAATTTTAAACGCTGCAAAAACAAATAAGTCTGTTACCGTGGGTTCTGTGAAAACATCGAGATACTTTATTCATGTAACTGATATTGCTAGAGGCATATTAAAGTCAATTGGCCTTGAGGGCTTTCACATAATAAATTTGCAGGGCTCTGAGTGCATCCCACTTGGGGATATTGTGTCTGTTGGCGATAAATTTTTAAATCAATCTACTGTGATCATTGAAAAAGACCCACAAAACTATAATATTCGAAAAGTTTCGAATAAAAAGGCAAAGGAGCTTATTGGGTTTGAATCTGAAATTAGCTTTGAAGATGGATTAAGAACGCTTATTGATAAGCTTTAGTTGTTGCTTTTTTAAGCCATTGAATTGTCAAAACTAAGCATACTCGCCATCTGGAGAGCGCAAATAGTTCTAACGGAGTGATTTAATGAAAATTCTAGGACATAGGCATACAGGTATCATTATCCATGATCTTGATCGAATGATAGATTTCTATGTTGGTTTAGGTTTTGTACTGAAGCGTCGCGATTTGGAGAGAGGGCCCTTTATTGATGGTTTACTAAATACAGAAAATATCGTATTGGAAACCGCAAAACTAATAATAGAAAATGAGAATGTGCCTATACATTATCTTTACTGCCTTGAATTAATGACTCTCAATCACGATCAAGATACTGTTAATTGTGAAAAGTTGATAAAGAAAGAAATCTTCGATTTCCGCAAAAGATCGATAGGAGTCCTAGATATCGCATTCACGGTCGATGACATCGAAGCTGTTTGTCAATACATTATAGCCCAAGGCGGAGATATCATTGGAAAGCCAATGAAAGCTGTTGCCGGGTTTCCTGCATTACATTGTTACTCACGTGATCCTGAGGGAAACGTTTTACATATAGCCCAAAATCAATCGGCTTAGTGACAATACTGCACTTGGGGCGATAAATTTGGTGTCTATTTGTATCGACAAATATCTTACGACATCTATCTATTAAAAATGAAGGAGAACGGCATGAATATAGACGATATTGAATACATAAATGCACTTGGACCGTTTGATCATGGCGTTTGGGAAGGGCGAAGTTCAGATGGACAAAAGGTCAAAGTCGGGGATAATGCTCTTTTTCGAAATAGGTCCGAGTGGTTAGTTGATAAAATATCGACTTGCCTGATCAAAGAATTTACTTTGGAAACTTTGCGAACAATGACATTGTTAGAGATCGGATCATATGATGGCTGGGTTCTAACACAGATTTGCAAGCGAATAGAATTTTTGGAAGCTATTGGTATTGAACCCCGAAAGAAAAACCTTATTAAAGGTGAGGTTGGCCGACGACTCGAGAAGATAAATACACAAGCCAAATTCATTCAAGGTAGTGCTGAAGATTTGGATCGTTTATTTGTGGATCGGGATTTTGATATTGTTATGTGTTTGGGAATGCTACATCACGTATCTTCAGCTTATGACACTATTCGTCGGATTTCCAAGTACGCATCTAAAAGCATCATTATAGATTCGATGATTGTTCCAGAATTGCAGGACGACGCTCCAAAATTGCAGCCATATGTTAATACACGTGATATAATCTACCAAGGAGAAAAAGGTACTTGGTCGATAGCTGCTTTTAAATATGAGAGTCCATATGGTGATGGAAGTGGTGTTGGTTTCGGCATCGTCAACATTCCCTCTGCTAGTCTTATTCAAATGAGCTTACATAATTGTGGCTTTAGCAAAACAACTTTACTAGGGGACGAAAATGATTTTTTTGATAAATCCGACCAACAACTTCGAGGAGTAAAAGAATTTTTTGCTGTGAGTAAGCGTGAAATTAAACGTGGAGAAGAAGACAAAAAGTGGAGAGAAAAAGTTGAAAATAGCGAAGAAATTTTCTGTCATACAAATTTGCCAGAAAAATTAATTGTATCGCTTGCTAAGAATTTTCCAGGATTCGATGACCTAAAAATTTATGATGATTTAATCGAAGTAACTGGTGAGGTTTCTACTGAAGATATTGACGATATTGTATCCAGAATCTTTTCGCAAGGATTGACTGAGGACGATCAGGAATCCCTGCGCATGAATGTAGAGGCTATCAATGATAAACATTTCCAAATACTTGCCGTTATTTTTCGGTTACCATACGAAAAGATTATCGTAGAAGTTGGAAAATTCTTCTTATCTAATGGCTACCCTGATCTGGCTGTTAAGTATTTTCAACTCGTCATCCGTAAACCTGGGTGTGATTGGTGGTCATTCTACAGGTCTTGTTATATTTTGTGTAAAGCGCTTCGGCAGTTAGGTCGTACTGATGAATCAAAGCGTTACAAAGATCTGCTTTCCTTATCAAACGAAAATTTTCCCTTTTGAAAATGCTTTGCTATTAACGGAAAAACTTTCTTCCTCATCGACCTATTTTTGGGGAGCAGGTTGCAATTTAAAAAATAGCTTTTGGAGTTGGATAAAGATGGGCAATATAATGGATATAAAAATGGCCGAAAATATTTTAAGAATACGATTCAGTCAAATAATAATTAATGAAAGATATAAAAATAATGAATTTAAAATACCCATTCATTTAGCATTAGGACATGAGGCTATTGCGGCTTCAATAGATGCTATCATGGATGAAAATGATGTCTTAGTACTTCATCATCGAAATATTCATTACAATTTGGCAAGAGCTAAAACATTGAAAGCACAATTAGATGAGTATTATTTGAAAAAAGAAGGCTTGGCAAAAGGTCAATTAGGTTCTATGAATTTAGCAAATGAAGCAGAAAATATTGTTTATACTTCAAGTATCTTGGGAAATAATCTCGCTGTTGCATCAGGATTGGCATTGGGTAAAAAAGTAAGGGGTTCGAAGGGAGTAGTGGTTGTAACCACTGGTGATGGTGCTATAGAAGAAGGTAGTTTCTATGAAAATCTATTATTCCTCAAGAGTAACGAGCTACCAGCATTGATTCTTATTGAAAATAATGAATGGTCTTTAGCGACTCACATAAAAGAACGGCGATGCACTATTAATATAGATAAATTTGCACAATCGGTAGATGCGAAATATGAGAAATTAAGTGGGAATGATTCTTTTAAATATGTTGAACGATTAATAGAGCTAAAAGAATTAGCATTGTTAAATAAAACGCCCGTTTGTGTCGAGGTCGAACTAACAACATTAGGAAGTTGGTATATGAAAAAAAAGGGGTATCCAAATGGTAAGTTTATAAATTATCATGCCGGACCGGCACCAACAATAAATTTAAGTGAAGGGCCGGTTATAAAAGAATCAAATGAAGACCCTGTTTACGTTTTAAAGACATATTTTGAAGAAGAAAAGTTTACCGAAATTTCAGATAAGGTACTAATGCTATTAGAAGAGAAAATAAGATGACATATTATGAACTTATAAATCAAATAATTAGAAAGAAAGTTTTTGAGACAAAAACCATAGTGCTTTTTGGCCAAAATATTG
>Ga0180015_1000442_pt1 | contig 11973 bp, 11 predicted proteins | sample KR13_S2_MetaG_FD_116508 | JGI IMG/M metagenome (GOLD analysis project Ga0180015, IMG submission 116508) | Groundwater microbial communities from the Olkiluoto Island deep subsurface site, Finland - KR13_S2_MetaG | ecosystem: Environmental > Aquatic > Deep subsurface > Groundwater | place...
GCCTGAAAAAGCAGCCATACCGATACATTTTGACACAGACCGCGAAGCGCTTGATGTATGTGCAAAAACCATAGGTTTAGACTCAATGGAAGATGCACGTATCGTTAGGATTAAAGATACAGCGAGCCTCGAACTTTTACAGGTTTCAAAAGCACTTTTGCCGGATATTTTATCAAATCCCAATATAAAACAGATAACAGAATGGACTCCTTTTCAGTTTGATAATAATGGCAATCTGCCAGAATTGTCTGACTTTCCTTCCGATCTCAGCAGCAGGTTATGAAAAAAGATCAAATTGTCCATCATTTTATTTTCCAGACAAATTTTGGTTATTCTGCAATTTTTTATAAAAAAAGTCCGTTTTTACTAACAAGGATAATTCTTCCTGAAACAAATCATAAAAACAAACGGCAAAATTACAAGCCGCATCAAAAAGCCATTATTATATCAAAATCAATAATAGATTATTTCAATGGGGTGCCTGTTCATATGCTCAAGCCTTCCTGGGAATGGCTGGATGCAGGCGAACTGACTGAGTTGCAAAAATCCGTATATTCCGCTACGGTAAAAATCCCATATGGAAAACTGAGTTCATACAAAAAAATCGCTCAAGCTATTAACAGGCCCAATGCCTATCGTTTTGTAGGCGCCACACTTGCCAAAAATCCTTTCCCTATCCTTATACCATGTCACAGAGTAATCCGAAGCAATAATACAATCGGCCAGTTCGCCGGAGGAAAGAATCTGAAAATAAAAATGATAGAACTCGAAAGAGATACTGTTAAAAAATTTAATTTCAAACCACTATCGAGCAATCACCTTTAAGCAAATTACTTATTCGACATACATCTTGCACCTAAAACCTGCATAGACAATCTTCATGCCCTGCGGCTTGCGGCTGCGGCAAACTCGACACTTGCAGGATTTAGGTTGCACGCTAAAATAAACTATGCTAATTTTAAATTATTATGAAACAATATATTATCGATGAGCTAAGACCCGGAGAATACGAAAAGATTAAGACTTATCTGGATGAAAACGTTGGCTCTTCAAAGGTAGATGGAATATACTGGATACAGCTTGATGAAAATATCCTGACTGATATTCAGGCTGAGCATAAAAAATGCCAGCCATTTTATTTTGCAATAGAGATAGAACCTAACCGTGTATCCTGTGAACTTCTTGTAAGATCCAGAAGTACAATAAGATGCAATTGTATAAGCTATGCTACTGAATCCCAGCGCAACTGGATTATTCAGTTTGCTGACTCAATATTCGAAAAACTAGAAATAACAACATAGTGAATCCGAGTCCCTAAACAGAATAATGGTATCTGAATTATAAATCACGTACTTGCATATATGATACGAACCATGATTATTGCAATATTTGCTCTTCCTGTTACAGTCTTTTTCAGCAGCCTGACCATACTCATCTCCTTTATGAACAAAAATAGCGGCCTGGCTTATAATTGTACAAAAGCATGGGCTAAATTTGTACTTGCTGTCAGCCGCATTAAAGTAACCGTCAGGGGCCTTTACAATATACGACCTGACAGGTCTTATATATACATGTCTAACCACCAGAGCAACTTTGATATTCCCGTTGCTCTGGCTTATCTTCCTTTTAAGTTCAGATGGGTTGCAAAAGCAGAACTTTTCAAGATACCGATTTTCGGTTATGCGATGCACAGAGTTGGGCATATAAATATTGACCGATCAAACCGAAGAGCTGCTTTTAAAAGTTTAAAAAAGGCTGCTAAAAATATTCGGGAAGGGATTTCTGTATTAATCTATCCTGAGGGTACACGCAGCAAAGATGGTAATATCAGGCCATTTAAAAAAGGTGGGTTTATTTTAGCAGTGGAATCCGGCGTTCCGATAGTCCCTGTAATAATACACGGGACATGGCCTATTATGCCTAAAAACAAACTCATTATAAAACCAGGAAATGTTACTATAGAAATCAAAGAACCTATTGAAACAAAAAATTATACAAGAAAAAGTAAGGACGATCTTTTGGAAAAAGTAAGAAATATAATTTGCGAATCTTTTGATAAAGGGAAAAGGGGCAAATTATGAAATTAAAAATTATCCCCTTGGGTGGTCTAGGAGAAATTGGTCTTAATATGATGGCCTTTGAATACGGGGATACTATTTTTGTTGTTGATGCAGGCCTTATGTTCCCTGAAGATTATATGCTTGGTGTTGACTATGTTGTACCAGATATAACTTACCTGAAACAGAATAAATCAAAAGTTTCAGGGATAGTCTTAACCCATGCTCACGAAGATCATATTGGAGCCCTGCCCTATCTGCTTAAAGAAATAAACACACCGGTCTTTGGAACTCCTTTTACACTTGGAATAGTAAAGCATAAACTTGAAGAACATGACCTTCTTTTATCAACATCACTCCATGAAATTTCTCCTGGAGAAAAACTTGAAATAGGAATCTTTGAGCTTGAGTTTATCCGTGTATATCATAGCGTAGTAGATGGCGTAGGGATTGCCATTAAAACACCTTATGGGCTTATTGTACACACGGGTGATTTTAAAATCAGCCATATGACAGAAAATGGCATAACGACCGATCTTAATAAGTTCGCCAGATGTGGAGATAAAGGAGTCCTTGCGCTGCTGTCAGACTCCACAAACGTGGAAAAGGAAGGATATACTATTTCTGACAAGGAAATAGGTAAAACACTGGCAAAGATAATAAATGAAAGCAAGGGGCGTATAATTGTAGCTCTTTTTGCTTCAAATATCACAAGAATACAGCAAATAGTTAATATCGCGAAGGAAAAAGGCAGCAAGGTACTAATTAACGGCAAAAGTATTGAAATTAGCGTAAATATTGCAAAAGATCTTGGCCATATCCATATTCCTGAGTATATGGAAATTAATATTAAACAGATCAATGACTTTAAAGACAATGAAATAGTAATAATCACAACTGGCAGTCAAGGAGAACCCATGTCGGCCATGGCCCGAATGGCCAGAGGTATTCACAAACAAATAAAGGTCAAGGAAGGCGATACTGTAATCTTCTCGTCAAAATTCATTCCCGGAAACGAGAAAGCTATTTCAAATATTATAAACAATCTTTGCAGAAAAGGTGCTGACGTTATTTATGAAAAGATTTCGGACATTCATGTATCAGGCCATGCTTTCCAAGAAGAACTAAAACTAATGATAAAGCTTACTAAGCCTAGACATTTCATTCCGATACACGGTGAATACCGGCACCTAATTCTGCATGCACGGCTTGCCGAACAGGTTGGTGTCTTAAAAAACAGAATACTTCTCGCTGAAAACGGTCAGATAATTGAATTTGACGAAGACGGAGGAAGAGTCCTTGACAAGGTTATAACGGGCCGGGTGCTTATTGACGGGAAAGGAGTTGGTGACGTCGGGAGTAGTGTTCTAAAAGAAAGGCGTATGCTATCAGAAGATGGTCTTGTTGTAGTTAACATGGTCTTTGACGAAGAGACAGGAATAGTTGTGTATGGGCCAGAAATTGTTTCGCGTGGTTTTGTATTTGAGGCGGAAACAGGACATCTTCTCGAAGACGCAAAGTGTGTAATACTTGAAATTTTAGAAGAAATAGGCCCTGATGTCCCTGACAGAATTGATAAAATCAGATCTAAGATGCAAACAGCTTTAAAGAAGTATTTTTATTTTACAATAAGACGCCGTCCTGTTATACTGCCTTTTATTCTAGAAATATAGTAACTACTCAGGTTCAAAGTTCCAAAAAAGTTATGCGCAAAGAAATCATCGGTATTTTCCTTTTTTTTCTATTAATTTTCACACTGGGCAGTCTTTTGTCTTACAGCCCTGAAGACCCATCAATTCATAATGCAAAAGCAATAGGTAACGTTCACAATCTATTCGGTATATTTGGAGCTCACGTTTCCAGCATTTTAATTGGGCTATTTGGACTTGGAGCGTTCCGGATACCGATATTATTTCTTTTATCCAGCGTACATTTTTTTGGTGACTACCAAGGAAAAGCTATTGTTCTGATAATGGCCGGTGGAATTATTCTTATTATCTCTACTGGAAGCCTTCTTGCATTCCAGCAAAACCACTTCATAATTTTTGGAAGCAAATTTTCATCCGGCGGCATAATGGGCATCCCCATTAAATCATTCCTTATCAAATATACAAATCAGACAGGTGGCGCTGTTATACTTATCCTTATGTGGCTTATTGGCTTTATTATGACCACGGGTTTTTCGCTAATCATCTTTTTTAAACGATTCTGGAAGCTGATTATAAATGGGATAAAAAAAACAAATATACTAATCATAATGTGGAAAGAACGAAGTAAAAAAGCAAAAAAGCGATCTAAAATAAAAAAAGAGCGTAACAAAAAAAATGATAGCGAAATAAAGATAACGTCTATAGAATCCAAGCCAATTAGGGAAGTCCCTGTTCCAAAGCAGGATGTTTTTGAGTTCATGAAAGCTGAAAAAGGGTTTCAACTCCCATCTATTAATTTGCTTGAAGATCCTGAAATAAAACCCGTCTCTGCTGATGATGAAAATCTAAGAATGCAGTCGAAACTGCTTGAAAAGAAACTTGAGGACTTCGGCGTAAAAGGAAAAGTCGTAACTATTCTGCCGGGCCCTGTTATTACAACCTTCGAATATGAACCTGCCCCCGGAGTAAAGATCAACAAAATAGTCGGGCTTGCTGACGACCTTGCCCTTGCTCTTCGTTCGATAAGCATAAGGATTGTAGCACCTATCCCTGGAAAAGCAGCTATTGGGATTGAACTGCCTAATGAGACAAGAGAAACTGTAAGACTAAAAGAAATTATTACTTCAAATAACTTTGAACAATCAAAGTCAAAACTTACAATCAGTCTTGGCAAAGATATAATAGGTAACCCGGTAGTAGCGGAACTGGATAAAATGCCGCATCTTTTAATTGCAGGCGCAACCGGCACAGGCAAAAGTGTGGCTCTGAATGCTATGATTTGCAGTCTATTATACAAAGCAGGTCCTGACGAAGTAAAACTTATAATGATAGATCCAAAAAGGATAGAGCTTTCAAGCTATGATGGAATCCCGCATCTTATAACCCCTGTGGTTACAGATGTAAAAAAAGCAACCAATGCCCTTTTCTGGGCTGTACGGGAAATGGAACAAAGATATGAGTTGCTTTCAGAAAAGAAAGCGCGAAATATAAAACAGTATAATCAAAAAATAGATAAAGAAAAAACAAAAGAAGAAACCGGCTCTGGAAAACTTCCGTATATTGTTATAATTATTGATGAGCTGGCAGACCTGATGATAGCTGCTTCCAGGAACGTTGAAGTCGCATTGACACGGCTTGCACAAATGGCAAGGGCTGCAGGCATACATCTTATACTTGCGACCCAAAGGCCCTCAGTAGATGTACTTACAGGAATAATAAAAGCTAATTTCCCGACACGCCTTTCCTTCCAAGTCTCTTCCAAAACAGATTCAAGGACAATAATTGATACAAATGGTGCGGAAAATCTTCTAGGAAACGGAGATATGCTTTTTTTGCCGCCGGGCACAGCTAAAATTCAGCGCATACATGGTGCATACCTTTCAGAAAAAGAGATTGCCGGGATAACTGAGTTTTTGAAAAAACAGGGAACCCCTGAATATGACCATGCAGTAATAACTGAATCTGAAAAAGAAAAAGCCTCATCCGAAGATCTTGAATATGACGAAAAATATGATGAAGCTGTAGCGCTTATTACTAAAACAGGCCAGGCATCCATATCCATGATACAGCGCCATTTGCGCATAGGGTATAATAGGGCCGCACGAATTATAGAAATAATGGAGAAAGAGGGGGTTGTCGGCCCTTCAGATGGTGTAAAACCAAGAGAAGTTCTTGGCCGCAGTTACGATAACATGCCCTGAGCGATCGCCGATTTTGCCGAATCTGCTGCGTTGAAGCGCATTCGCAATAGCATACTATGGCTTCATGCTCTTCGCCTTGCATCTCCAGCAAACTCAACAATCGCTCAACTTGGGTTAAACCTAAATTGAGCGATTTTTTGTATAGGCATTTAAAATGTGCAAGAAAAGAGAAAACCCACTGGTAAGCGTAATAATTCCCACATATAATCGCGGCTGGATACTTAAAGAAGCTATTGATTCTGTGCTGACTCAGGATTTTAAGGATTTTGAACTGATTGTTGTAGATGACGGGTCAACTGATAACACTCAGGGCATCTTAAATTCGTATAAAGAAGATATAATTGTACTACATCAGGGGAATAAGGGAGTAAGTGCGGCAAGGAACAGAGGCATAACTTCGGCATCAGGGCGGTTTATTGCTTTTTTAGATTCAGATGATCTCTGGCTTCCGCAAAAACTGTCAACGCAGGTTGATTTTTTCAATACAAATCCCGAAGCTCTGATTTGCCAGACAGAAGAAATATGGTTAAGAAACGGAACCAGGGTTAATCCTAAAAAGCGTCACAAAAAATTGTCAGGGGATATTTTCGAACATTCACTTTATTTGTGCCTTGTCAGCCCTTCTGCAGTAATGATGAAGCGCAGTCTTTTTGAAAAGACAGGCATGTTTGATGAAAGTCTTCCTGCATGTGAGGACTATGATATGTGGCTCAGGGTAAGCTGCAGATATCCTGTATGCCTTATAGATACTCCGCTGATAATAAAAATAGGCGGACATGATGACCAGCTCTCCAGATCTTCCGGTCTAGACAGATATCGTATTCAGTCTTTAAAAAAGATCATTGAAAGCAACTTTTTGACAGAAGAGCAGAAGACAGCAGCTATAAAAGCTCTGAAGGAAAAGTGCGCCATATATGCTAATGGCTGTCTGAAACGGGGGCGCAAAGACAAGGCTTTATATTACAATGATCTCGCAGAAAGTTGTCTTGGCTGCTGATACTCAAAACGAACGCCAGTAAGACATCCCCGATTATGCAAAACCAAGAACTCTGAAAGTGAGCAACTTAAAATGATTCAACTGGTACCGATTGAAAGGATTGCAAGTAAAATTTACCTGATACGAGGTATTAAGGTTATGTTGGACAGAGACCTCGCCAAACTCTATGGCGTGGAAACCAAAGCATTAAAACAAGCAGTTAGAAGAAATATCGATAGATTTCCTTCTGATTTTATGTTTGAACTTAACAAGGATGAATTTAACAACTTGAGGTCACAAATTGTGACCTCAAGTTGGGGTGGTGCCAGGTATTTTCCTATGGCCTTCACTGAACATGGGGTCGCCATGTTGTCATCAGTTCTTAATAGTAATCGAGCTATAGAAGTAAATATTCAGATCAAGCGAGCCTTTACCCAGCTTCGAAAGATGCTGTCAACCCATGAGGATTTAAAGAGAAAAATAGAATCCATGGAGAAAAAATACGACGAACAATTTCAGATCGTATTTGAAGCTATAAAACAGCTTTTATCTGAGGAGGACAAACCAAAGAAAAAAATCGGGTTCACAGTAAAGGAAAAACAAAGGGCATACCGCAAAAAATCATGAGGGAATAAGGCAAGTTCTGCACGAACGTCCCGTAAGGCGTCCGGGGGAATGTTATAATACAATGGACGTCCCCTAAGCTCCCCGTCCCCTAAGTTCCCTAAGTTCGAAGAAAAAAGCAATAATATGTATGCTCTCCCCCGATTCCCGCTGAAATCATTTGTGTTTTGTATTGCTCTCCGCAGGTTTTGCCTCCAGCCGTTTCCGTGCTGTTTCAACTGCTTTGTGAAGCTTCTGCTCCAGCAGTTCACGTTTCGGTAGTTCGGTCATGTATTCAGCCACCTTGATACCGCTTTTATCCAGTTGCAAAAGCTCTATATGCTCACTGGTTTTTCCGGCACAGAGAATTAATCCCAGGGGTGTTTCTTCGCCTGGTTCCTTTTCATATTTTTCCAGCCAGCGCAGATAGAGTTCCATCTGGCCCTTGTAAGCAGCCTTAAACTTGCCGAGTTTTAATTCAATGGCAATGAGACGTTTGAGTTTTCGGTGAAAAAAGAGCAGATCAAGATAATAATCCTCATTATCGACTGTGATCCTCTTTTGGCGGGCAACAAATGAAAATCCGGCTCAAAGCTCCAGGATAAAGCTCTCCATTTCCCGCAGGATAGACGACTCAAGATCTTTTTCGCTAAAAGTATCTTTTAGTCCAAGAAAGTCGAGAAAATAAGGATCCCTGAAAACGAGATCAGGTGTGAGCGTATCTTCCTGCCGTAAAGCAGCGATTTCCTGTTTTATCAGTTTCTCGGGTTTTTTTGAGACAGCGGTTCGCTCATAAAGCATACTCTGGATTTTAGATTTGAGAGTACGAGTGTTCCACCGTTCTATGCGGCACATTTCAGCATAAAAATCGCGTTGAAGGCTGTCATCAAGATAGATAATTTCTCTAAAATGGGTCCAGGTCAATTGTGCACTCAGTGCGTGCACAATTTTCTTATCAGAAAAAACCTCAGCAAATCTGATCATATTAAAAAGATTGCGTCTGGAAAAGCCTTTCCCATATTCAACCGTTAATTGTATCGACAGTGTCGAGATAATTTCCTCACCGTACTCTGCCCGTTTTTCCTTCAAAATATCCTGGCGGATACGGTCGCCGATCTGCCAGTAAAGAATGGTCAGTCCGGCATTAACCGTAACGGCAACATTATGCCTGGCAATTTCAATGAGCCTGCGGATATCACCGATAAGATCGCCTGAAATGGACTTGTTGTATGTTTTTGCAACCTGTTTTCCCGTTTCCTTTTTCATATTTCGACAGCCTCGCTGATAACCCCTTAAATTACTTCAATTGTCTTGCAAGAGTTACATCACCTGAAAAAATCCTTAGCAAATATCGGTGTCAAAGCTTGTATTGTGAATTAAAGCCCAGCATTAAGCCACTATCGGTTAGTAAAATCAGGAGGTTATAGGACGCGCCTCAGTTTATAAGTTTATACCGTCAAAAAGTAACTGCTGAATTTATGAAATTCAGATAATTTTCTCGATGTATCACCTCGAAACTTGCGTCTGGATAGTTTTTTTGCCAGTCTCTTGGAATTTTCACAGGAACATTTTTCCATTTTATCTCGTAACCATACAGGTTCCCACCCCGTTCTTCCACAAGATCGATTTCCTTTTTATCGTAAGTTCTCCAAAAATAAGAATTTGTTGTTTGACGAAGATATTCCTGTTTTTTAAAGCGTTCAGTCACTATATAGTTTTCCCAGAGTTCGCCAATGTCATTCCGGATATCAATAGGATTAAAGTTCCCAATCAGCGCATTTCGAATCCCATTATCAAAGAAATAGCATCTCTTGTTTTTTGTTATTTCCTTGCGCATATTTCGACTGAATCCACTGTGACTGTACATAACAAAGACCTTTTCTAATAAATCCAGATACCGATCAACCGTATTTTTGCTCATTCCCAGTTGCCTTCCAAGTTCACTTACGGATACCGCCTTGCCGATTTGAAAAGCCAAAAGCTGCAACAGGCGCACAAGTTTATTGGCATAACGAATGCCTTCCAGTTCAAGAATATCCTTAAAAAGATAGGAACCGATAATTTCGCGCAGGTACTCCTCGCGGCGCGAATTATCGCGCATAGTTACAACTTCAGGATATGATCCATAGATAAGCCGTGATTCCAGATTTGCTTCGGTTTCATGGCGATTTTCGATTTGTGAGATTTCCATCTGGGCCAGTGGAAACAGGGTTAGAACGAATTTCCTGCCGGTGAGCGGTTCTCCCACATCCTTTGAGAGATCAAATGAAGAAGACCCTGTGGCAATTATATTGATATCGGGAATATGATCTACAATAATTTTGAGGTTTAATCCTATTTTTTCGATGCGTTGTGCTTCGTCTATCACCAAAAGCGAATGATTCCCCACAAAATCCTGGAGTTTGCTTATGGATTGACTTTCGAGGTATTGACGTACAACAATATCGTCACCATTTACAAAGAGAACACCGGCATTGCCTTCACTTTCCAGATATTTATTTATCAGTGTGGTCTTTCCTACCCGGCGAGCGCCATATATTACAACCACTTTGCCGGGGGTTATCAATTTTTTGAGATTTTCAATTTGTTTTTGAGGGATATATACCATATGCCGATATCCTGAATACGGTCAAACAACTGACTAAATTATAGACAATATAGCCAATATGTCAATACAAAATTATAAAAAATAGGGAGCCTGTATCAGAATCGGTTCAACTAACAAGCTTGCATCTATTTTTATGATATTTTAATTCCCAGCTCAATTTGAAACGCTCAATTTAGGTTCAATTGCCTTGCCAGAGTTACATCTCCTGAAAAAATCCTTTGCAGTCTTCCCTGATCGTCTTTCAGTATTAATACCCCGTCATTATCAACATCAATTACCTTCCCAATATGAGTTTTGCCGATAACGTCAACTTTAATTTGCTTTCCTATTATATCTGCAAGTTCTCTCCATCGGTTCATAATTGGTTCAAAATCATTGTTCTTAAACATGTCATAGAATATTTCATACAATTTTAGATAGTGTTGAATAAGCTTGACTCTTGGGAACTGCTTTCCGGTTTCTATTAGAATTGAGGTTGCATTTTCCTTTATCTCTTGGGGAAATTTTTCGAATCGCGTGTTTACATTTAATCCAAGACCTACAATGATATAATTTACTGCATCCATTTCAGTGCTGATCTCAGTGAGAATCCCTGCCAGCTTCTTTCCATTTACAAGAATGTCATTAGGCCACTTGATCCTTAACTTTAATTTTACGAGTGAGATCAGAGTTTCTGCTGCAACTACAGCGGTCATAAGGGTTATTCTCGGTGTTTCAGTGGGTGATATGACAGGTCTCAGGATAAGAGAAAAGTAAATTCCACCTCCTGGGGGTGAAAACCAGCTTCTTCCTCTTCTTCCCCTTCCGTTTGTCTGTTTTTCCGCAATAACCAGGGTTCCTTCGGGTGCTCCCTGTGCTGCAAGTTCTTTCGCCCTTGTATTGGTTGAATCAGTTTCATTCAGGTAAATAATATTTTTCTTTCCAAAAACTTTGGTGGAAAGACCCTGCCTTATTTCATCAGCCGTGATCGGGTCTGAAGATTCGCTAAGAAGATATCCCTTTTTGGAAGCAGATTCTATAACATAACCTTCTTCTTTTAATTTCTGGATATGCTTCCATATGGCAGCGCGACTTACTGATAAATTATTACTTATCAGCTCGCCGGAAACCCAGCTGCCCTGATTTTTTTTCAGGAACAGCAATAACTTATCTTTAGTAGTAGCCATTGTACATTTTCAATAGAATTAAATTTGTCGGTTTTGTAAAAAGTCCATCTGCGACTTTAATTGTAAACCCATTTTACAATAGAAGGGTTGACAATTAATTCCCCACTGTATATAGCAAAATTCATCAAACCTTTGAAAAAATTCTGACAGGATAACGTGATGAGTTTTGATATTTAAATCCTGAATATCCTGTTAATCCTGTCAAAAAAGTCTTTATTACGTACCTAAATAATTACGGAAAAGCAATGTTCAATAAAATGTTACTTAGCATAACTGAAAAAATTATTAAAGATCCCAATGACTCTATTTATTATGAAGATGCATACAGGCTCGCTGTTTCTCAGGATAATGCAGTTGATTTGATAATGTGTGCCAGTAAGATCAGAGAAAAGTATAAAAAAAACATTGTATTCACATGTTCCATTATTAATGCCAAATCTGGTCGCTGTTCAGAGGATTGTGCTTTTTGTGCACAGTCAGCTCACCATAAAACCGGAATTGAAAGTTATCCATTATTAGATAAAGAAAAAATGGTAAATAATTCCATACTAATGGAAAAAGCAGGCGCCACAAAATATTCAATGGTAACGAGCGGTCATTCCCTTTCCGACGGAGAGATTGATTCTATCGGACATACGGCAGAAGAAATAAACAAGAAAACAGATCTTTCAGTTTGCGCATCATTGGGGCAGTTGACCGAACCCATGGCAATA
>Ga0180015_1000443_pt1 | contig 11958 bp, 12 predicted proteins | sample KR13_S2_MetaG_FD_116508 | JGI IMG/M metagenome (GOLD analysis project Ga0180015, IMG submission 116508) | Groundwater microbial communities from the Olkiluoto Island deep subsurface site, Finland - KR13_S2_MetaG | ecosystem: Environmental > Aquatic > Deep subsurface > Groundwater | place...
AAACCTCTTCACACCTGTCATCCTGAGCGAAGTCGAAGGATCCCGTAGGAATTTCACAAACCTCTTCACACCTGTCATCCTGAGCGAAGTCGAAGGATCCCGTAGGAATTTCACAAACCTCTTTAATTTTTTATATTTAATATTCCTCATTTTTCAAATATTTCTTTTAATATTTTTCTTAATTTATCCTTGCTAATTGCATTAACATTTAATTTCCATCTCAATCCTCTGCCATTTAAAGATCGCCCCCTTGGTTCTATCAAACTTATATCTCCAATCCTTTGTCTAGACAAAGAAGAAAACACACCCCCCAAGGCCTTGCCTTCTAAACCCAATAATTTTGCCGATTCCACCGCCTCAATTACTCCGCCCTTATTGTCTACCAGCGCCCTTAAAGCCTTCAGCTGATTCTGACTCATTCGGTAAATCTTATTAACCCATTTATCCACAAATACAGTTTACAACATGCATCCATTCTAAAACAAGCACAAATCAGTACTTACTCCACTTACTCTACTTATTCCACATCATTCACTTTGTCCACTCATTCCACTACATGCACTTTTAATCATCAGAACACACCTGTCATCCTGAGCGAAGTCGAAGGATCCCGCCGGAATCAATCCCACCTTTTACATTTCCAACGGGATTGCCACGTCACTCCGTTCCTCGCAATGACAACAAATTTGTTTGTGATTTGTTATTTGTGATTTGGAATTTATTGTTTTTGTTTTTCCAAAACAAAAACAATGTCTCCATCTTTATCAGTTCTCTTAATTTCTACTCCTCTCGCTTCCAATCTTTCAATCACCTCTTTTGTCGGATGCCCATAACTATTTCTGCCCACACCAATCACTGCCATCCTCGGCTTAATCACTTCCAGTAACTCTTCACTAGTGCCGGTATTTGATCCATGATGACTCACCTTTAAAATATCAATATCATCACCTAATTCCTTCCTCCACACCAACCTTTGTTCCACTTCCATCGGCGCATCTCCCGTCAACAAAACTTTATAACCCATAACATCTAACATTCCCACCAAAGAATAATAATTATCATCAAGAAGTTCTTCATCCGACTGTTCAAACTCTTGATAAGGCCACAAAATATCAAATTCAAACCATTCAGTTCTTACCACATCATCTTTTCTCAAAAGCTTTGCATAATTAAATTGCTCAAACTTTTCATCAACCTCAACTCCAGAAAACAACTTTCCAATCTTATAATAATCATCCAGTTCAACCAATGCCCCACCATGATCCGTATCCCAATGGCTAATTATTACCACTTCTATTTTCTTATCCCAAAACGGTACATGATCTTCCAAACAGCCCAGCATCTTTTTATTAGCCGATCCCACATCAACTAACATCTGAAAATTCTTTTTTTGTAAAAGCATCCCATCCCCTTGTCCTACATCACAAAAAACTAACTTTACCTCATTGTATTTTCTAAAAGACCAAACAAACAAAAACAACAACCCAATTAAACTAAAAAATATTATTATCCTCGTTTTCATTTAAACTTTATTAATCTCTCTTCTTGTCATTCTGAGCGAAGTCGAAGAATCTAGACACGAAGTGTCATATCATAAACGCTAACGCTAGATCCTTCGCTCGCGCTCAGGATGACGAATCAAAAAATAAAATAAAACCATATACCATCCTATTAACATAAACCAATTAAAACTAATATTAATATTCAAACTCACACTTGCCCCCGTCTCTATCACCCATACAAATATTTCAATAAAGGGTAAATCAAATACAACAACACTTTCCCCAAAATAGGCACAAACACACCAACAAACATTCCTAACCCTCCCCACAGACTAATTAATTCAACCAAAAACAACACCAATGCATTAAATATCGGAGTCAGCACACCTATTCTTCCAAAAACCATTGACAAAATCGGCGTCACCCATATCACTACCCACAAAGTCGTCAACAAATCATTTATTAATGTCATTGCGAATCCCGCCTTTAGGCGGGATGTGGCAATCCCGTTGGAATACTTATTTTTGCTAATAAATACGACCTGCCCGCCTAACTGCTTTAGCTGTTGGCGAGTAATTACTCCCAAAAACGCCATTATCGACAACCAAAAACTTACGCTTTTGACCATCTCCCAATCTATCATCAACATAACAAATACAGTCAAACCCAATCCTCTCCACAAATCATATTTTCTACCCAACAACTGCGCCCAATAAAAAATAGAAATCAAAATAGCTGCTCTCAAAACTGGCGCTTCCAATCCAACCAAAAAAACATAATTCCAAACTAAAAAAATTCCAAAAACTATCGATCTTTTTCTTCCTAAAATATAAGCCAAATTTTCAATTATCAAACCAGATATCAACATTACATTTGTCCCACTAGCTACCACTACGTGCAACAAACCACTATCAACCAATCTTTTGTAAAAACCATATTCAAAGCCATCCTTATCCCCCAACACTATTCCATTCAAAAGTCCCGCTTCTTTCACCGGCAAAACAGACCTAGTAACCCCCATCAAACTATCCTTATTTACAAACCTATACATCACCCCCAACCCCAAAACCACAATACAAAACAAAATAAAATTTTTCACAAAGTAATTTTGTCCTTAATTTTTTCAAACATCTTCTCTCCTATCCCACTAACCAACTTTATCTCGTTTACATCTCTAAATCCCCCATTTTCTTCTCTATAATCAATAATTCTTCCTGCCAAACTCGGTCCAATCCCAGGCAACTCTTCTAACTCTTTGCTACTGGCATTATTCAAACTCACCATTCCACTACCGTCATCCTGAGTCTCTCGCAGAGAAACGAAGGATCCCCCCAAAGCCTCGCTTTTATTTGGAATATATATCTTTTGTCCATCTCTCAATATCTCTGCCCTATTCAAATTAACCTCCACCCAATCTCGATCTGCCTCTTCACTTAAACCACCAGCCTTAACCAAAACATCAATTATTCTACTTCCACCAACTAACTCATAAACCCCAGGTTTGACAACTTCCCCACCTATATCAATCACTACCTTACTTTCTCCTTTTGTATCACTTAAATCCTCATTTGTAGAACCTTTAATTTTGTCAGAATTTTGAATTATTTCCACATTTTCCTCTCTGTTTACATCTCTCCAGGCCAAACCTAAACCAACTACTATCAAAACCAATCCCAACACCAACACTCCATCAATCCATTTCAGTCTCTCCCACCATCTCATAACTTAAAGATATCATTTCTTCTATCGTCATCATAAGCCACACCATCATCCTGCCCACCCGTCATCCTGAGTGAGTCTTACGACCGAAGGATCCCGTTGGAGTTAAATCTTTCTTTGGGATTCTTCTCCGCCAACTGGCGGATCAGAATGACGTTCTCCAATTCATAAATCAATTTTATATTTAAACTTGTTATCATTAATTAATGCCCAATCTTTTTTTCCTATCTCTTACAAGCCTAATCTCTTATCTTTTTTCAATCTCATCACTTTCTCGATTTACACCACAAGTTATCGCCCTTCTCTCTGCCATTCTTTTGTTTATCTCTCTTTATCAAAAAAAACTTTTTATAAATCTCATATCGTTCATTGTCAACTTAATAATTTTTACTACTAATGGACTCAACTCTCCTGTTTTTTTTCTAACCTATTTTTTACTATTTACAATCGCTTTTCAAAATCCTCCTCATATCACTCTTTCCTATTCCATTATCCTAATCCTTCTTCTATCTAACTCCCTAAACTCAAACTCTTCACTTTTACCATTAATTTCACTGCTATTCATCACCCCACTAAGTTACCTCATTAGTAAACAACATATAGAAAGTCTCAAGCAAGAAAAAAAAATTATTCTTACTGACAAACAAATAGGTTTAAACGAAACAAATATTTTCCTCTGGTACTCCACCATCTTCAAAAACAACATCAATTCAATCCAAGACTCTCTTTCCATCCTCCTTTCTCAGCCCACTCTTCCTACTTCTCACACCCAACTACTCAAAAAAATCAAAAAACAACTCCGTTTTCTCTTAAAATCAGCCACTAAACTAACCCATGAAATCGACAAACAAACTGATTAAAAATAAAACACTGTCATCCCACCGACTCCTGTCATCCAACCGACTCTTGTCATCCCGACCGAAGCGGAGGGATCTCCTAACCTATCATATTTATTTCAAACTCAGAAGTCAAGAGATTTCTCCACTTCACTTCGTTTCGGTCGAAATGACAAAATTTTTGCTTTTTGCTTGTTACTTTTTACTTTTTATTCCAAAATTTTTTAATCAAGAAATTAAAGCTCAAAGTTTTTCATCCGATTCTTACAATATAAACTGGGGAAATTTCAACATGACTTCAGGACGCAAATCATCTATCAACTACCAACTTACCGACACGGTTGGTCAAAACGCCCCCGGCCAATACGACTCAGCCGGATTCATTGTCAAATCAGGTTTCCAATATATCCACGACACTTTTAACACCTTCTCGTTTTCCATCAACGACCTAGAAATTGATTTTGGCACACTGGTTCCTAATATAGGGACTACTGACACCAATATCATTACCATCACCACTCCTTACGGCAACGGTTACCAAATTCTGGCGCACCAAAACCACCCTCTTCAAATAGACATTTCTCATCAAATCCCAGACACTACTGGCGACAATAGCACCTGTACCGAATCAGATTCAGACACCTGGACCCAAAGCGACATTTACGGATTTGGTTTCAACGCTATGGGTATAGACAGCAGTGGTGTTGCCACCGGTATTGGTACTTCTCAATTCTTTAACGACATCGCCTATTTCCGTCAATTTGCTGATTATTCTAGTTCTGAATCTCACCAAATCATTATGTCCCAAGATATTAATGTTCAAGACCAGTCAGCCCGCATTTCTTATAAAGCCAACATTTCCTCCGTTCAACCCGCTGGCAACTACGAAAACGCCATTACCTTCACCGCCATTCCAAAATACTAAACAACTCTCCCAACTTGTATAATTAATTACTCTTAATTTTTAAAGTTTTAACTCTTCTCTTTCTGTCATCCTGATCCCGCCGTGGCGGGAGAAGGATCTAGCGAAGCGTTTCTTTTAATCCTTAATTGTTTTATTTTGGAAATTGCAATTTGGAATTTGTGATTTTCAAAAATTTAGAATAAATTTTTGTATATGTCTTTTAATCTCTCTATAACTCCAGCCCAAATCGAAATTCTCAGTAAAATCGGCAAAACTATCACTCAAACCTATCAAATCAAAAACAACTCTGATTCAATTGTCAACCTCTCCACCTCCATAGAACAATGGCAACCTATCAACAACGACGGTTCCATTCAATATCTGCCGGAATCCACTTCCCCTGTCCTTTTCTCTCTTTTAAACGCAGATCTCAAACTTGGTCAAATATTCTCTCTTCCCCCCAATCAATCGACTCAATTAATCCTCAAAATCCAAATTCCTCAATCAATTCCCGAATCATACTTCACTCTATTTCTTAAACAAGAAAACCAGTCCAAAAACGAAACTTCGTCTTATCTATCCTCATTCTCAAATACCAACGCCAAAATCGGCTCCCACATTCTTATTGCCACTTCAGAAACCGAAAATTTAACTCATAAAGCAGCTATTGGCAACTTCACCACTACACCAAAAATCAAAGACATTTTTTTTAGCAAAATCAAATTCAATATAGAAATCACTAACCAATCAGATTATCTTTTCAAAAACCAAGGCAAGCTAACCATCACCAAAAACAATGCCATTTTTAAAGAAATCACCCTGTTTGAAAACAACACTCTGGCCAACCATTCTCGCTTGGTCCGCTGTAGCTTTAGCGAAAGCGACTTAAAACCAATTCAATGTTCTCTCTCTCCCCCTTTTTGGCCCGGTCTTTACCAAGCCAGCGTTAAATTAGATAACAATATAAAACTTTCCAACAATTCAACTAGTTTCTTTATTCTTCCCATATCCCCAATTATTTTTATTCTCTTAATCACTGCTCTATTTCTTACCATCAAAAAACGTTTCCTCTCTTGACTTATCCTCTTTAAACATTCATATTTATACATATATAATGAAACTAATTTTTCGCTCTCTAACACTACTATTAATCATTGCTTTCTTTAAATTGTCTTTTTTCTCTGACAAACTGGAATCAGCTAATTTAAGCTCCGTCAAAGACACTCTCAGTACTTCCCAGCTCTCCTATTATGGCACTCTTGGTGCCGGCAACAGCGCTACCGATACTTTAGTAAAAATTTCCACCACCTCTAATAATCCTTCAGATACAACAGCCAATCTTTTCTCAGGAGATACCATTAGTATAGGAGACAGTGGCTCAACCGCATTAACTTCCTACACAGTCAAAGACATTGGCAATACCGGAGAATTCCAAATAACAACAGGTCTTAATGCCAACAATATCATAGCCGGCGAAGCCATAATCGCCACCCGATCAGCCATCCATACTGTTTCTTTTACTCCAGTCAGTAATTTCACTGCCGGAATTTTTCAATTTCTTATTAAAGCTTCAACCAATTCCAGTGAAGATCTGGACGACGGTATTCCCGACCAAGAAGGTTTTGATTTTGGTATGGATATCGGTGGCACCACCACTATCGGTTCGGGCACTAGACTAAAAACAGCCGATGTATCTTGTCCTGTGGGTGCTTCTGCCGGAGTCGGAACCACCGCAGTAATCGATACAAATTCATATCATGTTATTTCCTGTACTTTAGGGGCTGGTACCACTAATGCTATAGGAGTTGGATACACTATGACTGTTGGCAGAGCTCTGACTAGCGGATCTCAACTCATCAACCCCAGTCCCGCTTCTGGCCATACCCCGGGACAAGCTGATAGTACTGCTGATGTTTATTCCTTCTATGTCCGCCACCTGGACTCAGGATCAGTCGTCAGAGACACTACTCAAGGCAAAATTGCTGTTGTTGAATCAGTCAGAGTTACTGCCACAATTGATCCAACTATTACTTTTATCATTGACAACACCAACGTAGGCTCAGGAGATACTCGCTGTGGCAACGTTCTAAGCACCAATGCCACCAACACTACCGCCACCTCTGTCGCCTTTGACTCCTTAAATCTATCCGCCTTCAATGACCTTGCCCAAAGATTATCCTGTGTTACCAACGCCGCCAATGGCTATGCTGTCACCGCTTTTGAAAGCGATGTTTTAGAAAACGTCAACACTGGCGTTACTATTCCAAATACTGATTGCGACAACGAAGACTGTACTGCATCATCTGAAACAGAATGGGCCACCGAAAACACAGAATCAGGCTTCGGATACTCAATCGAAAACATAAACGCAACTACAACTACATTTACTTATGGTGTAGGCACTACTTTTGCCGCCAGACCTTTCGGTCAAGGAGCAAGTAACGCCGTCACTTTATTCAACAATTCATCCACTCCAACCACAACTGAAAGAATTTATATTTGCTATCGACTCACCATCAGTACCATCCAAGAAGCCGGTAACTATGAGAACTCTCTCACCTACACCGCCACCGCAACATTTTAAAAAATAAAAAATATGAACTATAAATCATGCCTGTCCGCCTCTGGCGGAAATCAAAAACAAATCAAAATCAAAACATCCGTCATTCGTAGGGACAGTCCTCTGTGGCTGTCCGCAAACCTGTCCGCCTCTGGAGGATCCCGTTGGAAAACACCCGTCATTCTGAACGTAGCGAAGAATCCCATCGGAATTATTTATTGCTTATTGCTTATAATCACAATCTTTAATTTAAAAATCCGCTCTGTACGAGCTCAAAATTCTCTTGGCATCACCGCTATCCCTCCCCGCCTTGAAATAACTATTGATCCAAACGAAGTAATAACTACAACTATCAAAGTTAGAAATGAATCAAATTCGGTTCGTTTCATCGACACTATTACCAAAGACATTTTAGTTACCGATGACAAAGGTACACCTATTCAGTTAGAAGAAAACAACCTCTCTGACAACCGCTGGGCTGCTGCTTCATGGATCCAAACATCTCCAAGTCAATTCAAATTGGAACCGGGCGAAACCAAAGGCATCCAAGTAACTATCATCGCCCCCGAAAACGCTTTACCTGGAGGCCACTACGCCGTTATTCTCCACAGTCCCCAAAATGAAACTACCCTAAATGAAAGCGGTACCGCCATAAATACTAGTGTCGGTAGCCTCATTTACATTACCGTTCCAGGAGATATTAACCAAGAAGCCAAAGTTTCTAAATTTTCTATACCCAAATTCTCTTAATACGGCCCCATCGATATCAAAACCACCATTGTCAATCTTTCAGACATCCACATTTCTCCCATCGGTCATATTGCCATCACTAACCTGCTAGGCCAAAATACTGCCAATTTATTACTGAAATCAGCCAACATTTTCCCCAACACCAGTCGCCTTTTTCAAAACAGTCTAGACAAAAAGTGGCTTTTGGGTCGTTACAAAGCCCAATTACAATCAAGTTTTGGCACCGACGGCCAAGCTCTAGTAACCACCGCCTTCTTCTGGGTTATCCCATGGAGACTAATCCTTCTCATTTCAACTATCATCATCCTTCTTGTTGTTCTTTACAAACTCACCAGAAACCAATCACGCAAAAACCCTACAGAACCAAAGCACGACTCTCCTGAACTGGAAAAACTCAAAACCAAATACAAAGACCAAAAGTAAAATGAATCATAAATCAAGCTTTGTCTTTCTTTTCACTTTTATTTTTTATTTTTTTATTCCAATCTTTTTTTCCAAAAAAACTCTAGCTTTCAATCAATATCAATCCAAACCAAAATCCGTATCCATATCTGCCCAAATCGGCCAATCAAGTCTAACTATCTATGGCTACACTTCTCCAAATTCTCGCGTCGAACTCAAAAGTTCTAGTGTTTTTGATTTAACCTTTAGCAATGAACTTGGTTATTTTGAATTCGACAAAACACTCCTACCCCAAAATCCTTCCGAACTCTGTCTCTCTTCGACTGATAACCACAATCGACAAACTCCACCAGTCTGTATTCCACCACCACCTAATACCAATTATCATACCCAAATAGGACCGATAATAATCGCTCCCACCATAACTCTTGACTCTGGCAAAATTTCTCCAAACACAACAATCTTTGCTTCCGGCCAAACCATACCAAACACCCCAATAGAAATATTCTTCTTTCAAAAAACCGACAAAGCCCCAATTTTTCCAAAGGAAGCCCACGCCCTCTCTTTACCCAAACTCTCAAGTATCAGTAACTCATCCGGTAATTTTAGCTTCAATCTTCCCACTACCTATTCAACCAGCTATCGCCTTTTCGTTTCTACTCTCATACCTCAACTTGGTCCCAGCCCTAAATCAAACACCCTCAATTTTCACCTCCCCTCTCTCTTCTTCCTTTTCTGGCAAGAATATTCTCTCCTTATTATCATGCTTCCACTCTTTCTTCTTACTCTGGCCATTTTTTGTTATCTCGTCTACCATGACAAAAAACAACCAAAAACAAGATTTCTCCCTGCTATTTATCCTAAATCTCTAATGCTCATCCCTGCCCCATCATCCTGAATTTACTCCCGTCATCCCGCCGTGTCCGCCTATGGAGGAAGCGCAATCGAGAAATCCAAGCCATCTGTCATCACGAGGACTCTGTAATCAGAGGACGTGGTGATCCCGTCGGAACATCAACCCATGTTTTTTTACATTCCCAACCGGATTGCCACGTCGTAAAACTCCTCGCAATGACAGATATTTTCCGACGGCCTGTCCGCCTCTGAAGGAGTATATTTGATTATTGGTTATTTGTTAATATTGGTTATTGTAATTTAAAAATTAGAAATTAAAAATTAAAAATTTCCAGTGTCTAACCGCAAATATCTATTCATCATCATTTTCCTCATCATCGCTCTTATTGCCTCTGTCTTTGTAACCCTCAAAACAACTGTTTTTTTTGGCAAAGCCACCACCTTCGACTCTAACCAAGTAATTCTAGAAAACTCTTATCTCTTCGCTTCACCAATTCAAGCCAAAGCTGACGACAAAGAAAAAATACGTATTACTGCCTTCCTTCTTGATAACCGTGGCCTGGGAGTCTCTAATAAACTAGTCGAGCTGGAAACCACCAACGCCCCCTTAAGCATTCAAGACATCCAAGCTGTCAGTGACGAAACCGGCAGAGCTATTTTTGATATTTCATCCCTCTCACCAGGAAAATACAACATTTCAGCCAGCGTAGATAACAAAACCCTACCTCAACAAATCAAAATCCTTTTCTATTAATATCACCTAAAAGTAACCGTTATCCCCTTGTTTAACGGAACTCCCTCTGCAATAGCAGTCAATTCAAATTGACCCATCTCATCAGAAGTAACTTCAAAACTAGCCATTCCATTACCATCAGTCACGTCTTTTATCACCACCACACCTTTAGCTCCAATCAATTCTACTCTCTTTCCGGCTACCCCTTTCCTCTTTTCATCCATCAAAAAAACGTTTACATTGCATTTATCTTCTCCATCAGCTCTTGCCAATATCTTAGATCCCAAAACATAAGAATCATTAATTGAAATTTGAGTAGCCGGAGCCGCCTTAGAAAAAGTAACCAAAATTCTAGGAATTACACTACTTGACAAATAATAAATCAATCCTATTCCCAAAACCCCTGCCACAATCGAAAAAATAGTTTTCTTATTCTTCACTAAACAATAATATCATAGTAAGGAACAAAAATCTTTGCTCCCTGCCTAGCGTTTTCTTCTTGTTTTTCGTAGGGGCGACCCTTGCGGTCGCCCGCAAACACGACAATTATCTAACCATCCAGTCATCCAGTCATCCAGTCATCCAGTTATCTAATAATCCATTCCACATCAATCCATCTCAAATATCATATTCCGCATTTCTCCGCATTATATTTTTGCAACAATTTCTTCGTTGATATATTTTCATTGTATATTGACTACTATTGACAGTACCCAATCGTTTTGTGCAACACAATGTGAAATATCTCCGCAAACTATTTTCGGTAAAAAACCACCATTTTAACAATATCAAATACTATCATCTTAAAGCTAAAACTGCCTATTGACAGCCCTTTTCTAATAGTAGATATTTTAACTATGTCATCAGCTCAAAATTATATAAACATGTATAAAAAAGATAATTCTAAGGCTAAAAATTTATTTCCGCAACTAACAAGATTGGCTGAAAAACTAACTCCATTTCTAATTATTGCCACCACCTTTCTCTGGTTATGGAAATAAAAATAATAATTAAATCCTTTAGACTCTGGCTCCATTCTCGCCATTATTCTAATTCCACCGTTCTCAATTACATTTCTGATACAAAAAAATATCTCCATTGGCTTCAAAAACAGCCTCAACCCAACCAATCTCACCACCATCCCTGTAAATTCTTTTCTCTCAACCTTGTTATTGCATACATTTCCAAAATCTCCAACAAAAAAAGCAACACCCGCTACCTGGCATCCTTATCTCTTTTCTGCCAATTTGCCCTAGACCAAAACATAGTTTCCACCAATCCTTACAAAAAAGCTATCAAATCAATCAAACAAGACAAGCCAAACAACATCTCTTCACTTTTAAACCACTACAAAACGTATCTAATCACAACCAAAAAATCTCCCGTCACCATAAGAAACTATCTTGCTGATATCCGCCAATTTATTTCTCATTCCAACACCAATTCCCCCAAAACTCTTTTTGATTCAACTCAAACCGATAATTACTTCAAACATCTAAAAAATTCTCAACTATCTCCATCCTCCACCCGCCGTAAACTCTCTTCTATCTCATCCTTCCAAAAATTCCTCATCAAAAAAAAATATCTTGAAACACCTGTCATTGCGAGTCCCCCGATCAAATCGGGGGACGTGGCAACCTGTCCTGAGCCCAACCGAAGGATCCCGTCGAAATCAAAACCATCTCATTTTTCATTCC
>Ga0180015_1000445_pt1 | contig 11940 bp, 12 predicted proteins | sample KR13_S2_MetaG_FD_116508 | JGI IMG/M metagenome (GOLD analysis project Ga0180015, IMG submission 116508) | Groundwater microbial communities from the Olkiluoto Island deep subsurface site, Finland - KR13_S2_MetaG | ecosystem: Environmental > Aquatic > Deep subsurface > Groundwater | place...
TATAAATGCAGCCCTGATAATATCTTTTACCTGGATGGCCTTCAGCGTACCTGTCACAGAAATCAGAAATGAGCATCTCCCTGGCAACAGGTGAAATCAGATTCTCAGATGCTATCATAGGCAAACAGGATTGAAACCATCTGTGATGCGCCTTAACATTCTCAACAACGAAGTCAACATCCTCGTTCATAAAAACAGAATAGAAATAGAGGGTTAAAAACACTTCGGAGTTAGAAGGGAATGGTTTATGCGCCTTTTTTCAAGAACCTGCTCGCGCATTTTTTATTATCTTTTGTAACTCATTACACCATTCTTTTAAATTTGAACGCCTTTCCTTAGAGAGATATTGTCCTCTAGAGTGCATAATTTCATTCCGAATTTTCTCCAATTTGTTTAATATACCCCCCCACTCTTTAATGTTCTTAAGATATGGATTGAACAGTGGTTTGTTATCAGAAAGTATTTTTGCATAATCATAGAAATCAGCAAAATATAATTTTGGTATATCTCTCTCTTCTTCTAGGCATTCTTCCATTCTTGATGCGCACTTTTTTCTGACATCTGAGGGCACACCCTTCCGCCACCATTTTTCCATGTGTTCTTTTTCTAATATTTTCTTAATAAATTCTCTCAAATTCGTTTCAAACCATTCTACTAATGCATGATTTGATAATACTATATTTTCTGTTAGTTCCTCGACTTCTTCTACTGTTTCAGGGAACTCGTCCTTTGATTTTCTCAAGTAATACCTCACTGCTTCTAAGTCCTCTAGACGTGGGTTAATTTCTAACGCTTTTTTGAACTCAGTTTTTGCCTCCATTAATTTTCCTTTTTCTAGCAATGTTTTTCCTAGATAGTAATGGGGCCATGGTAATGGTAAATTTCGATCGTTCTTTAATGATTTTTTTAAATTATTTTCAGCCTCTGTTAACTCTCCTTTTTCAAGATGGAGTCGCCCTAAGTAATAGTATGCCATATAAAAGTTGGGCAGTAACTCTATAGTTTTTCTGAAAAAGCCTTCACTTTCTCTCCATTTGCTTTCGCTTTCTCCGCGTTCTTTAAAAATTTTTTTTCCTAAATGATAAAAATAAGATGGGTTATGGGGTTCAGTTTTTGTCTTTTCTATAATTTCTTTTTCAGATAGGGATTCTATTCCTTCATACTTTTTTTCACCACTTTCTTCCAACATCATCTCTTGCATCATTTTCTCTTCAAATTCTTTTTCAGCCTTATACATCTCAGTTTCATCTTTAATTTCTAATAATTCATCCGAATCTATTTCACGTTTGGTTTCAGGGTCAAACATAAAGCTACAGTCATTACATTTTACAACCCCTACTTCTTCGTTCTCCAAAGTTATACCAGTTAAGATTAGTTCCACGTTCTCTCCATGACAATTTGGGCAGGCATTCTCACTCATTGGTTCTTCAACTTCTTTACTACCTGCACCAAGGGGATATCCATAATCCCACTTGTCACCATACGGATTTTCTTCATCCTTTATTTCTCTTATATTTTCATCTTCCTCACTCATTTTTCTCACCCAGATTTTATCTTTTTTCAATCATTTCTCAAGTTTACAACTTCCCAATCTTTCGGAATTAAGTCGATTTCCGTTTGTTTTAAACCCCCTTTATCCATTTCATATCTCTCTTTCTATATTTAGTGAAACATCATCTTTAATATAATAGAATGATTGTGGAGGTTTGAAATCTTTAAAAACTTCTTCTGGGGATACTGGATTATCTAAACGATTATGGTCTTTGATTTTTATGGCAAACGCTTTTAAACATTTCATAAAGTAACTGAAAAACTCTTCTTCTGTGATTCCTGCATGATTATGGCACATATCCCATATTTCCTCAGGAGAACCTTTTAGTATTTCTTTAACCCTAAAATATCCAGTGATTTTTCTTACAGGTGATGTAGAGTAAATATATATCCTATTTATATCCTCTCTTTTAAATATTATTTTTCTGAACTCGTATTTCTTTTTGTTGCTCAGGATTGCTTCACCATATTTTGGTTTAACTGACAGTAAAACGTTCATCAATCTCACCTCTCTTTTTGTCCATTCTAAGTTTTGTTTGGTTCATCTCAATCGCCCCTCTTGCTTCCTTTCATGTATTTGTTTAAATTATCGACGTGTTTTCTAAAAATTGTTTCTGTTGATTTATCATCATGCTTTCTCGTTCCATATTTAATATGATATTTTATTTTGTGTTTTTTACAGAAATCAATGACCTGCATCGCACAGTTCTCATAAAAATCTTTATTGTTCTCAAATTGCATTGAATAGGTATTATAATTCATCCTCCCAAAAATTATTTTATCGACAAAAGAGATTATATTTAAAATTTTGCTTAAGTCTTGTTTCACTATATTGGGTGTAGGATAAGGTTCAATACTAACCCATGTTTTTAGACCTTTATCATGTAAATATTTTAAAGCGGCAATTCTTTCATTAAAAGGAGCAGAATAAGGTTCAAAATCCTTTTTGAATTTTTCATCCAATGATACAAGAGTAATTCCATATTCGTTTTTAGCTCCATATTTTTTAGTGTCTGTTAACTCTTTTGGATAGATTCCTTTTGTTAAAACCGTACATTTTATCCTATGATCATTAAGTTTTGCTATTATTTTTAATGTTAGTTCTTTTATTTGGGGATAAGTTCGTCTATTCAAGTAATCATACATGAAAGGGTCCGTGGTAAATGAAAAATGAACAAAATCGATTTTATTTTTATATCTTGGGATTTCTTTTTCTAGTAGTTCCAGAGCATTTGAAACAATTTTTGGATGCAACCATTCTTCGTAATCTTTTATTTTTCCATATCTTTGTGCCATCATCCTTGCATAACAAGGATAATTACAACCATGAGTGCACCCAGAAACATGGTTTATAGTGAAATTCCCATATTCGACTTTAGTTTTGTATAATAAAGATTTCCTAGTTATACTTGGAAATGTATTAAAGTGAATTATATCGTTTTCTTCTATACTGGTACGTAATTGGTGCTTTTTTTCTGTTAATTTAGGAAAACGTTCAATGTAAACTTTATCGACTTTCTCTAACTCCTTTAGTGCTCCGTATATCCCGCTTTCTAAATAATGTGTTTCATCAATATTTTCTTCAATAACCTCAAGATAGGTTTTACTGGTATTTTGATATTTACCAACAAGAAAATCTTCTATTTCTCTATCTTTTAAAGCCCCTATTTCAAATAGAGACAATTGGCTACCCCTAACTCCAAGATATTTTACTCTACCATAGTTAAATTTAGCAAAAGAAGATTTCATTATGGAAGCACCCTTATGATGGTTGGTTAAATGAAAAAGGGAATAATAAGTCCTTCGCATTTTTGGGAATTCTATTTGATATGGAAAAACGAATTTTGCAATCCTTTTTAACTGACTTCTATAAAGTTTTGTCAATTTACTTTCTCTTTCCACTCCTTTTAAGTTCGATAAAGCTTTCCATTCGTTAGTACCAAATAAATCGTTCATAATCTTTTCATTCTGTTCCAAAAGAAGAAATCTATTTATGTCGTTAAACATGAAAGTCAATAATATTTCAGGCTTTTTTACAGAGGTCATAATTCTCTTTAGAGTAGCATATTTTATTCCACTAAAGCCAAAAGGATCGATGAGAAAAAAAGTAGGTGCAAGATTAGACGCCCCCTTTAGTATTTTGTTTATTTCTCTATCAAAATCGGCTATCTTAAATACGGGTTGTGGTAAGTTTTTATATTCAAAAACTTTCTTTAGGTTCTCGATATTCTCTTCTTCTTTATCTATAATAAGTAACCCCGCATCTTTTTTGTTATCTTTAATTATCTCTGCAGCCAATATAGGTGAGCCATACCATATTTTCCCATTTTCATCCTCGTATGCACCACGACCACCGAACCCATCTATATAATTTAACTTACTCCAGCTTCCTACAATCTTCACCCATTTATCAAAGTAGTCGTTAAACACTTTATGCTTCATCTTTGTCTGCTCTTCGTAAGCCCATGTTTTAAACGGTAACTTATTTTTGGTCATTTTTCGCACCTTCAATTAACTTTTCAACCTCTTGCTTTACTTTATCAAGCAATGGTTTAGATTCTTTTCTCATGTTGAGAGATAGTTTCCTTCTTTTATGTAGTTTATAATCTCCCAGATATCTCTTTCCATATATATTTCTACATTGTAAATAGGCCGCCCTTTTTTCTTTCCATTAATAATTTTTGAGTGTTCCTTAATTTTTGATAAATCTACGGATTTATTGTCAAGAACAAAACTTTTGAGAAAATCATGGAGGTAATAGAACCCCTTTAATTCAGGTCTATCTTTTGCGTAGTCGAATATTTCGCTGTCTATTTCAACCACTAATTCATCAAACAGTCTACAACATCTTTTCACTGTCTCATCAGGTATATCTGATAAATTTAGTTGATGTGTTTCTTCGTTTCTAAAAAAACTGAGCGTTTGTGAATGAAGCTCTGAGTTAATCTCTCTAACTTTTTGTTTTGTTGTTTGAGGTATCCTTCTTTTTCTCATAATATCATTCATTAGTTCATTAAAACCCTTCCGATCACCGTTACTTTTCACTAATGAGATTTGATACGCCTTTGCTAATGCTTTTATCACTCCCTCCTTTATATCTATAAGTTCTTTGGTTACTACTTTATTAAATATAGAAGATGGACTAAAGTAGTCCATCAAAGCCAAAATAATTATCACCCGCCAACGAATAATAAGTGCTTCACGATCATCATTTCCAAGTGGCATTTTCAATCATCTCTTCTATTTTTTGTCTAGCACTATTAAGAAGCGCCTTTGACTCTTTTCGTAAATCAAATGATTCTCTAATGAGTTTTGAGATTTGTTCTTGCTTTGGTGTTGGAAGGATTGAGATTAGAATTTTTTCTACACTTTTAAGTGAAAGATGTTTGTTTGTCGCACCATAAATATTTCTATTTATTTGTACCTGTCCAAATAAACTTTCTAAGTATATGAGAATATAAAAAGGATCAACCTTGCCCTTAAAATCATCTTTTATCCTAATTCTTGCTAAATCTCCAGATATATTTCCTTCGTTTTCAAGGAAAATACCCGTCTTTCCAATAGTTGCACCAGTAATGGCAAGAAGAACATCGTTAGTTTTTAATTCTGAATTTTTCATCTTTTCATGGTTATCTTTTCTAATATATCGAATATCTACTTTACTAAATGTTGATTTTTTAATATCTTTAATGCTGTAGAATGGCACACCATTAGTTAATTCTTTAAAAGTCTCCTGTTGTTTTCCTGTTGTTAGACTGGCGATTTTTTTTAGTTCTACAACATCATAATTATTAGATAACTCAACCAATCTTAATTTTACTTGGGTATATTTTGGATGGTAATATTCAGAATCAAATCTCATGTTCTCCTTAACATTGAAAAACCTTGTTTCAAAAGTTTTTTCTTCCTTTAATTTTAATTTATCAAGTCCTAATTTTTCCTCCAAAAGTTGTTTTGCTTGTTCGTATTTTTGGTCTGCGGAGTTTCTTTTTGAGAATGCTTCTTTGACAAGTTTTTCTATGTGGAGTTGGAACTGTTTAGATGGGTTAATAATTTTAATATTTAAAATATCGTCTTCTGAAACAGCAGGATACATTGCAGCGGAGGTATTTCTTATCAATTGATAAACTGAATATTTAGTTTTTAAGAAAATAAATAAGAAATAAGGATTGATTTTTTCTGATTCTATCACACAGAATCCAGTAGAACAGACATAACTATTAGATTTTTCTAAAAACAAACTAACAGCGTTTCTATTAGGTCTCACTGTTGAAATAAGTATATCTCCATACTCTAATTTTTTCCTTGCTCTTGACGGGGCCTCATGATTTTTTAATTTAGCAAAAGAAAAATTACCATCTACTAAATTAATTCCATCTATTTCAATGTAATAAAAATAATTAGTTATGTTTTTGGAAGGATCAAATGTTTTATTACTTTTTTTAACGACATTTTTTAGTAAGGTAACAAATTTAGTCTTTTCTAACTTATCTTCAACCTCCAAATATTCTGGTTTATAATATTCACTATCAAACCTATTTTCCAACTGCGAATATTTTATTTCAGTTAGTGTTGGCATCTTGGATCACCTGCGGATTTTTATTAGTTTTTATCAATCCTATTTCTTCCCAGTTTAAAATAACATCTACAACAAAGTTTATAGAATCTTGTGCATCTTTCTTAGATATTTTTTGCTTAATAATTGTATCAAAAAGTTTCAAAAATAGCGTTTTCTGCGGTAAAGTCAAAAATTGCATACATGTAGAAGATTGTCCTAATTGTGATAAAGCTTTTCCAACTTCTTTCGCAAGTTTATTATTCGGATAAGTTTTTTTGATATATTCCTTAGTAGTTATATTTTTTAATTCTTTTTCTGCTCCAAAGAAACTAGTTAATCTTCCAGCAGAGAAGGCTATACCCTCTATAGATTTGGTGCCCCATGTAACGTCTGTAAGCACACCTAAACATAAATTCACACATTTTTTGTAGTCACCGCTTTCAAATACTCTTTCAATCTTCATAACTTTTTCTTGCAACCCTTCATTTTCAATTAGCAATGAAAGATATAATTTATCATATTCAATTTCAAAAAACTCTTTTAGAATTTTTACAAGAAATTCTTTAGTACAACTCACAAACCTACTTATACTTTCTGAAGAAGGTATAGTGGAATGATGTTGAACTTGATTTCTCAAATCATGTAGAGCAAAAATATCTTCCGCATAAGGTAAACTTGTCTTTTCTGTAATCACCTTCCATAAGTCATAAAAATTTAGGTATTTATTTCTTTTTTTTATACTTATTTCAAACTTAACCGCTATACTTTTCAAAAGAAACTCAATAGCGTTATCAAAATTGTGAGTTGCAATCATCCGATCTAAGCAGGTTCCATTATTAGCGTGTTTTTTTCCATGCTCATAGAGAGCCTTTATTAAGATTAGTCGATTTTTAGTTAGTTTCTCTTTTTCTTTCATATCAATCCTCATATTTTACTTGTGCAGCAGCACCCAAGGGGATACCTACGATGTACCCAAAGCTAGTATAAGTCAAAATTTTCCAGATCTCTATCATCGCAGGATTTGCTACATGAATTAGTGTGCATATAATTAGCATTACTACAGAGATTAGGAGAATGCCGAAACCTACCCACCAAGGTTTTGTAGATAGTTTTTCTAAAACTGGTTTTTGACCTTCTATTGTAGGATTTCCCCACAGCAATTTTGCTTTACATCTTGGACACTCAGGATAATTTTCTCTAAGAATAAAACCACAATTAGGGCATCTATAAACATTAACATTCTTCCCTAGGCTTTCCAGAAACTTCATAAAAAGCCATACACCGACACCAAAAAGAGCGACTTTCCCAATAGTTTTTACAACATCTTCTTTTTCATCAGTCATTTTCAAAACCTCAACCCATACCTTCTCTTGAAATTCTCAAATCCATCTACTATTTCATTAATATCTCTATCAACTATGCGCTTTTCTTTTTCATCTCTTATCAGTTCTCCTTTTTCATCCTTTTTGTATAATGTTCTTCCTCTGACATCATAGCCGATTTTTTCGCAGATTGCCATGAATATAGGATAATCTTTTTCTTTTAGATTTTCAAGTTCTTCCTCACTTAATTTTTGTAAAAACAAAACAGATGCTTTAACGCCAGTACCATGAGGAATAAAAGTTTCTGGTGGAAGAGAAACAACTGCCAAAACCCTTGCCTTTTGTTTGATAAACTCTCGTATGTACTCTAAACTTGAATTTGTTAAATCCCCATCAGGCAGAACGATAGCCATCCTTCCATGATTATCTAATAATTGCAAGCATCTCTCAATAAACATAATGTCTGGCACCTGCCCATCCATTATTTTGTTGGTCTTTTTCCATGTTCCATCCTTTTCTTTTTTCCATTTATAGCCAAGTTCAAAGTTTTCTAAAATTCTTTTACTTGTCACCTTCCCTTTTGTTCCAAAAGGTGGATTGGTCATCAATACCTGAAAAGTATTTGGCCTTGGCTGTATTGCTCTTGGAACACCCATAGTTTGAGCAGTTTTTAATAGTTTATCAAAATCATCTAAACTGTTCTCTGCAAAAATCCCAGAGTGTCCATCATCATATAAAATCATGTGCATCTTTGCTACTTTTGCTAAATCTGGGTTAATATCAATACCAGAAATATAAGCATGCGCATACTCTTTCAAAAAATCGTTTGCCTTGTTTTTACGATGCGGGTTATCACTGATAAACTTCTCCTTGATATAATTCATTCCCTTTACAAGAAAGCCACCAGAGCCGCAGGCAGGATCAATAAATTTCTCATTATCCTTTGGATTAAGCATTTTCACTGCCAACTCAACAATTGGATGAGGTGTAAAGAACTCACCTCTTTCACCCCTCTGATGCGCATAAACAAATGTTTGAAATGCTGTGCCTTTAACATCTGCCTCTGTATTAATCAAACTATACTTCTGAAGCTGGCTGACTATAAAAGCAATCGTTAAAGGTTTTAGATTAATCCTTTCATTTTGGTCAAAAACATCAGAGTATCTTGTTTTTACATCCTTAAACAGATTTAAAATCCTATCTGTAAATCCGTTTTCTTTACCTTCCTCCAGTTCTTTTAACTCTTTATCCGTAATCCTGAATTCGCATTTTGGGTCGGATTTCTTTTCATCAGCCATCTTAATAAAAATAAGTTTTAGAACTTCATTAAAAGTTTTTTCTTTTAATAATCCTTCATTCGCATAAATATAGTTATGGCATACCTCAAAAACAGATCTTAGTTCTGTAGCAGGCACTAAATCTTTCTTCTGATATAAACCAACATCCTCTAAGGTTTCACCTTTCTTTGGAATATCAGGAACACCTCTAAAATAAGGTGCTTTCTTTAAGTTTTGCAAATAAACAGGCATATCCTTTCCGTTAAACCAGACACCGAACTCTGCGGATGTTGGGCTGAGATAAGATTTCAATTGGTCTAACCCATCCTTTATCTCCTTTCTTTTTGTTTCAACAATAATATAAATGTTATCAAAAGTTTTTTTATTATCTCTAAAAACTACTATATCTGCTGGTCCTATTCTCTTGCTTCCTTTTTGAATTAGAAACTCTATCTCTAACTGATTCTTTGAATAACCGTATTCATCAACAAGTCTTTTCTCAAAAATCTGCCTTGATTCCTCTTCAGGCCTTTCCCTAAGTTGCCTTCCAGTTGCATAATCAGTAACATAACCTTTCTTCTTTGGTTCTAATATATCTTTCTTTTCTTTGTATGAATTTGGTTGTGCCATTTATATCAACTCCCTCTCTTTCAAACTAACATATTCACCATTCCCGATTATTATATGGTCCAGTACCTCAATGTCCATGAGCTTTCCTGCTTCAATCATCCTTTTTGTTAACTCAAGATCATCACTGCTTGGAGTTGGATCACCAGAAGGATGATTATGGACAAGGATAATAGATGCAGCACTTTTTTCAAGCGCTACCTTAAACACTTCCCTTGGATGAACTATGTTTGCATTTAGGCTGCCTATGGAAATGGTTTCATCCCAAATCATCCTGTTTTTTCCATCCAGATAAACACCTTTTAGATTCTCTTTCTTCAGATATTGTAGTTCTGGCATAAATAAATCCGCTACATCCTGCGCTGTTTTAACTGGTGGTTTAGATTCATAGGTCAGCAATCTACTTCCCAGCTCAAAGCAGGCAATAATTTGACACGCCTTTGCATCGCTTATTCCAAGAATCTTTTTAAATTCGGTCACATCAGATTTAGCCAATGCTGGCAAATTGTACCTCTCAAGCAGTTCTTTTGCTAGCTCAACAGCATTCTTATCCCTTGTTCCAACTCTCATGATTATTGCAAGCAATTCAGGAGTGCTGAGATGTTTTGGTCCATATTTTATTAATCTCTCTCTTGGTCGTTCATCTTTTGGGATATCCTTTATCCTTAGTTTATACAAAACTTTATTTCCGTTTCCTGTTTTCATCAGTTCTATAATGGGGTTGAACAGTATAAATATTTGTGATTGGTTCCTTCATCTGATCTTGAAAATGGAAAAACACTCAAATTTTCATCTTGCCTGTTTCGAGCATATAATATCCAGGACCAGTTGTTGTATATGATAGGGTTGCTATCTTTTCTAAAGTTTTGTAGATTGTTTTGCCTTTTTCTACATTATCAGCAAGTTCACTGACATAATCAGCCAATTTATTTAAAGTCTCAGGGGAAACAGGTATTATCCTATCACCAGCAACGAACATATTGACCCGCTCGTTAACTTGATTATGGCTAGTACCAACTACAAGGGTTGTTAAAAACAATTCAGGATCAAAATGTAAACGCATAATTCGTTCGGTTATTCCCTTTACAGCACTGTATAAATAGACTTTTCTTCTTAGGTCTGTTTCTTTCTTTATTTTTCTTGCCACATCATGAAGTTCTTTTACTAATATTTCCTTGAAATGCTTTTCTAACTTCAACAAATCACCTCAATTGGTTTTTTCTGCTTTTGAATATCGACAAGCCGTACCATCTCTTCTTCTGAGATTGTACTATCTTTTACTATTTTTGGATACTCAAGGGGTAAAGTTTCCCATTGAAATACAAAATCTGATGCAGGTATTGGTGTCCCAAGCAACTGACTAGTGATGCCATGATTAAAATAATACATTGCATCTACAAGAGAAGATTCTTTGTTTAATTCATAGAACCGCATGTTTCCTCTTTTCATCTTTTCCCTAACTATTTTCCATTCTAAAAATTTTTTTACCACATCATTGCTTAGCGGTCTTGAAACCCCAGAAACTCGAGATAGTTCTGTTATGTTAAAATCAAAATTTGGTAACGACAGCAAATATTCGAGAAGCCTGAGTTCACAGTTATTTCCTAAGACCCCTTCAAAAGGTTTTTCTCCCCTATCCTCGTCCATAGTTTTTCCCCACCAAAATTCTAAATGAATTATGAATATATATACCTTTGCAATTTACAATACAGTAGTGTTAAATATTTTTAACACCTATTCTAAGAGATATCTCCTACCTTTCGGTTTGACAGGGTATCCATGCATCCCTAAAACCCGGATTGTATCTCCAGCATTTATGTAATACTTCTTTTCTTTCTTTGATACAACACCAAGATACCGAGCATTCCGAAGATTCTGTATTATCTTATCAATGTTACCTATTTTATGTTCTAAGTCACGTTTAATTGCTTTAATATGTTTGGCCCTACTTGGACCGAAGCAACGATGTACACACATATAATGAAGAAAGTCAAGTTCATCAGGGGTTAAGCCACAAGGCATAAAAGAAGATATACTCTATGCGCAAATAAATATTTGCAACTGTCTATCAAATCCCTCCCAACAATTTTAATATCCCTAACACATTCCAGATTACAACAGAGCACTCGGCTCTACTTTCACAAGCAAATTCTTGGGCCTGTAGCTCAGACAGGTAGAGCACTCGGCTCTTACGTCAGAAACAGACGGGGATACCGAATGGTCAGGGGTTCAAATCCCCTCAGGCCCGCTTACACGCCTATGCCAATCCTCAGCATATCCCTTACACCTGGCGCAAGTCCAAGAATAAAAATACATATTTTCAGTAATCCTGTCAGTGTTTTATCACGGAAAACGCTTTCAGCGTTTTCCTGATATTTCAGGAAAAACTTTTGGTTTTTCCGTGAAATGTCCTTTATTTCTTTTTTGTATGTGATGTCAAGAACATAGATAACTAAAAAAATGAGGATAAATTTTAAAGGAAACATTACTGCGCCTGTTCCTGACAAGTTTATTAGAAAAGCGGGTAAAGGATGCTTCTCAGCATAGTTGTAGAAATCTGTTCCAACAAATGTTGCTGATGCGTCAAGGAAATGCGCAAAAAAAA
>Ga0180015_1000446_pt1 | contig 11891 bp, 10 predicted proteins | sample KR13_S2_MetaG_FD_116508 | JGI IMG/M metagenome (GOLD analysis project Ga0180015, IMG submission 116508) | Groundwater microbial communities from the Olkiluoto Island deep subsurface site, Finland - KR13_S2_MetaG | ecosystem: Environmental > Aquatic > Deep subsurface > Groundwater | place...
ATATCTTTAATTAAAGATGCTTTTGAATTAAACGCAAACTTTACACTGTAAAACCATGGAATATAAAACTCAAAGCTTAACTAAATACTTAAATGACCTTTCCGCCAAGCTTCCTGCTCCCGGCGGCGGATCTGCCGCGGCAATGAATGCGGCTATGGGTGCCAGCCTCCTGAGCATGGTGATTAATTTCACTTTGGGCAAGCCCAAATATTCTAAATATGAGAAAGAACTCAAAACGATTTTAAAAAAATCAGATAAATTAAAAGATGATTTCTTAAATTTGGTGGATTTAGATATTCTGGCATATAAGAGCAAGGATTCCCGGAAAGCAATGGATGTGCCTTTAATGCTGGCCAGGTTTTGTTGCGAAGGGTTAAAGATGCTGGCGCCTTTAATTAAAAAAACAAACGTAAATTTAATCAGCGATATGGCCATAGCGGCAATATTTTTAGAGTCGGCATTTTGCTCTGCCCGTCTTAATGTGGATATCAATTTAAAAATACTCAATGATAAAAAACTGACGGGCGTGATCAATAAAGAATTAGGGTTGAAAGCTAAGTTCGTTAAGCAGGCCAGGGCCAAAATGGAGGAAAAAGTTGGCAAAGTTATTAGAGGGTAAGCCTATCGCTGAAAAAATAAAGGAAGAATTACGCCTCACTGTGCGCGGTTTAAAACAGCCTCCGGTTTTAGCCAGTATTCTGATCGGTGAAAATCCCGGGGCAATGAGTTACGCAAAGTCACAGCAGAGGTTAGCCGGTGAACTTGGGATTGAATATTGTTTGCGCGTTTTGCCTGAAGAGGCAACTGAAAGCCAGGTAGTTGAACTCATTCAGAAATTAAACAACGATAAGCATGTGCATGGCATTAGCATTCAGATGCCTTTACCTAAACAAATAGATGGTGAGTCGATTCGCCGGTTTATTTTGCGGAATAAAGATATTGAAGGGGTGAATTCTCCGGTGGCGGCCGCGGTGATGGAATTAATTAAAACTAGCGGCGTGGATTTATATGGCAAGGAAGTGGTGGTGGTGGGCCATAGCGAAACAGTGGGTAAACCTTTGGTATTTTTGTTGTTGGATAAATTGGCTACGGTTACTGTTTGTCATATTGGCACAAGCAAGGCGGGCAAGTTAGAAGAGCATGTCCGGCACGCTGAAGTTTTGATTGTGGCCGTAGGCAAAGCCGGATTAATTAAGGGGGAATGGATTAAGGAGGGTGCGGTGGTCATTGATGTCGGGATTAACCGCGTAGGCGATAAGATTGTCGGAGATGTGGAATTTGAAGCAGCGGAAAAAAAGGCCAGCTACATTACTCCTGTACCCGGAGGAGTTGGCCCCTTGACCGTAGCTATTCTTATGCGCAACCTGGTCGAGGCAGCTGTCGCGCAGCAATAGATGTACTTGCGATTTCCGGCTCTTGCTTCCGGCACGAAGATTTTCGCCGTGTGCTGCGGCTTACGTCTCGCTCCGGCTATGTTCCTTACGCTAAAAGGACACAGCCTACGCTCGACGTAATTCCTTGCACACTATTGCCGAAAATCTTCTAACTGTGCCTCCAGCAAAAGCCGAAAATCTTAACTAAGAGGAGAGAATGGATAGTTATAAAAATCTTGTTAAAAATAAAATAATATTTATATTTTTTTGTTTTACTTTGATTACCTCTGTTGCTTACGCAGATGCGGGAATTCCTGTAGTGTTACTTGATATTCCATTATTGATGTTACAAGTTTTAGTCTTTGTAATGCTATTAGAGGCTTTTATATATAAATGGGTATTAAAAATTAGGTTTAAAGAAACCTTTTTTCCATCGATTGTTGCAAATTTTATCTCAACATTAGTTGGCGTACCCATTTTTTTTGTTAAAGCATTTATATGGAGATCAGGATTAAATAATTGGGTTATTTATATACCAGAATTAGTCGTACTTTATTTTTTAACTGTATTTATTGAATATTTTATAGTGAAAAAATATTTTAAGCCAATAGATAAGATAAAGATAAAACGAGCAGTTTGGATAGCAAATACTGCGTCGTATATTATTATTAGTTATATGTTATTTTATAGAACAGTTATTGGTAGGTAGAATTGCGCAATTCTGGGGACACGATACTTATCTTATAGAAATGTTTCTAGGTTTTAGAATGAATCTGGCAGTCTTCGAGTGAATGGCGTTTTAGTCAAAGCAGCAGGATTAATTAATCAACATTTGTGTCTTGACACATTTACTGAAATAGTGTATATTTATACCAGGGGGGTGTTAAATATGGCGAAAGCAGAGATGGCGCGAGAGAGATTAAGCATTGATGTGCTCCCTGAAGAGCATAGGAGAATAAAAGCCTACGCGGCTCTTCATGGTGAAACAATCCGGGAATATGTCGTGGAAAGCGTGCTGGAGCGTTTACGTCAAGAAGGAGAAGAGAAAGAATTATCAGCTTTAACTATGAATTTAAAGCAAGATCCTATTTTAAAGGAATTATGGAATAACGAAAAGGATGCCGCGTATGATAAAATATAAACGGGGAGATATAGTTCTCGTTGATTTTGGTTTTTCCGAAGGAATCGGATCTAAGAAAAGGCCTGCCTTAATAATAAGTAGTGATAATTATCATAATGGACGACAAGAGGTAATCGTTGCGGCTATCACCGGGAATATAAAAAGGGTGTTATTTGGTGATACCAAAATAGATAAATGGGAAGAGACAGGACTTATCTACCCATCTTTGGTTACAGGGATTATGCGAACAATAAAAGATAGCATGATAATTCATAAATTAGGGGCTCTATTACAGCAAGACCTCCAGAAGGTACAAAAGAATCTTGGGAAGGCGATGGGATTTTAAGTATATCGATTTTGGGAGATGGTATTTAGTCTCTAGAAAGCGAAGAACCCGCTCGTGAGAACGGGTTCGCGTGTATACGTAACTCTGAATTACTTCAGCTTGCAATAAAAATATAACATAATGTAGTATTATGTTAAGAAAAATAATTAAATGACTTTTAAAGAAAAAATACAGGCAGGGAAATTTTTGGTTACTTCTGAGGTTGGCCCGGACAAAGGGATCCATACTGAGAGGTTGTTGCAGGATGCTGAGCTTATTCGTAACAAAGTCGATGCGATTAATGTTACGGATTTACAGAGCTCCGTAATGCGCCTGGGGTCATTAACCGTGAGCTTTCTGCTTAAGCAGAAGGGTTTTGAGCCGATTTATCAGCTCACCTGCCGCGACCGTAACCGCCTGGCCCTGCAATCAGATTTACTTTCTGCGGCGGCTTTAGGAATTCAGAATGTTCTCATTGCCACCGGAGACCATCCTAGTTTAGGGGATCATCCGCAGGCCAAGCCGGTTTTTGATTTAGATTCAGTGCAATTATTACAGGTGGCCAGGAAATTAGAAACCGGTTTTGATATGCAGGATAATAAACTAGAGGGTAATCCGCCAAAATTCTGTATTGGCGCGGTAGTTAATCCCGGCTCAGACCCGTTAGCCCCGCAGATCATGAAGCTGGAGAAAAAAATTGCCGCCGGAGCTGAATTTTTCCAAACCCAGGCAGTTTTTGATATAAAAATTTTTGAGAACTTTATTTCCAAGATCAAAGAGGTTAAAGTTCCGATTATTGCGGGTATTGTTTTGTTGAAGTCCGCAGGTATGGCTCGCTACATGAATAAAAATGTTGCCGGCATTTATGTGCCGGAGGATTTGGTTTTAGAGATGGAGCAAAGTAAAGATAAGGCGGCTACTTCCATAGAGATTGCCAGCCGTTTAATTAAGCAATTAAAACCGCTGTGCCGGGGAATTCATATTATGCCCATTGGCTGGGATAAGCTTGTGCCCGAAGTTTTAAAGGCAAGTGGATTATAGATGGCGCTTAACTTACCGCAGATACCCGGCGCAAGAAAAAAGGGCGTTGTTTTCATCAGCTCCGAAGATGACTTAAAAAAGCTAGACGCTTATCTGATTAACGATACTGTCTGCATTGACGGGCCCACCGGCGTAGTATTCCCATTAGCCAAATTAATTTGTGAAAAATATAAGGTTGCGGTTAAGGTTATCAACACGCAGAGCTTTAGCGGCCAGTTACCGGCGGATATTCAGGTAATGCCTAACCCGATCCAGGAGATTGTCGGCGAGGGCAGAGCCGAAGCGGTTAAATTCAAAGACGGCAAAGCCGTCGGCGTATGTTTAGTTATCTTTGTAGATAAAGCCATGCCGGATCTCTCTTTAAGGCAGGTTAAAGCAGGCCAAGTGCCTCCATTACTCGCGGAACTTGGGACAAAAGGAACTCTCGCCGTATTAAATCTTACGCGTCAATCCCTGGATAGGGCAATCAGCCAAAAAGGCCAGAATGTAAAAATTGAGTTTCCGGAAACCAATTATTACCTGCCTTTAATTAATGCCCTGTTGAATATCCAGGTAAAAAACCTGCAAGATTGTTTAGCGGCTTTTAATCAGGCAGAGGCTTTGGCTAATCAGCAGGCTGCCTCCAGCGGTTTGTTCATTAATAGTTTAGGGGGTTTATTAAACCAGGGTATGGCTACTTTGATATGCGAGGAGATTTTAGCCGCCATAGCCGTGTTAAATCAAGAGCATCCTGCCGAGGGATGGGGTTTTATTCCGGATAAGATTTTGCGGTCGCTGGGTCTGCAATTAGTTGACGGAAGGATCGCGGGAATTGCGGTAATTTTGGGCCCGGCCAAGGATGATCAATCCGCTGTGGAATTAATTCGTGATTTTCAATCCAAAAGCATTGTTAGTTTTCTGGCGGGCAACATTAAGGGAAATACTTTTAAGCAGCAACTTCAAAATCAGGGGGTGGAATTAGGTTTAGAAAATTATATCGTGGCATTAGGAGATGACTATCTTTCCGCGATTTACGCGATTAATTTTGCGGTCCGCGTTCCCTTAATTTACGGTGGTAATAAGCCCGGACAGTGGGAAGGGATAGCGGATTATATCCGCAATCGTGTTTTGGCATTTGTCCTTCTGCTTGGCCAGGTGGATGAACTCTCAGTGGCCACAGGTTTAGGGGCCCTGGCTTTTGGCCTGCCCGTGATTACGGATCTGGATGTGCCGCAATTAGGTAAAATTGATACCACCTTATTTGAGGCCTTAGTTACGGAGAAGGATTATCGAAAATTACCTTCTAAATGTATTTTGACGCGTGGGATTAAAGTCAAAATGTTGCAGGTGCCTGTTCCCCTGCCTTATGCTGCTGCCTTTGAAGGCGAGCGTGTGCTTAAGGAGCAATTGGCGGCGGAGTTTGGAGGTAAGGCCGGAGCGGCGATTGAGTTTTTAAGTTCCGGTGATGAGGTTAGTATTACTGATGGTAGCGTGGAATTGATTGGCCCGGATATTGATCAGTTGCCGCCAGGGACTAAATCTTTACCTTTGGCGATAGTCGTAGATGTTTTTGGCCGTAAAATGCAAAAAGATTTTGAGTCAATATTAGAGAGGCAGATCCATCGTTTTATTAATTATGGCATGGGCCTGATGCATATGGGCCAGCGCGACAGGGTCTGGATTAGAATATCCCAGGATGCTTATAGTAAAGGTTTCCGGCTAAAACATTTGGGGATTATTTTACATGCGATGTTACATGCGGAGTACAGCGCGATTGTGGATAAGGTGCAGGTTAAGCTTTATACTCAGCAGGAGGATGTAGCCAGAGTTTCACTCCAGGCACAGCAAATTTATAATCAACGCGATGAGCGCTTAGCCGGCATGACTGATGAGAGCGTGGATACATTTTATTCCTGTTTATTATGCCAATCCTTTGCCCCGAATCATGTTTGCGTGGTTACTCCGGAGCGCTTAGGTTTATGCGGGGCATATTCCTGGCTGGATGCCAAAGCTTCTTTTGAAATTATCCCTACCGGCCCCAATCAACCTATTCTCAAAGGTAATCTCCTGGATGCCCGGCTTGGCCAATGGGATAATATAAATGCATTCGTCCAGCAAAAATCTAATCAAACCATTAGTGCGGTAAGTATGTATTCGCTGATGGATAGTCCGCAATCTTCCTGCGGATGTTTTGAATGCATTGTGGCTATTCTCCCGGAAGCCAACGGGGTAATGCTGGTGCACCGCGATTATTCCGGCAACACTCCTTGTGGGATGAGTTTTACAACTTTAGCCGGATTGGTTGGCGGCGGGGTGCAGACTCCGGGGTTCTTGGGGGTGGGTAAGTTATATATTTTAAGTAAGAAATTTATTTCAGCTGAAGGCGGCCTAACCAGAGTGGTCTGGATGCCCAAGGAGTTAAAGGAAATTTTGCATGACAAACTAAAATCCAGGGCCCAGGAGATTGGGCAAGAGGATTTATTGGATAAGATTGCCGATGAATCCGTAGCTACTAGTTTGGAAGAACTTCTCGTTTTTTTAAAACAGGTAGCGCATCCGGTATTAACCATGGATTCGATCATTTAGGCGAAAATTTTCTTGCTTTTTACTTGACGGATACAGCTAATTGTATATAATAGTTAACAGCTAAATGAATAATCTCTTCCCGCCTAAACTCATAATTACTGTAATTGCAACATTATCTGTTTATTTTTTTGCCGGGCTCACTAAAACATCTTTCCTTATATTGAATTCCTTGAATATTTAATTAATGGCTGAAAAAAGTTTAATCTTAATTGATGCCACTGCATTTTGTTATCGGGCATTTTATGCCTTAAAGGAGTTGAGCACATCCAGCGGCCAGAAGACAAACGCGGTTTATGGATTTATAAATATTCTGAATAAAGTATTAAAAGAGCAGAAGCCGGATTATCTGGTTTGCTGTTTTGATTTATCGCGGAACACTTTCCGCCTGAAGAAATTCGCGCAATATAAGATGCACCGGGCGGCAATGCCGGATAGCCTGATTAGCCAGATTCCTCTGATCAAAGAGGTGGTGGCAGCCTACGGAATTCCTATTTTTGAAAAAGAAGGTTTTGAAGCCGATGATCTCATCGCTCAGTTGGCCAAAGATGCCGCCTCGCGGTCATTGGCGGTGACCATTGTGAGTAGCGATAAAGATATCCTGCAATTAGTGGGTAAACGTATTTCGGTATTTAGCCCGAATAAAGACAGCGGAGTGTTTTATGACCTGGCTAAAGTAAAGGAGCGTTTCGGGGTTGCTCCGGAGCGGCTGGTAGATATTATCGCGCTGATGGGCGATACTGCGGATAATATCCCGGGGGTTCCGGGGATTGGAGATAAAACTGCCCAAAAACTGATCTTAGAATTTGGTTCTTTAGATAAGCTGTTGAAGAATATTTCAAAAGTAAAGCCTCAAAAAATTAAAGAAATGATCCAGAGCAATAGCCAGCGCATAAAATTAAATAGGGAGTTGATCAGCCTGGATCAAGAGCTGGATTTAGATTTGGATTTAGAAAAGGCTAAAACCGGACAGCCGGATTACTCCCGCCTCGCCGGCATTTTTAAGAAGTTGGAGTTTAAAAAGCTGCTCGGTGAACTTCCGGATGCGGCGGATAAAATCGCGCCAACCAGCCTGTGCAGCTGTAATCAGGCGGAGTTAACCGCCATGCTTAAACATTGCGATGAAATTGCCATTTACGGATCAAGCGCTGAGGATCTATTTTTTGCCATCGATGATAAATTCTTTAGCGGTAAGCTTGCCCAGGCAGCAGGCCTGCGCCTGGCAATTTCTGATCCTCGGATCAAGAAGACAGGCCATGATCTTAAGAAACTAAAAGTCGCTCTTTTTAGGGAAGGCTTGATTTTAAACGGCTTGGATTTTGATGTTATGATCGCCGCGTATCTGTTAAATCCATCGCGAACAAGTTATGCGCTGGAGGACTTGGCGTTGGAAAATTTAGGTGAATTTATCCGCCAGGGGTCTTTGGAAGCCAAAGAGGCATTGGCTTTGGTCATCAGATTAAAGCCGCCTCTTTTGCAGGCCTTAGAAGAAAAAGATTTATCCAGGCTTTTCTTTGATCTGGAGATGCCCTTGGTAAGCATTCTGGCAGAGATGGAGCAAGACGGGATAAAGTTGGATTTAGAGTTGCTTAAAAATCTTTCCGTTGATATTGAGCGCAGGTTAATTAAGTTAATTTCGGATATTTATGAGGCAAGTGGAACGCAATTTAACATCAACTCGCCAAAACAGCTGGGGGAGGTTTTGTTTGTTAAGTTGGGCCTTCCGGTAATTAAAAAAACTAAAACCGGGCCCTCTACGGATGAAGAGGTGTTAAAGCGCTTAAGCGATAAACATGCTTTACCCGCTCTATTGCTGGAGTATCGGCAGTTGACCAAATTAAAAAATACTTATGTCGACGCTCTGCCTAAACTAGTAGACCCTTCTAGCGGCAGGGTGCATACCTCTTTTAATCAGGCCGGTACCGAAACAGGCAGGTTAAGTTCCAGTAATCCTAATTTACAGAATATACCGATTAAGACGGATATCGGCAGTAAGATCAGGCAGGCGATTATTGCTTCCGGTGAAAAGAATTGCCTGCTTTCCTGTGATTATTCACAAATAGAATTAAGGGTGTTGGCGCATCTTTGTGGTGATCCTACGCTGATTGAGGCCTTTAGCCGCGATCAGGATGTGCACCGGTTGACGGCTTCTTTAATTTATAATCTCCCCGAATCAAAAGTTGAATCCTCGATGCGCGAGGTAGCCAAAAGAGTAAATTTCGGTATTATTTATGGCCAGAGCGCGTATGGCTTGAGCAAGGATCTGGATATCCCGGTCAATCAAGCGCAGGATTTTATCGATGCTTATTTTTTACGTTATCCTAAAGTGAAAGAATATATTGATGCCCAGATAAAAAAGGCTAAAAGCGAAGGATTCGTTACCACGCTTTTGGGAAGAAGAAGGTATATCCCTGAAATTAATAATAAAAACATGGGGATCCGGCAGTTTGCTGAGCGTCAAGCTGTAAATACCCCTATCCAGGGAACAGCCAGCGATTTAATTAAGCTGGCAATGATTAAGATATCCGCGCAAATTAAAGACAAGGGCTTAGCCGCCAAGATGATTTTACAGATTCATGATGAATTGGTTTTTGACCTGCCGATTTCCGAATTAAATATACTTACGGGGTTAGTTAAAGATCGAATGGAGAATGTCATGAAATTAGGCGTGCCGATAAAAGTAGATATGAAAACAGGAGCCAATTGGCTGAAGATGTCCGTATTTTCAGAAGGGGAAGAGGTGCTTTAATGAAGATAGCGATGGTGGCTTCGGAGGTTGTGCCTTTTGCTAAGACCGGAGGGCTGGCGGATGTGACGGGAGCTTTGCCTTTAGCTTTGGAGTATTGCGGGCATGAAATAATTGTGATCATGCCCGGTTATAAATGTATTACGGAGGCGAAGTTTAAAATTAGCCGGGTGGCCCAGGATGTAACCACTTGCGTTATGGGTAAAAATATTAAAGTCTACTTTATTGAAAATAAGGCTTATTTTAACCGTGATGGGCTGTATGGGGATAAAAACGGTGATTATCCGGATAATTTAGAGCGGTTTGCTTTTTTCTGCCGCCGGGCGCTGGATTTATTAAAAGAGATAGATTTTCCCGCGGATATTTTGCATTTACATGACTGGGAGGCGAGCCTGGTGGCGGGGTATTTGAAGAACTTGTATGCAAAGATGAGTTTTTATAGCCGGATGCGCTGCGTTCTCACTCTGCATAATATCGGTTATCAGGGGATTTTCGCTAAAGAAGAATTTCCCAAGCTGGGCCTGGGTTGGGAGCTTTTTGATATTGATGGTTTTGAATTTTTCAATAAGGTTAACCTGTTAAAAGGGGGAATGGTGTTTACGGATTTTATCAACACGGTTAGCCCCACTTATGCTCAGGAGATTCAGACCGAAAAGCTGGGATTTGGTTTAGATGGGCTCTTAAGGCAGCGTAAGGAGGTTTTAAGCGGCATTTTAAATGGGGTGGATTATTCTGTTTGGGATCCGAATACGGACAGATTTATCGCGCAGAATTTTTCTCTAGCCAACCCGGAAGATAAAGCCTTGAATAAAGAGGATTTACAGAAAATATGCGGCCTAGCGCTGAATAAGGATATTCCCGTTTTAGGAATGGTTTCCCGCCTGGCCGAGCAGAAGGGCCTGGATATTTTTGCCGAAGCCTTAGATGATCTTTGTAAGCTGGATGTGCAATTAGTTATTTTGGGAGCCGGAGACCTGAAGTATCAAAAAATTCTTAAGTCCGCCGCCCTGAAATATCCAAAAGTTATTTCATTAAATTTAAAATTTGATGATCCCCTGGCGCATAAGATTTACGCCGGCAGCGATATTTTCCTGATGCCGTCTCAATATGAGCCCTGTGGATTGGGGCAATTAATTAGTTTACATTACGGAACAATCCCGTTGGTTTTTAAAACCGGCGGCTTGGCGGATACCATCAGCAGGAATAATGGTTTTATTTTTAGCCAATACACCAAAGAAGAATTGCTAAAATTAATTAAAAAAGCCACGCTGGTATTTAAAGATAAAAATAAATGGCGATCTTTGATCAAGTATGCCATGGAATGTAATTTTTCCTGGAAGGTCTCGGCGGATAAATATATCCAGTTATATGGCAAAGCCAAGAAAAAATAAATTTATTTTAGGGGTTACCGGCTGTATCGGCTGCGGTAAAAGCACGGTAGCCGGTATGTTTAAGGATAAAGATTGCCTGTTGATTGATGCGGATTGCCTGGGGCATGAGCTTATCTTAAGCGGCACCGGAGTTTATAGGAAGATCATAAAATCGTTCGGCCGGGGAATCCTTAAGCCGGATAATTCCATTGACCGGGAAAAATTAGCAAAAATTGTTTTTACCGACAAAACCGCTTTAACTAAGCTGAATAGTATTGTGCATCCGGAGTTAATCCGGCAGATCAAGCGGCGTATCCGTAAAACAAAAAAGAGAATTATCGTTCTGGATGCGGCTTTAATTATTGAGGCAGGATTAACCCGGATGGTGGATAAGTTGATTGTAGTAACTGCCAGTAGGCAGCAGCAGATTTTACGCAGCCAGAAGAGTTTAGGGTTGGCAAAAAAACAGGTAGTTTTGAGAATGAAATCCCAGATTTCGCAAAAAGCAAAATCGCGCTTTGCGGATTTTATCATAGATAATAGCGGCCAGGTAACCAAAACCCAGAAACAAGTTTCTAAAATACGGAGGCAGTTGTGGAAAAGTTAGATATTAAAAATCTTAAAGAGATGAAGATTGGTGAGTTGAATAAGCTGGCTAAAGATTTAAATGCCAGCGGTACCAGCGGTTTAAAAAAGCAGGATCTGATTTTTAAAATACTTCAGGCTCAGGCGGAAAAGGAAGGGTTGATGTTCGGGGAAGGGGTGCTGGAGATCCTTTCTGAAGGATTTGGTTTCCTGCGCAGCCCGAATTATAATTATCTTCCCTGCCCGGATGATATTTATATCTCTCCGTCGCAGATCAGGAAATTTGAATTGCGCACGGGGGATACGGTCAGCGGCCAGATCCGTCCGCCTAAGGAAGGAGAAAAATATTTTGCTTTACTTAAGGTGGAGGCGGTGAATTTTGAGAATCCCGAGGAGGTAAAAGAAAAGGTGCTTTTTGACAATCTTACTCCGGTTTATCCGCGTGAGCCGTTTAATATGGAGACTAAACCGGATGAGTTATCTATGCGCATCATGGGGTTGCTTACTCCCATCGGTAAAGGCCAGCGCGGCCTGATTGTTGCTCAGCCCTATAGCGGTAAAACTGTTCTTTTGCAGAAGATCGCTAATGCCATTACCAGTAATAATCCGGATGTAATTCTAATTGTCCTGTTGATCGATGAGCGGCCGGAAGAAGTTACGGATATGCAGCGTAATGTTAAAGGTGAAGTAATCTCATCTACCTTTGATGAGCCGCCGGAACGCCACGTGCAGGTTGCCGAGATAGTTTTAGAGAAGGCCAAGCGCCTGG
>Ga0180015_1000448_pt1 | contig 11857 bp, 6 predicted proteins | sample KR13_S2_MetaG_FD_116508 | JGI IMG/M metagenome (GOLD analysis project Ga0180015, IMG submission 116508) | Groundwater microbial communities from the Olkiluoto Island deep subsurface site, Finland - KR13_S2_MetaG | ecosystem: Environmental > Aquatic > Deep subsurface > Groundwater | place...
GAGGGCACTAACTGGCTGATTAAAACAGGTCAGGCAAAAATGGTGACTGAGGCTGGAGATATTTTGATGACCCAGCCGTCGCACAAGGCTATGGCGAGGCAAAGAAAAGGTAAGCAAATGGATATGTGGGCGGGGCTAGATAAAAATGAAAGAGAAGTTGTGGATTTATTGGTAAATGAAGGGTTAGATATTGATGAAATTAGTAGAAAACTTAGTAAAAATGTGGCTGAATTGAGTGTAACTACTTCAATGATGCAAATGAAGAACTTGATTGAAGAAGAAGGCGGAAAGTTTTATTTGATTTAGGATGTTTGGAGTTCGAGGTCGACGATTCTTTGCATAACTGTTAGGGCGGAAAGATAGGTTGGCTCGGCTCCTTTTATGGCGAGTGGTCCTTCTCCAAGTGTTTTTGAGAGCGGGTTGTCTGAAGCATAGTTTATAATGCCAAGATCAATCGAGCCTTGATCTATTTTGATAGTTTCATTTGTGTGTTTCTCTTTTGATAAAAATTCTGAAATAGCGTTAAGGCATGGGCCTGACTCCATTTCTATAATATTAAAATCATCTTTCATGTAGGCTTCCAGTTGTTTTTGACTTTCTAAAAAAGTTCCATAAACTGTCACTGCTTTTTGATTTTTTAAAATTCTGCTTTTTGTGACGGTGAATTGACTTTCTTGATTAAAAACATTTTTTATCAAAAAATTGTTTCCAGTCCTTTCGTCAAATACCAGTTTTGGGATTTGTATATCCCCTATTGATCCAGACAAAATCGCGGCTTTTCCAATGACGTAAATGCCTTTTATTTTGTCTAACCTTTTTAAAATTTCGGACAAAATATAATAGGCGGAATGACCCAGTGGATAGTTAATGTTAATGATACAGGCCTGACTTTGGGATAATTTTTCTTTGTTGCTAATGTTTAAATATGGATCAACGGTAATTGCTTTTGTTATGGCTGAAATCGGAATTGACTGCATATCGCAAGGCAATTTATCTCCTAATTTTATGGTTTTGATACCAATACCCAACTCGAAACTTTCTTTTTCTTTTAAAATTTCCGGGTTGTTTTGAAAATATTTACTGGAAATATAGTAAAGAAAGTCATTAACCCTTAGCTCATCTCCGGTAGATTTTATTCGTTGCCATTTTTTGTAAAGATTGGGGAAATTTTGGGCCATGTAATTAAAAATTTCGTTTTGCTTGGTGTAAACAAAGGTTCCGACTATGTTGCTTAAACTATGGAGATTAGAAGAAACCAGATATACGGAAGAGGATGAAATATCAAGAATTGGTAATCCTGAAGTTGAGGTTAGCCACCAATTTTTGGCTGTTTGATGGTACTTTTCTTCTTGCCTACTATGAAGCTTGATTATCAGATTATTTTGATTCAAAATTGATGAAAATTTTTTCTGCCAGTCCGGAGTTATAATTTTTTTTAGTTTTTGCCATTTTTTATCATCTATGCCCAATTGAGAATAATCTTCATTTTTGATTAATTTATTAAATTGTTTTTCTTTAAGTTGGCGGATTTTGTCCATTTCCAAGAAATAAGCAATCAATAGGTTTATTAGATCGTCAATATCTGAATCAGAGCTTATTAAAAAGGCCAGAGTTTGGGTGAAAAAATTATAAAAAGTAGAACGACGTCTTGAAAGGGCTGTTTCTTTTTTCCATGATTTTGCGATTGTACCGGCTATTTTTAACTGGTCGGTGTCTTGGAGTATGAGAATTTTTTTTGCAAAAAAAATTGAAGGTGGTAGACGGGAAAGGGCGTAGTTTAGGGCTGATGTATCAAGAAAAGGAGATGACAAATCTTTGTGGAGCAATGGTTTTATTTCTTTGTAGGTTTCGGTCAAAGATGAAAGTTTTAATTCTACTTGGGGTTTTAGAGCGTTGTAATAAAAATCAATATGCTTTTTGATTTTTTCGTCGGTCGGGTTGGCCAAATTTTCTTCAATCATTTTTATAAATAAGGAGTCCAGTCGGCTATGGGGGCAATATTACCTATACAAAAATTTATTGAATAAAGAATTATGGCAGGCAAAATAACCCAGAAGGCAAATTTAAAAGTTTTTGAGGATAAATATTTTTCAAAAGCCAGAAATGCAAAAGGATAGATTGGGGCAACGTAACGGCTGATATCACGATGGGCCACAAAAAGGGTGGAGAGCAAGAATAGAGCCGGATAAATTGAAATAATATTGCTTTTTTGGTATTTCTTGAAAAGTGTTTGTATTGCTAATAAAGCAAAAAGAAAAATATAAATAATATCTTCCAGCCAAATTGAGTGAACCCAAGAACGATTGCCGGCAAAAACCAAAAATGGAAGCGGATTGAGATGGAAATTATCACCGCTATGAAAATAAGCCAAAAAGTCCCCTGTTTGATATTTGTAAAATGCAAAAATTATTAAAACAGTTAAGGGAACTAATATATATAGTATAAATTTTTTGAAAAGTATGGCTGGTGTTTCTTGTTTTGTAATTAATTTTTGAATAAAAATTAGAGAGAAAGCGCCAAAAAGCAGTATTCCTGGGCTTTTGAGAGCTTGGCTTAAGGCGGCAAAAATGGCTGAATACAAATATTTTTCTTTTTTAAATAAGAGGATGGATAATAGGGTAAATCCGATAAACCAAGTTTCCGGAGCGCCAATGTTTCTTAAAATAAAAAATCTAGCGGGGAAAAAGTTAAAAAGAAAAGTCAGCCAAAGGGCTTTGGAAGAGTTGGTAAAAGTTTTTATCAATTGATAAAAAACTAGATTTAAAAAAATAGAACCAGCCAAAGTAACAAAAAGCATGGCTACCGGAGCGGGGAAAAATATATCCAACGCTTTAATCATTAAGGGGTAAGCCGGCAGATGAGCCGGATAATATTCAAGTGGTTGAGGTAGTGAAAAGCTTTGACGAATACAATCTGTATCATAACCGCACTTGGCAATGATCATGTAATTAGGGCCGTCGTAATTGGCAAAAAGAGTGTGAATACTGGTGTCAGAAAATCCTAAGAGTTTTGGAATATTGAAATAAAAAATTGCCCAAAAAAGAACAGTTGAAAAAAGAGTCAGAAAAGTAATTTTGAGATGGGGGATGTGTTTTTTTGAAATCATGAATTGTTTGTAATTTTATTTTTTTATAACGGCCAGTGGGCTTAGTTTGACTTTGATTTTTATTAAGTCTTTTTGATCTTTTATAACCTGATCTATTGGCTTGTAAGCAGAACTGGCTTCATCCAGATCTGAGACATGCCTGATAGCATGAATTATACCTTTTTGGTCTAGTTTTCTTTTTTCCTGCTCTAAATTTAGGGTTCTTATGGCTTGATTGCGACTCATAAGACGACCGGCGCCGTGAGAACAGGATTGGAAAGACTCGAGATTGCCCAAACCCTCGACTATGTATGAACTGGTGCCCTGAGAACCCGGAATAACCCCAATCAATCCCTTGGTGGCTTTGACGGCTCCTTTGCGATGTAACCAAACTTTTTTGCCAAAATGAGTTTCTAGGGTAGCGTAGTTGTGAGCAATGTCAATTACTGAGTTAAAATCTTTTTTTGGTTTGACAAGGCCGTAAAATATTGAGATTACCCTGTCCATCATCAGTTTTCTGTTAATACGGGCAAAATCAACACAGTACTGCATTTCGGTAAGATAGGCTTGGCCTTCTTTTGAGTCAGCCGGTAAATGAGCTAATTCCCATTTTTCTGGGATCTTGGTATTCCACTGTCTGTTTAGTTTTATAGCAAGCTGGTCGTAAAAATTGGCTATTTTGTATCCCAAATTTCGACTACCGCTATGCAACATGATCCAAATAAAGCCATCATTTCCTTTTAGAATTTCGATAAAATGATTGCCGCCGCCAAGAGTACCGAGTTGACGCAAAGCGCTGTTATATTCTTGGTCGACAATCTGGCATTGAGAATGCCTCGGGGGCATAAGTTTTTTGTCTTGAGCTTTTTGGTGGTGCTTGAAACCCAAAGGAATAACTTGTCTGATTTGGTTCATTATTTTTTTGATGGTATTTGTGTCAATTTTTTTAAGAGAAGTTTTGGTAGCAGAAACTCCACAGCCAATATCAACGCCGACAGCGTTAGGGATTATTGTGTCTTTGACAGCCAGAACCCCGCCGATTGGCATACCGTAACCCTGGTGAACATCAGGCATAATGGCGATATGCTTAAAAGCAAAGGGTAGTTGGGCTAAGTGCAAGGCTTGTTGAAAAGCTCCTTTTTCTATATCATCCGCCCAAAGCTTGATTGGCAATTTTTCGGTTTGAATGATTTTTGGCATGTGTTAATTTACTTTAACTTTATTTAGTTATTTTGAAAAGGTGCTTAAGGCCAAAAGTTTGTTAAAATCAAATAAACTTGGATAATTTAACTAGGCCCCATCGTCTAGCGGTTAGGACAGTAGGTTCTCATCCTACAAACCGGGGTTCGATTCCCCGTGGGGTCACACACAGTAAGGATTCAGAAATTTCAGGATTTTTCGCTCGCGTGCAGGCCGTCACGCGGAGCGATGCGAAGGGCTTTTTGTAATTTATAATAAGTTTTTTGTCTTGCAAAAAGAAGTTCGAGCCAACACTTTGAGCAATTTGTTTCAAATTGCTATCCATATTTTCTTTGCGCGCGACCGTGCCTGCCGGCAGGCAGGTTTTTGACGCAATTATTGCGTCTTTTATGAATTGATTAAAAGGTTCGAGCCAGTGAGAACCGTTTGTTTTAATTTTAGTAATTTTGTCTTGAGTTTTTAGTTTTTTGTTAAACAATTGGTTTTTCTTTTTCTTGTATCCCCTGCTATCAATTCCCTGGTCAAGATGAAGATCTAAGAGAGTATCAAGCTTTTGGTCAATTGTTTCTAATTCTTGTTTTTGTTTGCTGATGGAAAAACAAACTTTTTTTTTGGCTTTGGCTTCATCTCTTTTTAGCCAAGATCGCCATTTAATAGTCCAAGAAGGAGGAAGAGCAACATCATGGATGGACTTAGTTAACTGGGAGACTAAGTTGTTTTTTGAAATGTAAGGCTGGTGGCAGGGGCCGGCTTTTTTGGTACAGCGGTAGTAAATGTAGGTAGCTTTTCTTTTGGTTCTTTTGTAATGCTTGGTGTGTTGTTCAGCGGTAATGCCGGCCCCACATTCTTTACACTTGATTAAACCAGTTAACTTAAAATCATGATTGGCTCTGTTGCAATGATGGCGATCTTTGTAATGAATTTGTTGTTGGACTTTGACAAAAAGAGATTTACCGATAAAGCAGGGATGGCTAGCCTGATAAACTTCTCCACCATAACGGATGATGCCAACATAAAAAGTTCTGGTTAACATTCTTCTGATTTGATTAATGTGAAGAGGCTGGCCATCATTTTTTGTTATTCCATAAGCAAACATGAAGTTGGCAATCCGGGTGAATGATTGGTTGCCTTTGGCGAAAAGTTGAAAAGCCTTTTTAACAATTACTGATTCTTTTTTATTAACCTTGATAGTTTTGGTATTTCTATCGTTTCGGTAGCCAAGAGGAGCTTTGTTGGGCCAAATACCAAGTTTTAATTTATGACGATTACCTCGTTTGACATTTTCAGACAGATTGTCAACGTAATATTTTGATTGACCAAAGGCAATTGAAAGCATAAATTTTCCTTGAGGTGAATTGTCAAATTGAAGAGTTGGAAATTTCAAGTCTTTAAGTTTGCCTGTATCAAGAAGATAGATGATACGCCCACCATCAATAGAATTTCGAGCCAAACGATCTGGGTGCCAACTGACAATACCATCAATCTTTTCGTTTTCGATTAAATCGATTATCTTGTTGAATTGTTGTCTGCCTGGAGTTTTGGCTGTCTTGGACTCGGTGATGTAATCAACCACTTCTAAATCTTCTTTTCTGGCAAACTGCTTTAACTCTTCAATTTGGCTTTCAATTGATAAAACTTGTTTTGTTTTTTCGTCTGTTGATTTTCTACAATAAACAATATATTTCATCTGGAGCAGTGTTCCTTTTTAAATTTTTGTGTTTTTCTGTTGTCTTTTTGCAATTCCTTAACTTATTATAGCCCTTCGCATGGCTCCGCGTGACGGCCTGCACGCGAGCGAAAAACCCTGAAATTTCTGAATCCTTACTGTGTGTGAACTGTTATAGAAAAGTTAGAATCCACCTCAGGCGGACAAGCTATATTTTGAAGTGTTATGACATTATGAAATAAGGAGCTCACCGCTTCGGGCCAGCGCCCCCACCCGCTGGCCCTGAGCGGCTCGCATTAAAAGTTTTGGCTCGAACTTAAACAGAAAATCACAAAAATTTAAAAAAATTATAGGGTGTTTAGCATTGTAGATGAACAATTAAAATTGTAAAATAACAATAAATCATGAATCAATCAAAAGTTAGTAAAATTGTGGAGGATTATATACGGTCAGTTTCGACTAAGTATAAGTGGGAAGAAACTAGCGAAATGGGTTATCGGGCTGATTTTGAAACTTTACTAAAAAATATATTTGAGTCTATCAATGTTTCTCGGTTTGACCATGATGCAAAAGCAAGGCAAGGCAATAAACCCGATTTTGTGGTGATCAAGAACGAGATTCCTATTCTTTATATTGAGACTAAAGATATTGGTGTTTCTTTAGATAAGATCGAAAAATCAGAACAGATGTCTCGATATTTTGGATATGCGAATTTAGTTTTGACTGATTATGTGGAGTTTAGGTTTTATAGAAACGGTTTGCCATATGGAGAGCCGATTAAAATTGCTGAATACAATAAAGACAGCAGGACGATTGTTTCGATTTCAAAAAACTATGATTATCTAACCCAAACACTTCTTGACTTTAGTAGGTCACACAAAGAACCTATTCGTTCGGGTAAACACTTAGCAAAAATAATGGGAGGAAAGGCCCAGCGTATTCGAGACAATATTCGTCAATTTTTAGTAAAACGATCAGATAGAAACGAAGAACTGGTTCGTATCTATAAAACAATTAGAAAACTATTGGTGCATGACCTTACAGTAGAGACTTTTGCTGATATGTATGCTCAAACTTTGGTGTATGGACTTTTTGTGGCTCGTTTTTATGATGAGAGTCCGTCAAATTTTACTCGACAAGAAGCCAGAGATCTTATTCCTCGATCGAATCCTTTACTTCGACACTTTTTTGATCACATTGTAGGTCCAAACTTTGATAAAAGACTTGAATACATTGTAAATGAATTGTGTGAAGTTTTTTCTCATGCAGATGTTGAAGAGTTGATGAAAGAATATTTTCAAGAAAATTTATGGGGAGATCAACAAAAAGGGCCAGATCCAGTAATTCACTTTTATGAGGATTTTTTGAATGAATATGATTCGGAATTGCGCAAAAAAATGGGAGCATATTACACACCTTTACCAGTTGTAACATTTATTACTAAGTCGGTTGATTATTTGATTAAAAATGAATTTGGTTTAAGTGGTGGACTAGCGGATACTACAAAAACAATTGATGATTTGCATAGAGTACAAATTCTTGATCCTGCGGTTGGTACCGGAACATTTATCAGTGCTGTTATTCGTGTTATCTACGCAAGACTTTTAAAGTCTGGTCAAAAAGGTCGTTGGCCAAAGTATGTGCATAATGATTTGTTACCAAGGATACATGGTTTTGAATTGATGATGGCACCTTACACGATTGCTCACTTAAAACTTGCAATGGCTTTTAAAGAGACTGGGTTTAAATATTTTAATCGTCGTTTGGGAATTTATTTAACAAATTCATTGGAGGAAACCACCAAGCAAGAAGAGTTATTTGCTTCGTTTGGTTTGGCAGATAGTATTGCCCAAGAATCAAAAGAAGCAATAATTATAAAAAATAAAACACCAATTATGGTGATTATAGGCAATCCGCCGTATTCGGGTGAATCAAGCAATGCTCAATATACAAGAAATGATGTATATAAAATGGAGCCTAAGGGAGGCAAACTCCAAGAAAGAAATTCAAAATGGCTGAATGATGACTATGTAAAATTTATTCGGTTTGCAGAAAACATGGTTGAGAAAACCGGTGAAGGGATTGTTGCCATGATTACCGCTCATGGATATATTGATAATCCTACTTTTCGAGGAATGCGTTGGCATTTGATGAAGACATTTGACAAGATTTATGTTCTTGACTTGCATGGCAATACCAATAAAAAAGAAAAGGCTCCCGATGGTGGTGAAGATAAAAATGTCTTCAATATTAAAACTGGAGTGGCCATCATTTTTGGTATTAAAAAGAAAAATAGTAAATCTGTTTTGGCTAAGATTTACAAAGCAGATCTTTATGGAAAGTGTTTAGCCAAGTTTAAATATCTCAATAAAAATCTTATTAATTCTGTTAAGTGGATACAAATTAATCCAGTCGAGCCGAATTATGAATGGGTAGCTCGCGATGAAGAATTGCGAAAAGAATACAACAAGGGATTCTCAGTGAAAGAATTGTTTTCAGTTTCTAGTGTAGGAGTGGTGACTTCAAGGGATAAATTTATTATTGATTCAAATAAAAAAGTTTTGGTTGATAGACTCCAAGCTTTTCTTCGTTGTCAATCACCTCAAGAAGCCAAAGCGAAATTTAAATTACGAGAAAATGAAAAGTGGAAAATAGCCGAAGCTCTAAGGCATGAGTTTGATGAGAGTAATATCATACCGATTAGTTATCGCCCGTTTGATGTTAAGTATGTTTACTATCATGATGATTTTATTGAGAGATCGAGAAAAGAGGTTATGAGAAATTTTATTAACGGAGATGTTATTGGCTTGGTTGTGCGTCGCCAAATGCCAGAAGGTAAAATTTCGTATTTTTCTATTTCAAAATTAGTCATGGCAGATGGTTATATCAGATCAGACAATAAGGGCAGTGAATCTATTTTTCCACTTTATCTTTATTCGGAAGATGGATTAAAAAAGTCAAATCTTAACCAAGAGATTATTGCAGAGATTCAGGTGGTAGTTGGTAAAGGTACTCCAGAAGATATTTTTGATTATATCTATGCAGTTTTGCATTCGCCAAGTTATCGTAAGAAATATCAAGAATTTTTGAAGATTGATTTTCCTAGAGTGCTATACCCGAAAAATGCAAAAAGTTTCAAAAAATTAGTAACGTTAGGTTGGGAGCTTCGACAGCTTCATTTGCTTGAATCTCCAAAAGTTAGTAAATTTATTACTACTTATCCTGAATCAGGATCTGACACTGTAGAAAAATTGACTTATAAAGACGGTAGGGTATACATAAATGAAAAGCAGTATTTTGGTAACGTTCCAGAAGTTGCTTGGAATTTTTATATTGGTGGTTATCAGCCTGCCCAAAAATGGTTAAAAGACCGTAGAGGAAAAAGTCTCACTAATTTAGAGATTGAACATTATCAAAAAATGATAGTCGCGCTGGTCGAAACAGGCAAAATTATGGAGATGATTGATAGGGAAATAGAAATATGATTAGTAAGATATTAAAAATTAAAGGGTTAGGGAAATTTAAAAATTTTTCCAATAGCGGAAATGATGATTTAAAATTTTTGAAGTACACTATCATTTTTGGTTACAACACTTATGGTAAAAGTACACTGACTACAATTTTTAGATCTCTCAAGTATTCTAACCAGAAATATTTAAAAGGCAAAAAAAGCTTTGGTCATATTGGCAATATTGCTATCGATATTTTGGATAGTAACAATGAGCAGTTAACGCTCTCTAATGATAAATGGAGTAATCCCAACATAGTCATATTTGATAACCATTTCATTTACAACTCAGTTTTTGTTGGGGATGAAATAGGTCATAAACATAAATCATCTCTTCATGGTATTTTTGTTGGCGAAAATGTTAGACAAAAGGTTTCCAAACTAAAAAAATTGCGTCATAAACAAAACGAATTAGAAAAGCAGCGGGATAAGATAAAATTTGGGTATACAAAAAGTGATCTAGGTGCATTTGATGTTTTCCTAAAAGCTAAAGTCGTTAAGGGTGTTGAGAAAGAAATTAAAAAGAAAAAAGAGGAAATAAAGAGGCTAAAGAATATTGCGTCACTTAAGCAGGTCATTTTTAACTCCCCCCTAGCAAGTAAATTTGAAAAATTCTCCATTTCAATGCAGAAAACCCTTGATACATCTGCTGAGAAGAATATTGAAGAACATATAAATAACCATTGGAAGGATACTCGGGCATCAAAAAACTTTTTAGCGGATGGTGTTGTTTTGTTGAAAGACAAAGCAGAAGCATGTGTCTTTTGCGGACAAGATCTTTCTTCTGTTACAGAGTTAGTTGATGCTTTTAAAAAAGTCTTTGGAGCTACATATAAAGAAACACTGCAGGAGATAGAGAAAGTTGGTGAGGCTTTCTTGCGTTTTGATTTAGAGGCTGAGATGGCTAAATTTACACCTCTCGGGTTTAATTGTGAGGATATTCTAGATAAGGAGATTTTATTGAAAAACAAAACCTTCCTCAACAAAAATGTTGAGAAGAAGCTTAAGGATTTGAACTACAAGGTTGATTGTGGATCAGAAAATGGACCCTTTAAGATATTTTTGGCTGAGGTTACAAAGTTGCATCCAGTATTTGAAGAACTCGAGGCACAGGAATTTTCTGCTGAAAAGCAGATGATATTAGAGAATGAACTGAAACAACTAGAATTGTCTCAGTATCGACACTCAAATGAAGGTATTGCCCTAACAAAAAAGTATGCAATATCGATTTCTGTAGTTGAAACAAAGAAGAGCGAAATAGATGTCTTGCGAAAAGATATAGTCAAGGTAACAAAAAATGCCGTTGAGAAAAATCAGCAACAAGTGAATACTATCCTCAAGGATACACTTAAAGCTGATTTTACAATCCAAAAAATGAGCAGTCGATCTAATTTGACCAGATCAGATGCTCATTTTGTTGACTATGAATTTGTTATCGATGGGTACACCATTCCTTTATCCAATAAGCATTCCCAAGATGATGAAGAGCCTTTAGATAGGTCTTATTTTGGAAACACTCTTAGTGATAGTGACAGACGATTACTCGCCATAGCATTTTTCATATCAAGCTTACAAACAGATACGAAGTTAGAGGATAAGATAGTTGTCTTAGATGATCCTTTTTCGAGTTTTGATTCAAATAGGAAAGATTATTTAGCAAGAGCAATTATCGATATACAAAATGCAGAGGGTAAGCAACCTGAACAAGTTATTGTTTTCACACATGACGATGGTTTTTTAGGTAGATTGCAAGATAAGTTACCAGCTTCTGATACGAAAACACTCAAAATTAAAAATAGTGTTGCGGGCGGTTCGGTATTAGATGTTTGTGATGTTAACGAACTTATAGAAGAACAGTTTTTTAAAGATATAAAATATATTAGGGATTCTGCTGAGAACTCTCGAAACGTTAACGAAGCATTAGGGAAAGTACGCAAGTGTCTTGAAAGAGTTTTACGACATAAGTATTATTTCTCGTTGGATAAGAGCACTCTTAAGAATGGGTGTATTTCATCCTACTTAGATAAAATTGACGGTAAATGTTTGGTTAAAGATGAAATATTAAAAAGCAATTGGCATGAACACATGCATGACCAGCACGAAATCATGAAATTGTCTGAACCAGAAAAGTTACAGAAATTGAGAGACTTTCTTTCATTACTGGAGAAGATCTAATAAATATGAATAACCAAATCACATGTCCTTATTGTAAAAAATCTTTTGAACCAACGGATGCTTTTAAGCATGAGCTGGAAGAAAAATTACTTAAAGAAGAGCAGGCCAAGCACCAAGAGGAGATTGAGCGTTTAGGTAAGGAGAAGATAGAACTGGAAAAGATAAGAGTTGAGGAGTTGAAAAAAATCAAGAAACAAGTGGCTGAAACAACTCGCCTTGAAAC
>Ga0180015_1000453_pt1 | contig 11787 bp, 10 predicted proteins | sample KR13_S2_MetaG_FD_116508 | JGI IMG/M metagenome (GOLD analysis project Ga0180015, IMG submission 116508) | Groundwater microbial communities from the Olkiluoto Island deep subsurface site, Finland - KR13_S2_MetaG | ecosystem: Environmental > Aquatic > Deep subsurface > Groundwater | place...
ATACCTTAGCCCGATTTCTCCGGCATTCTGAGGATCTTCGTTCAATTCCTCCCCGTAAGCGCTAACATCCTCTTCGGTTATGCCATACTGCTCATATAAAGCCTTTATGCGCGAAGCAAAAAGCTCCGGACTTTTTTGCGCGTAATAGCTGGACTTGGCCAGGACCTCTATGTAAATCTCATCAGTCATGTTTCCGCTTGGCTCAATGATTTGTCCGGATTGGCCGGACGCATCGGAAGGAATATTTTCAGGTTCCGCGTTTTCAATATTTCCTACGCCTTCAATTCCGCCTCCGGCTCCGCCTGGGATTAATCCGCCGGGCATGAATAGCGATGCCGCCGCGCCTTTCCCGGCATTGTTGTACCATTCTTCAATATTTTCCTTATTACACTTCTCTTTTATTTCAGCATCTTTTACTAATTTGCAAAAACTCACATCGCGATAATAAAAAGCCATCATACCGTAACACATATCTTTATCACCTTGCTCCGTTGATTTTTCGCATTCCTTGGCGGCATCTGTTTTACTGGGAGCTATTTGACCCTGCTCTCTCGCCGCGTCCATAATACTCTTTCCCCCTGTTTCTCCGATGCCCTTGCCTTCTCCGGTAAAAAAATCTTTCTTAGAGCCGAAAAAAACCATTCCGGCAATGGCAACGGCTAAAACGGCCAGGATAATGCCTAATGTTTTTTTGTTCATAATTTTCATTTTAAAATTAATTATTTATTTTTAACTTATATTGATTATACCACAAAAAATTATTATTTCACACATCAAGCCGTTTTAATATGTCACTTTCAAAAATGCTTTATTGGCGTTATTCGTGGAAAAAGTCAAAATCAGAAAATAACCCGGCTTGTATGTCGTTAATTCATAAAGCCCCTCGTCCTGTGTTTTATAACCAACGCCCTCAAGATAATTTTTCACAGCGGCTATGTCGTCTTGAGTGATAATGCGATCAAACACATAATAAAGCATCGCCCCGTCCATATTGTCCGTCATCTTAACCTGATCATCGTAAAGTTGATTTAAAATCGGCAGAAGCTCGCCGTGAACAGTCCGGCTCTTGTCGTTAACCAGTTCGGACGGAATCGCTTTCTCATAATTAATTTGCGGCCAAGTTCTTGCCGCGGTTGAAGCGCCGGTTGAATTTTGAAGCGGGGTATCATAAGCGGAAACCAAGGGCGCTTGAGGAGGTAAAAGATCTTTATAGCTCGCGAAAGGAGCATAAACGGAAGTCTTGGCATTTTTATAAAAAGAAAATTCCGGATTGCGATTGGTTAAATTGATTGAATAAGATTCTGCTTGCGCGCTCAAATCGTTGGAAACCGCGTAAGGCGTCATTATTTCCGTGATGATTTTTTCATTATAATCCGCGACCCAATCAACATTATTTTTAACATTGCCGCTAGCGTCCAATTTCATTAAAAAACCGTCTTTATAATAAGTTATACTGCTTAATATAACCGATTTAACCACCTCGGTTTCATATTCGCCGGCGATGATTGCCCCGTTGTCCGGAGTCGGCTTCAAAACATAGTTAACCGCCCCCCGCTGCGGATTAATTATTTTTGCCCAGCTGATATTTAATTCCTGATCGGTTTTCATCATAAAAATACCGGCGCGAAAACTGTCTTGAGTGCTCTTGATAACCGCCAGAACTTTTTTATAATCCTGCCGCGACTCTTCGGTTTTTTCATTGTCTTCTTTTGACATTTCGGCTTCGCCGTATTTTTCATTATACAATTTAATTTGCTCATTATTGTATTGAACTTTTGCTTGATAATCTTCATCAGCCCAAGTGATGGGGCCGGCAATCATTATATCATTGTCAGTTGTCAAGGAAATGGAAAAATCCGTCATCGGCATGCTAAACTCATTAAACCCCAAAGATATTTTTTTAACCCATTCCATATTGCCGGAAGAATCAAATTTAAACCCTATCAAATAACCTTTCATCCCTGATTTTAAATCCTGGCTATCTGTTATCAAAGACAATGCCCCTGACAAATTTCCTAAAACAAGATAGCCGTTATCTTGAGTTTGAACAAGGCCGCGGATGATACTGGCTGTTTGCCGCACTTTTTTCCAACCCAGTTCAAACCCGCCGCCCGGCTTGGGAATGGCCGCCGCCATTTCCAGAGGCGTGCTTTCAAGGCTCTTTGCCCATTCAAAATTAAAATTTTTATCAAATTTAGCCAATCCCGGATAAGTATCAAAATTATAAGGCAGCTCCTTTTCCGGATTTATCTCCGTTAAATTTCCCGCCAAGGCATAGCCGCCGTCCGGCGTCGGAATTAAGAGAGAGTCATTTCCGCGAGCAATAAAATTTTTAATATTCTTTGACCATTGAAGATTGCCATCCTGATCCAATTTAAAAACTTTAAGCGATGCGTAAGGCTGATCAAGATAAACATCCGCGTCTTCTCCTCTTTCATCCGGATCCGAATCAAGAATATTCGCGTAAAATAAAAAGCCGCGGTCATCGGTTTCCAATAAAGAATTTTTCGCGTCCTCCACGAACGCGGCGAAAGACTTGTTCCAAATCATATTGCCGTCCTTGTCTAATCTGGTAAGCATTATTTTATTCAGCTCAATATCATCCGTGCTCCATTCCTCGGATTTAATAAAACCCCACACCTTGGAAGCCATTAAATATCCGCCGTCTTTCAATTCAATGATAGACTGGACATCTTCATCGCCCAAAGGATTTCCGTCTCCGGCGGAGTTTGCGGTTTTCAAAAATTTAAGCCATTGAATATTTCCTTGTTGATCAAGCTTGGCCGTAAATCCGTCCGGCGGAATAAACATAATATTGGGATCAGTCGTGCCGGAAACGATATAGCCGCCGTCTTTGGTCGGCCAAGCGCCATTAATTTTGGTGAACACTAAAAGGCGATATGATTTTAATAAAGTAGTGTTTCCTTCCACGGCAATACTGCCTTCTCCGGCAATAGGTATTTCAGAAAAATCGGCATCTGATATCCCAACGCCTAATTTTCTCATTATTTCAAACGCGTCGGCGGGGCGACCCAAATAATGCATCTTCAAATCAATGGGATTAATATAATAGGCCTTGCCTTTATCTTCAACTTTAAGCAATATTTTGCCGCTTAATCTTTTGGGTGCCGCGCCCTTAAAAGAATCAAAATCTTTATTGGATATTCCCAATCCTAATTCCCTCATGACGCGAAAAGCATCGTCTGGTCTGCCCAAATAATATCCTTCTCCGGTGTCAGAATGGACATACCAAGCTTCACCGTGGCTTTGAACTTGAAGTAAAATTCTTCCCTTTAGTCTGCTCGCTAAATCCGCTGCATTAGAAAAATTAATCGGCATTAATCCTAAAATAAAAATAAAAATCAAGAAAATTATAAATTGTGTTTTCATATATTTATTAATGGGTTATTTTAAAGCTTTATTTATTCAAAATCACATCTCGCAACAACGGGCAGCGGGCGTCAAATAGAGCTATATTTTCTTCAACGTATTTTTTTTGCTCCTCGCTGGTCATTTTATTCTCCCCTTCTTCGGCGTGATTAACTATTATGCATTTTTTCGGCAATAAATAGTAAATGCCTGAAGTTTGTCTGGTAAATTCATTATCTTGCACATAGCCGGCGCTCCATGTTGTGTCAAAATATAAATATTCCCCCTCGGCCACTATTTTGCTCCATGCATGGCGGTCATGTCCTTCGCCGTTATCCGCTGTTCCACTGATAACTTCCGCTGATATGCCTGCATAATGCAACATTAAAGCAAATAAATTTGAATAACCCTGACATATTCCCTTTTTATTTTTAAATACCTGCCAAGAAATATAATTTTCTGGCGACTGAGGATTAGTTAAATAACCGGCAATATCATAATCTATATTCATGGTTATCCAGTCGTAAACTTTCTTAATTTTAATCAAAGTATCGTCTTCTTGATCAATAATTGTGGCAATAAATTCTTTAAGTTCCTGCTCCTGTTCAACCGTTGTCAAAGGTATAACCATCATTGAGGTAATGTAAATTAATTTGTCTTTATTTTCAGCTGTTCCGATTCCCTCGTAAACAAGATACGGATTTAACATATAGTCAAATTTTTTCCACTTATCAACATTGGATACAGCTATTTCATCTATTGTGGCGTACTGGGCAATCACTCCATTCGGATAAATTAATTTGTAGCTATACTCCGATCCTAAATATTGGTTTACATGTTCGTTCCGATAATTATTTTTATCTAAACGACAATTCTCGTCACATCCTTCCGGGTCTTTATGCTCCAAATAATCTTTTGCCACCATATCCTCGCTATGAGCGCGAGCTATTCGCGCTATTGTATTACTCCATTTCATAGTCGGGATTCCGCTCGCTATCCGTTTTTTATTTATCAAGTCGTGTATTTGCCATTCCAAATCAGTAGCATTTGAATCTTTCTTGTCTTCAGCCACATCTTTATCAGCTATCTCCTGCTCAATAATTATATTTCTTTGTTGGATGCTGGCAGGAATAATTTCTTCCAAATACTCATTTTTTATACCCAATCCAAGCAAGCGCATTACATGGAAGGCATCATCTGGTCTGCCCAAATAGTGCATTTTCAAATCAACAGTATTAACATAATACGCTTTCCCGTTGTCTTCTGCTTTCAATAAAATCCTTCCCGACAATCTGCTCGGCGCTTTGCCGTTCCATGAATCAAAATCTTTATTGGAGACTCCTAAACCCAATTCGCGCATTGCTTGGAAAGCGTCAACTGGCCTGCCGAGATAATATCTCTTCTCGTTTTCGGGATTAACATACCAAGCCTCGCCTCTTGATTCTACTTGCAATAAAATCTTTCCATCTAGTCTGCTTGCCAAATCGCCGGCTTGCGTTAAATTGATTGGCATTAATAATAAAAAGAATAATAAACAAACTATTCCTTTGGCAATTATATTTATTTGTTTATTTATAAATTTTTTCATTATAAATTCAATAAATAAATTATTTATCCTAATTTTAACTTTTCTTCTAAATTTTTATCAAACAAAAAAACTGATTTTGGCAATCTTAAATTTTTCTCCATAAGGGCGGCTCATTTCTTCCGAAGCTTATTAATGTATTAATTTTTTTATTAACTTACTGTTTATTCCTACCATTACTCTACCATTTTTCACCCTGATAAATCAAGGGTGAAATTGCCTGAATAAATCTTTGAACTCCGCTAAATCTGCTAAAACATAGAGGATGGCCCGATTGGGCGCATATTAATAAATAATTCCCCGATTTGGTGCAAATCGGGGAATTGCCGCCTATAAAAAAACAAGTCGCTTTGCCTTGTTTTTTAGCCCGCCAAAACAGTTCTTAAAACTCGCCTGCAATAAACTGCTAAAAGCAATACCCCGCATAAAATGTGTTGCGCGGCTGGCGGCATTATACCGCCAGCCGCAACAGATTATTTAACCATCCGACTTTGTCAGCCCCGTTAGATAATTCGTCCTATCTAATGGGGTTAAAGGCATTTTTTGCGCGGGGTAAATATCAAAATGCCGGCTAAAAATGGGAAATTAAAAAGGGCAGGAAATTTATCCTACCCCATTTTAATTTTTTTTAAATGTAATGTCAAACAATCCATTTTTGAAAAAAACACTTATGCTGTCAATTAGAACATCTTCCGGCAAAGTAAATTTCTCGCAATAATCGTTGAGTGAACTTTTCAGCTCTAGGAGCCTGTCAACAATGCCCCACTTTAAATCAGCTTTGTGATACGAAAGCTCAATGATTATCTGATATTTTCCTTCCTCATTAAAAATATCAACCATTACCTCCCGCGGATATTTCTTAACCGGATTCTGAAGAGGCGGAAGGTTATTCTTGGCCGGGCTCCGAAAATACGCGGGTTTCTTTTGGGCAGGGCGCTGAAAGGTCTTCTGAACTCTTCCAAATTTTTTTCTTTCCAAGTGTCCGTCTGATCTGCCTAAAGAGAGGTCAACTCCTGCGACAGAAATATTCAAGCCACCCCTGACATTTTGAGGAATGTTCCCTCTTGGCGGAATATTACTTTTTCTTGAACGCATTTTAATCACCTCTATTCTAAAAAAAACAAGGAATGATATCACCGCTTTTGGTAAGATCCTGCCACATCTGCCAAACCTGTCCAGGCATTCTTTTTTTGAATATCTCATCCGGGTTTATTAGATTTAGATAACGACAAAGTCCGTAGCAAATAATCCATTTAATACCGGGGTGTTCAAGCGGAACTCCTCTAAGCACAGAAAGCGAAATTTCAATTGAGCCGTCTTCGGTGTTAACCTTGGGAGCAGCTGAAAACTCTCTTTCTGTTATTTCATACCTTATTAATTGAGGTCTCCCTAATAACTCTGGGAAGTAACTTTCAATGCACTCTTTTAAGACATTATCAAGAATTTCTGATTGCTTCATAATACATCCTCCTTCTGTTTAAATTTGACTATTTATTAAAGAGCAAATTTATTCCTAATTGTCTTGGTCTAAGCCAACCGGATAAACAACTTCCCCTGTCTCTCTAATTCTTGCCGTCATCCTCTGCCTTCTTTCTCCCTGATGGATTTGACACTAAATGAAGAAATCCTTTGCCTGGTTTAATCGGCTTTATTATCTTTCTGGAATTGCCAATCATCAGATGAGCCGCCTCAAGATCTTCAAGGTTAAGAATTCCCTTTTCAGACAAAGCTACTGACAGGGCATTAATCTCGTCAAAGCACTTCATAATATGCGAATGCAAAACTTTTATCGCCCCTATTATATCCGGCTTCCTTGTTTTTTTCGCCATTTTCTGGTTCCTCCTTTTCTATACAATAATTTAAAAATGAACATTTAAAGATGAGGTGTAATTAACATAATTACAATAATAAAAAAAGTATAGTATTACCATATGCTTTTGTCAAGCCAATTTAGCTCCATGGACCGCCATCCCGCGCCTTGCTTCGCTCAAAAAATAAAAAACGCGGACAGGATATTAAAACCTTTCCGCGCTATTACTGCAAAAGAGAATCCTTATTGTTTATTGAGCGGAATCGCCAACCAATAAATACTGGCCGGCAAAAATAACCTGTTCGCGGTTAGCTTTAAGCACCCAAAAAATCCTTTTGTCGCCATTCTTTCGCGCTTCATATTCCCTGTCTAGCAGACCATAATGGTCCAGAAACCGATTAAGCTTGCCCGAGATTCTGATACAGCCCATGGAATCGGTTTTACCCAATCTTTTTTCTCCAAAAATCGGATCAGTGGCGTGAAGCAAAAGCCTTATTGTTTTTACTTTGCCGTTTTTTACAGTTTTTTGCCAGCCAAAATCCCAAACCCGACTGTCCTTAACGCCCAATCCCAGCCAGCCTTTCTCGTTTTTGGTTCCCAGAGCGCGATAACCGATAATATCCGGCGAATTTTTAAAAACACCGGTAGGCGTGATAAAAAATCCTTTCCGTTTTTCATCGCCGGAAGAAATTTTATCCAACCCGATGATTGCCACGCTTCCATCCGCCGCGTTAAAAAATCCGACAAAGGCAATTTGTTCGCCGGGGTTGCGGTCAACATACAAAAAATACTGCGACCGCCTCGCTTCCTCGTTCAAAGACAAAAATGTCCGAGCCGCGTCTTGAGAAAGCTGATTCAAATAATCCGTATTCTCCACGACTTCGCGGTTAACCGCTTCGTTGAATATCGCCCGCATTTTTTGCGCTTCTTCCGGCAATTCAAATAAAGCGTTTCTTATCGCCGGCTGCCCATCATTTTCCGTTGCGCCGTCTGCCGAGATAAAAAAAACCAACAAAGCCAGCAAAAAAACCAATCCTGCCCTGAGCACCGATTTTACCATCATAAAACACCTCCTCCTTGCTAACAATTAACAAACGAAAGGATTCTCTTTTTAAATTGCCAAAGATCTATAACTAACTTGCGCTTATATCTATCTTGATTTTATTGATAAAATAAGCATAATAGTTTAACTGTTTTAACTTTGTTATTAAATTTACTTTAATGTTAAAACAAATTTAGCTATTTTACCAACGCTTTTTAACCATTAAACCTAATTATTATTCTAACTTCAACGTAACATAGATCTATAAAAATAACAATTGGCCACAAAAAAATTTCAATAAAAAAATCCCCCTGCTCCGGGGGACGGACTTTGTTAGAACTTGTTTGTTAAATATTTGAATAAAAGATTTCTAATTTTAAGGCTGGAAAAGTTCCTCGGACATAAACTTAACCTCTTGAATTTGAGGAAACTGTTTTGCCGTAGCTTCAATCTGAAACCATAATATCCCTATGCGGCATGAACCGCCAACAGTTTTGTTATTGGGGTCGTTAAATTCAAGCGTTAAAATTCCTTCTTTTAGAGAAGCTCCTTTTAATGAAAGCCCGGTTAAAGGATATTCAGTAGTAACCCCTTGGTCTTTTTCTTCACTAGTAAGCTCTCCGAGAAGTAAAAGCTTTATAGCATCCTGAATCGGCGTTTTAGTAACAGGAATTTTACGCTCTACCGCCACAAGCCCTTTCTTGCTGCAAAGAACATTATCCGTCTCATCTTTATCTAAATCAGGGTTATAATAATAAAGCTTTATTGTTTGTAGAGTTTTTTCAGTTTTTTCTAATTCATTGCCAAATTCTTTAAAACTATTAATACTGGGAGTTAGCGCTTCATCCGGCTGAAATACCGTAAGGCAGACTACAATTCCTGTAACAATAACAATCGGTATAAAAATTAAAAATTTTTTGCTCATATATTTTATATTAGCATAAAAACCGCCTTCTTGGCGATAAAAGTTATAATGTCCTGCTTGGGGTATTAAAGTTAAGTTCAAATTTAGCTGCTCGCTCTTCTGAATGAAATCCGAACTTTTTTCAAAGAAAATACAGAATAATAATGAGGTGCGTTTCCGCTTTTCTCTGATTAAGAGAAAAGCGGAAACGCTCTTTTCTTAATCGCAAAAGGGCAAAAATTTTTACCCCGTCGGAAGCCAAAGGCTTTCCTTCGGGGCCTTCCCCCAAACACATATTTTTAAATTAAATTGATTATTTTTTGACCCTTAACAGTTTGGCGTTAATCGCTACCACTACCGTACTCAAGGACATCAAAACCGCGCCGATTGCGGGAGAAAGCAAAATTCCATAACCGGCTAAAACTCCAGCTGCCAAAGGAATGGCAAAAACATTATATCCTGTAGCCCAAGCCAAATTTTGAATCATTTTTCTGTAAGTTGCTTTGCCAAAAAGAATGAGCGAAGAAATATCTTTGGGGTTGCTATTGACCAAAATAATATCAGCGGTTTCCGCCGCGACATCAGTTCCGGAGCCAATGGCAATTCCCACATTAGCTTGAGCCAAAGCGGGCGCGTCGTTTATTCCATCACCGACCATTGCCACAAATTCACCTTTGCTTTGCAATTCTTTGATTTTTTCTTGTTTTTGATCAGGCAAAACTCCGGCAAAATAACCGTCAAGTCCCAACGCGTCTGAAACGCTTTTGGCCGAGTTTTCATTATCTCCCGTGAGCATCCATGTTTTTATCCCTTCTTTTTTAAGAATTTTTATCGCCTCAAAAGATTCCTCGCGAATAGTATCGGTTAAATTGACAGCGCCGGCTAAAATATTTTTTTCTTGTTCCGAAACAACTAAAAATACCAGCGTTCCTTCAGTATTTTTCAGGTTTTCAGGAATATTAAGCCCAAGTTCTTTAATATATCCAGGACTGGCAACACTGATTTTTTTGCCTTCAATTATGCCTTCTGCGCCTTTGCCTTTTATGGCTCTAAATTTATCCACCTTCGGTAAAGAAACATTTTTATCTTTAGCGGTTTTCACAATCGCCTTGGCGATTGGATGTTCTGAATTATTTTCCAAGCCGGCGAAAAGTTGAAGCAAATCATTTTCTGAATATTTATCGTTTAATGAAAAAATATTTTTAACGCCGAAAGTTCCTTTGGTCAAAGTGCCGGTCTTATCAAAAACAATAGTTGAAATTTTTCTGGCATTTTCAAAAGCGGTGCGGTTTCTAATCAAAAGTCCGTTTTGAGCCGAAAGCGTGGTTGAAATCGCCACCACCAAAGGAATTGCCAAGCCCAAGGCGTGCGGACAAGCGATAACCAATACCGTGGCTGCTCTCTCTATGGCAAAAGCAACATCCTGCCCCGCAAAAAGCCAACTGAAAAAAGTAACAACACCCGACCCAATGGCGACAATTGTGAGCTAAAAAGCGGCTTTGTCCGCCAGCGCTTGCGTTTTTGATTTTGACGCTTGGGCTTGTTTAACTAAATTTATTACTTTAGAAAGATAAGAATTACCGCCTACGCCCCTAACTTCTATTTGCAATGAGCCATCTTCGTTAATTGAACCGCCGATTACCTTACTGCCTTTGGCCTTAGAAACGGGTTTGGCTTCTCCCGTGAGCATTGATTCGTTGACAAAACTTTCTCCGTCCGCAACAATTCCGTCAGTGGGAATTTTTTCTCCGGGTTTAACTAAAATAATATCGCCGTCTTTTAATTCGCTTGTCTTTATTTCAACAGTGTCTTTGTTTTTTAATAAATGCGCGTTGTCGGGAATAAGGGCGGAAAGTTTTTCCAAAGCCATTGACGCGCCCATAACCGACTTCATTTCAATCCAATGCCCTAAAAGCATAATGTCAATTAGAGTCGCCAATTCCCAAAAAAATATTTCGCCAGCCAAGCCAAAGACCACCGCGAAGCTGTAAAAATACGCGACGCTGATAGCCAAGCTGATAAGCGTCATCATGCCGATCGCTCTGCTCTTTATTTCATTTTTAGCGCCATTGAGAAACGGCCAGCCGCCGTAGAAAAAAATAACTGATGAAATTAAAAACAATAAATATTTATCACCGGCGAAAGTTAATGAAAAATTTAAAAAATGCTGGATAAGCGGGGAAAGCGCGAGAACAGGAACGGTTAAAATCAATGATATATAAAATCTCTTTTTAAACATCGCCGTGGAATGTCCGGCGTGCTTGCCTGCCCCGTCGGAAGCTTGCTTTCCTTCGGGGTTGTAGCCATTATGTTCGGAATGATTCTCGTGCGCGCTGTGCTTGCCCGCCATAGTTTTAGCGAAGGAGGGATCCATTTTCATATCCATATCCATATTCATCTTCATATCGCTATGCTGATTATGTTGATTGTGATTTTTATGATTCATATTTTTTATTTTAGTTAAATTTATTTTTAATAACATTGCTAAATTTTACACTCTTCCTTTTTGCCCTTTTGCTTTTCGGGCTTCGCCCGATTTTTTTGCGGGGCTTTTAATTTATTGTATTTATAAAATCAATAATTCTTTGTCTATTTTCATTATCTTGATTCGCCTTAAAATAAATTTCTATAAACACAATTTTCTGCTCAACAGGAAAATAAGCATAGATGAGGCGAATGCCACTTTTTGCTCCACGCCCCTTTAAATCTTTACATTGAAATTTTTTAACTTTAAAAAATTTAAGCTCAGTTGTATTACCGACTCCTTGAATTTCAAAAATACTTCTACTATCTATTTCCTTACAATGAAAAAGTTCTATTCTGTATTGCTTATTCACTTCTAAATCATCTGCCAATGATGAAAATTTCTTCAGCAGTTTTTTAAAATCGCGTGTAAATTCTTCTGTTTCATCATAATTCATCATCATATTGTCTTACGGAAAATTTCAGGGGGGAAAAAAAAACCCGTTAAATATTAAATGGGTTAAAATTCGCAACCACAAACCCCGGAAATTTTTTTTGTAAAAAACCCCCTTTTTTTTGGGGTTAAAAATCCTTGAATTTTTTAATTTCCCAAA
>Ga0180015_1000455_pt1 | contig 11726 bp, 3 predicted proteins | sample KR13_S2_MetaG_FD_116508 | JGI IMG/M metagenome (GOLD analysis project Ga0180015, IMG submission 116508) | Groundwater microbial communities from the Olkiluoto Island deep subsurface site, Finland - KR13_S2_MetaG | ecosystem: Environmental > Aquatic > Deep subsurface > Groundwater | place...
AACAATGAGACGAATGAGAATTATGGTCTGGCTGTCGGTTCTCATAATGACGGCTGGCCTGCTCCTGGGGTCGTTTTCACTGGCGGGCGGAATGGAAACCGGTGCGGCGGGCGACCCGGTGCCCTGGTTCGCCGGTGGCAACGGGCAGCAGTGTGCCATCAATGCGATGGCCTCGTACGGGACGGATCTGTACACGGGGACGCTCCACTGGCTCAGCGGCTGCGAGGTCTGGCGCTACGACGGAAGCGACTGGACCAGGGTCGCCACCCGCGGGTTCGGGAACGCCAACAACGACGGGGTCGCCTCGATGGCGGTGTTCAACTCCGAGTTGTACGCCGGGACAATGAACTGGGTCAGCGGCTGCGAGGTCTGGCGATACGACGGGACAGACTGGACACGGGTCCAAACCGGGGGGTTCGGGAGCGGCCACAACCACAGTGTCTCGTCGATGGCCGTCTATGATGGAGCGCTGTACGCAGGTCTCGAGAACCACCAGTCCGGCTGCGAGGTCTGGCGCTCGGCGGACGGCGGTACCTGGAACCGGGTCGGCACCGGCGGCTTCGGGGACACGAACAACCTGGACGCCTCTTCTATGGCGGTGAACGGGTCTGAACTGTACGTCGGGACCCACAACACGGTCACCGGGTGCGAGGTCTGGCGCTCCGCTGACGGCGTCAACTACAACCAGGTGAATGACGACGGCTTCTCCGACGGGCACAACGGCACCGTCTCTTCCCTCCAATCGTTTGACGGGAAGATGTACGCGGGTACCTGGAACGACGGGACCGGCTGCGAGATATGGCGCCGCGACGGGCCGACCCCGGCCGACTGGACGCAACTGGGCGGCGACGGCTTCGGGAGCAAGCACAACGTTGACGCGTCAAGCATGAGCGTCTATGACTCCTGCCTGTACGTGGGGAGCTACAACCATGATTACGGCTGCGGGGTCTGGCGCTCCGCCGACGGAAACAGCTTCGAGCAGGTCAATACCGGCGGCTTCGGGGACACCAACAACCTGGACGCTTCTTCAATGGCCGCATACGGCTCGAACCTCTTCGTGGGGGCCACGGACCTCGAGAGGGGATGCGAGGTGTGGAGGACGGCGGTCGCCGGTGGTCCGCCGTACACCGACTGGACCCAGGCCTCGTTCAACGGCTTCGCCGGGGCGACGTGGTACGTGGCCGAAGGCAGTACCTACGGCGGCTTCGAGACATGGATACTGGTGCAGAACCCGGGGGCCGAGACCGCTCACGTGACACTGACCTACATGACCGGCGAGGGCGAGAAGGAGGGTCCCGCAACCGACGTGCCACCCGGTAGCAGGGTGAGCGTGAACGTGGCGGATACCGTGGAGAGCTTTGATGTCTCCACCGAGGTCAACTCCGATAGGCCGGTGGTGGTGGAGAGGGCGCTCTACTACAACCAAAGGCAGTGCGCCACCGGCTCGCTGGGTGCCACCAGCGCCGATACCAACTGGTACGTGGCGGAAGGCAGCACCTCCGGCGGCTTCGAGACATGGATACTGGTGCAGAACCCGGGGAGCGAACCGGCGGAGGTGAACCTGAAATATTACACCGACAAGGGGATGGCGTTCGGCCCCACCATAACGGTACAGCCGGGGACAAGGCGGAGCGTGAACGTGGCGGATACCGTTGAGACGATCGAGGTATCAACCGGGGTGACGTCGGACAACCCGGTAGTGGTGGAGAGGGCGCTTTACTACAACGAAAGGCAGTGTGCCACCGGCTCGGTAGGGGCCACCGACACGGACACTAACTGGTACGTGGCCGAGGGGAGTACTTGCGGCGGCTTCGAGACCTGGATACTGGTGCAGAACCCGGGGAGCGAGCCAGCCAAGGTTGAACTTACGTACCAGACCGAATGGGAGGAGGTTGCGGGCCCCACGCTCACCGTGGGTGCGGGATGCAGGCAGAGCGTGAACGTGGCCGACACGGTGGAGACATACACGGTGTCAACACGGGTGGCCTCCGACAACCCGGTGGTGGTGGAGAGGGCGCTCTACTACAACGACAGGCAGTGCGCCACCGGCTCGGTAGGCTCTACGAACACGGGCGTGGCCTGGTATGTGGCCGAAGGCAGTACCTACGGTGGCTTCGAGACCTGGATACTGGTGCAGAACCCGGGGGCGGAGACCGCTCACGTGACAGTAACCTACATGACCGGTGAGGGCGAGAAGGAGGGACCAGGTATAGACGTGGCGCCCGGGTGCAGGGTAAGCGTCAATATAGCTGACACAGTCGAGACATATAACGTTTCCACGCGGGTTACATCGGATAGACCGGTGGTGGTGGAAAGGGCACTGTACTACAACGAAAGGCAGTGCGCCACCGGCTCCGTGGGGTTCGACGTGAACTAGAAAACCGCCGCGGCGGATTCGCGGCAGGTGCTACGGCGGTGAAAGCAGTGTCCCTTCTCATAAGTACGGTGACGCACCGAGAGCGTCGAAGCGCCGCTCCGGCAAGGCGCGCGACTGAAGTCGTACTCTTGGAGTACTTCGAGGGAGCGGAACGCGGCCGGTGTGGATGCAGCGGCGTTCGAATGCCATTGTATTTATGAGACGGGACACCGGGCAGCCTCGAGGGAAAGGTGTTGCTGAAATGGTAGAGAGAATCAGGAAGCCGGTCGTTTTGTCCAGGGTCGTTTGTGCAGCGCTGGTGTTACTGCTGGCTATGGGTATGTCTATCGCCATGCTGCCGGCCGGGCAGGCGGTGGCCGCACCCGTGCCGACCGAGGTCAACATACCCGACGGCTGGCCCTGGAAGATAACCCACCTTGACTATCCCACAATCGGCTGCCCGGTGATCCGAAAGAAGGGAGAGACGTTTACCCTGGAGTTCGACTATGTTGGCAAGGGCGCGGGCGGATCGCAGCCCGATGTCTCCGACTGGGACGTCAGGCTCCTTTCATCCAATGACCAGTGGCCGACCGTTGCGGACCTGCCGGTCCAGAACGCGGTCAGGGCTGAGTCGTTGGCGTGGGCGAAAGGCGCTTCGCCGGAATCGCCGGCCAAGGGAGAGTGGTCGGGGCCGTGGGCCGGCAAGGAGGTATGGCACGTTACAGTGAAGGTGCCCTCGAGTGCACGCTCGGATCTCTATGACCTGCAGGTGACCGCGGATGGGGCAACCACCATAACCGATTCCCAACCCCACGCGGTACAGGTGATAGACGAGTACAAGGACGACTACAACTTCATACAGATCACCGACTTTCACGTCAATGACCCGCGGGGGCCCGGCATCGCCTTCGTGCCGGGGCCGTACCCGGATCCCAGCCAGTTCAAGAACTACCTCTACAACCTGAAGGCGCTGGACAACGTGAACAGGTTGAACCCCGACTTTGTGATCATGACCGGCGACCTGCCCTTCGGGGTTCCCGAGTTTGCCGCTGACCTTTGTCCTCTATACTGGCCGGCGGACAAGAGGACCGACTTCGCCGGAGAGGCGCCCGACTGGGACGGAGAATACAGTCAGGCCTACGAACAGCTACTGCGGCTCGAGGTTCCGGTCTTTTGCATACCGGGCAACCACGACTGCTACAACCTCCAGAAGCAGAATGGGGGAAACCAACCCCACACACACAAGCATCATCAGGACGGAGCGCACATCTGGCACACCATGATAGGCCCCCGGTTCGGCGGGTGGGATTACGGCGACAAGCTCCACATCACCGGCATGAATGGGTACGACAAACCGCAGAGGGACCCCTGGGCGTTACTGGGGAAGGGCCAGCGCTCCAGCATGGATATATGGCCCTACTTGTGCCCGGTTGATGCGAACGGGGCGATGAGGGAAAACCAGTGGGGGTGGATGTTAGGCGACCTCGCCAAGGTCAAGGGCAAGTATGAGTTGTTGATGATGGCGGTCCACCATCCGTTCTACGGAAAATCAAGCGGGGACACCTGGGCGAGCCAGGCCCAGATGGACGACCTCATGAAGTACACTCATGACTACGGTGTCGGCCTGGCGATAAGCGGGCATGTCCACAGGGACGATGTTTTCATCGACACGTCCCATCCCAAGAAGGTGACACACCTCAACACCACTACCACCAGCTTCGGGACAATCGAGTACCCGGGAATGCGCCAGGTATTCATTGAAGATGGAGCGGTTGGCAGGTACAACTACAAGGGTGACTGCTACTCCCTGCCCACCTACAAGGACACCCAGATAAAGAAGCACTCGAACTTCGCGGAGGCGTATCTGGCGCTGGCGGACCTCGATACACCGGCGGTGGACGCGGGCTTTGACTCAACGGATTCCGATAGCGTCAACAAGAGTTTCAGGTGCACCAACTACTTCACGGAGGGTGACCCTCCGGTGAACCTTGACAGTACGGTAGTCGATTTCCCCATGGACGATATAGGCGATGTCGGCCGCTACCGCATATCCAACGGAACCCTCCTGGAGTACTGGCGTCCCAGGACGAGCTATATGACGTTGCGCGTCAAGATGGATGAGATTCCGCCCGGCGGTACCGTCAACACACAGGTCCAGGCCCTCTTTATCGCCTCGGTGCATCCCGGGTCGGGCAAACCCGGAGAAACGGTGGACGTCAAGATCCTGGGTGACGGCGAGAGCTTCACCCCCGGGGTCAGCGTAGCCACTTTCTCCGGCGATGGCATCACCGTGAACTCCACCACCGTACAGGATCTCAACCACGCTACCGCTAACATAACGATTGCCCAGGACGCGCCCGCGGGCGCCCGGGACGTCAACGTTATCACCGGAACCAGGGAGCCTTACCCCCTCAAACGCGCTTTCACCGTCTTTACCGAAGCGCCGGCCATCAAGGCCTGTTCTCCCACCGAGGTAGTCCAGGGCCACGAGGTTGATCTTCACGTACTGGGAAACAACACCCACTTCGAGGATGGCGTGAGTAAAGCGGACATCTCGGGGGAAGGCGTTGCCGTTGAATCAACCACGGTAACCGACTCCGCTCACGCCACCGCGAAGATAAAAGTGGGCGTTGCGGCGACCCCCGGCGAACGGGACGTAAACGTCATCACTGGGGCGGAGGTCCCTCATCCCCTGGCGGGAGGCCTGACGATCTACGAAGCGCCGGCTCATCCTCCCTTCGTACACAGCATTACGCCAATCTCCGGTACGGTGGGAACGCAGGTGACCATAAGTGGGGGGAACTTCGGAAACACCAGGGGTTCTTCGGATGTCACCTTCAACGGCATACCGGTCACAGAGTATATTTCCTGGTCTGATTCCGAGATACTGTGCTCTGTTCCGTTTGGAAGCTTCACCGGTGCCGTAGAAGTGAGATGCCCCTGGGGCACATCGGAGGGCGAGAGATTCACGGTAACCGACTTCATGTTTTACTTCGCGGAAGGCACCTGCCGCCCCGGCTTCGACCCCTATATCTGCATCCAGGATCCTTGTGACAACGATGCTGATGTGAAGATTACCTACATGAAGGGCGACGGAACCACACAAGAACAGGTGCTCGACGTTCCCGCGCACTCCCGCTCAACCGTCGTGGTGAAGGATACCCTGGGGGAGGGGGACGACCCCGCGCACGATTTCTCGGCCAAGGTGGAGTGCACCAACGGGGAAGAGATCATCGCCGAGAGGCCGATGTACTTCAACTACGGTGGCGCCTGGACTGGCGGTTCGGACGTTGTGGGGGCGCTGGCGCCGGCCTCCACGTTCTACTTCGCCGAGGGCACCTGCCGCCCCGGATTCGAACCTTATTTCTGCATACAGAACCCGGATGATACTGAGGCGCAGGTGAAGATCACCTACATGAAGGGCGACGGCATGACCCAGGAGCAGGATCTCGTTGTTGCCGCGCACTCCCGCTCAACCGTTACGGTGAACGATGCCCTTGGCGTGGGGGACGATCCCGCCCATGACTTCTCGGCGAAGGTTGAGTCAACCAGCGATGTAAAGATAGTTGCCGAAAGGCCGATGTACTTCAACTATCACGGTGTAATTACGGGCGGGCACGACGTGGTGGGCGCGCTCGCGCCACGTAACTGTTTCTACTTCGCCGAGGGCACCTGCCGCCCCGGCTTTGACCCTTACATCTGTATCCAGAACCCGCAGGCCAACGATTCCTATGTCGATATCACCTACTTGAAGGGTGACGGAAACAGTGTCGAGCAGTCACTGGTTGTGGGAGCACGGACACGCTCAACCGTGAGGGTAAAAGACGTCCTTGGGGAAGGTGACGACGCCGCTCACGACTTCTCCTGCCAGGTGGAGTCAACCAACCTGCAGGAGATCATAGCCGAGCGGCCCATGTACTTCTCCTACGGTGCCGCCGGCTGGACGGGGGGTTCGGACGTGGTGGGCGCGCTCGCGCCGAAGACGGCCTTTTACTTCGCCGAGGGCACCTGCCGCCCCGGCTTCGATTCCTACATCTGTATCGAGAACCCGGAGCTTGCCGTTGCCGAGGTGAAGATAACCTACATGAAGGGCGATGGAACTACACGGGAACAGGATGTGACGGTCGGGGCGCATTCCCGCTCGACGGTTGCCGTTAAGGATACGCTGGGTGTGGGTGACGACGCCGCTCATGACTTCTCGGCGAAGGTGGAGTCAACCAACGGAATCAAGATAGTGGTGGAGCGCCCCATGTACTTCAACTACCAAGGCGCCTGGACCGGTGGCCACGACGTAATCGGCTTCTAACCGCCACATATGCCACAACACACAACAAACACAACAAAATGACACCCTGGTGCCTGGCACCAGGGTGTCATTCCGACGCCTCCCGACGGGTTATCTCCCTTATGTTCTCTTTGTACCGGTGCGCCATGTCGCGGTAGACGTCGGAGGCCATCTTCGGGTACATCGCCATCTCGGGGGTAAGCTCGTTTCTTACCTTTCCGGGGATTCCCATGACCACACTCCCGGGCGGAATGACCGTACCGTTGGTCAGTACCGTACCCTCCGCCACGATGCAGTTCTCGCCGATGTCCACGAAGTCGGGGATGATCGCGCCCATGCCTATCACCGTGTTATCGCCGATGGTGGGGCCGTGGAGGATTGCCCCGTGGCCCACCGTAACCCTCGAGCCAATGACCGCTTCACAGTCCGGCCGGGCGTGAATGACACAGTTCTCCTGCACGTTTGAGCAGTCGCCTATCACGATGCGGCCATAATCACCCTTGAGTCGGGCGCCGGGCCCTATGAAGCACTCCTCGCCCATCTCCACCAGGCCGATGACGGTGGCGGTGCTGTCTATGTAACAGGACTCCGGCACCAGCGGCTTCCTTCCCTCGAACTCAAAGATGCCCATCGTTCCTCCCGTAGCGCCGGCATCTTGCCGGCTTCTGTCTCGGCCGTTTTCCTCTTACTCGAACTCCTTTTCTATCTCCTCGGCAAGCACCTTCTTGAGGACCTTGCCGACCGGTGTGAGCGGCAGCATCTCCCTGAACACCACCTGTTTCGGGACCTTGAAGCCCGCCAGGCGCTCGGCGCAGTACACCTTGACATTCTCCTCCGTCAGTTCCGAGGTCGGCACCTTCAGGATGTAGGCGCGGCCGGACTCCCCCATGACGCTGTCGGGGATACCCAGGACAGCGGCAAGGAGTATTTCGGGATGCTCGCACAGGACCTCCTCGACCTCACGTGGGTAGACGTTCTCCCCGCCCCTGATGTACATCTCGGAGGTGCGGCCCACGATGCGGTAGTAGCCGTCGGAGTCACGGGTCGCCAGGTCGCCGGTGTACAGCCAGCCCTCGTCGTCTACCGCGTCCCTGGTGGCGTCCGGGCGGTTGAGGTAACCGGCGAAGACCGTCGGCCCACCAACCGCTATCTCTCCCACGATGCCGTCGGGCACCTCCTCCCGGTTCCCGTCCGTGAGCTTTACCTTGACGCCGGGAAGGGGGACCCCGATGGTGTTCAGCTTGTGCTCCTCGGTGTCGTCCTTGAGGGTGGTGATCAGGTTCCCCATGGTGCCCTCGGTGAGCCCGTACCCGATGATGACGTCAGCCTCCATCCTGCTGTTGACCTCCCGGAGGATGTCAGGGGGACACGGCCCCGCGCCCATGATGAGGTACTCCAGCGAGGAGTAGTCGTACTCATCGAAGCGGGGATGGTTGAGCTGGAGCGCGGTCATCGCGGCCACCGCCCCCATAACCGTAACATCGTGCTCGCTTATCAGCCGGAGGCTGTCCTCGATGTCAAAGTCGGCGAGTACCACCGTAAACCGGTTTACCACCGACCCGCAGATGCCTCCTATCATGCCCCCTGAGTGGAACAGGGGGAAGAACACCGCAACCACCTCCGCGTCCCTTCCCTCGGGCAGGCGCCCCCTCCAGCTGGTAAGGTTGAACACGATGTTGCGCTCGGTGAGCACGGCTCCCTTGGGAGTGCCGGTGGTTCCCGAGGTGTAGATAACCGCTACCGGTGTGTCCGGCCCCGTGGCCGAAGCCGCCGCATGGAGGTCCTCCGGGCCTGCCTCGGCCGCCCTGAGGGCCACCGAATCGAAGGAGGTGAACGCTTCGCCTTCGGGGGGCCCACCCGCCACCACCACAGCGCCGGGGCCGAACCGCGATGAGAGCATCTCCTGCATCTCGACTGCGCCCTCGCCGGAAACGAACCTCTCTCCCACCACCATGAGGCGGGGCTCCGAGTCATCGATGATGAACGCCGACTCTCCGGCCTGGAGGCGGTTATTTATCAGCACCGACGTAACGCCTATCATCTCCGCCGCCAGGAAAGCTATCGGGTGCTCGACCTGGTTGTCCATCATCAGCGCGATCCTGTCACCCGGCGAGAGGCCCAGCGCCAGGAGGGCGCGGGCGAACAGGGAAACCTGCTCCGCGTACTCCCGGTAGGAGAGCCGGATGTCCCCACAGATGAGAGCGGGCCTCTCGGGGACGTCCCGGGCGGCAAGTGATAGATAGTCAGCCAACCGGTCGGACGTCTGTGCATCGGCCACCTTGAAAGCCTCCTTGTCGCGGGCACGGGGTTGACCACCGGGCCGGTCAACCTGCCGTGCAAGGAACGTAACCGGACGTGACTATTATAACCGGCGCCCGCTTATCCGGTGATTATCCAGGTATCTTGTAAGGTTCTTGTTGCGTTATACGTTATACGAGTTGAAGTGGGTTGAAAGCCCTGGTGGCGGATGGACAAGCGAAGGATCAGGTTAGTATAAGGATGTCGCGTTTAAGAGCAACTGTCGCGGCCCTGATAACCGTTGCGGCAATGGTTGCGGCGGCGGCGTTATCGGCGGCGGCCCCGGCCGTGGTGAGCGCAGGGACGGCATGCGAGCGTAGCATCTCCGTCTCACGCAGGCAGGGGGAGGTGCTGGTGCGGTTCAGAGACGGCATCAGCGCGACCGAAAGAGGTCGCATCACGAGGGAGGCGGGCGCGAGGGCGACGCTAAAGGAGATAGGTCCTGCCGGGAACAGGCACACCCGGCTTATCAATCTCCGGACGGGCGTGGAAATCGATGAGGCCGTCCGTTTGCTTGAGGCGAGCGACGCGGTTATCAGCGCCGAGCCTAACTTTCTCAGGCGGGCCATGTACACCCCACCAGACCCCGGCTTCCCCAACCAGTGGGGCCTTCACAACACCGGCCAGAACATCGGAGGTGTCGATGGAACCCCGGGGGCGGACATCCACGCGGTGAGCGCCTGGGATATCGAGGACGGGCAGACCAACGAGATAACGGTGGCGGTGCTGGACTCCGGGATAGACTTCGACCACCCGGACCTGGAATCGAAGACATGGGTGAACCCGGGGGAGATTCCCGGCAACGGCATTGACGATGATATCAACGGATACGTGGACGATGTAGGTGGATACAATTTCGTCGGCATTTCGCAGAAGGTCTTCTACTACCTTTCGGGCGGGATGCCGGTGTTCATGTCGCGCCCCTTCGGCGATAGCGCCGCAACCCGGACGGTTGCCCAGTCGATAACCGGGGCCGGCTGCGAGCTTACCCACGTAGGGATCCTCCTGGACAAGGTAGGCGATCCGGCGGGGGAGATCAAGATCTCGGTAAGGGATGACCTCTACGGGGCGGACATATCCTCGTACACCGTCAGCCCGGCTGAGTTAGGTTCGTTCATGTACGTAGTCTACGAACCGCTGTCCTCTCCGGTACCGCTGGGGTCGGGGACGAACTACTACCTGGTGATTGAAACTGACAACCAGGACCCGGCGAACCATTACATGCTCTACGAGAACCGGGGAGCTGAGAACGGTGACGTTTACGACGAGGGCCAGCAGCATCACTGGGACGGTGGGACGTGGAACGGCAGCGGCTCCGACGATTATTACTTCAAGACCAACCCCAACTCGAATCCCAGGGACGATAACGGCCACGGGACGTACGTAAGCGGGATAGCCGGCGCCGAGAGCGACAGCCAGGGTATCGCCGGCGTCTCCCCGGGCGCGAGGATAATGCCGTTGAAGGTGCTGGACGGTAGCGGCGTGCCCAGCGGGGTTCTGGCAACCGACGAGATCATCGAGGCGATATACTACGCCGCCGACAACGGGGCGAGGGTTATAAGCATGAGCCTGGGCAGCCCGTTCGAGTCGAGCACGGAGCAGGACGCGATAGACTACGCTCACGGGCAGGGCGTGGTGCTGGTCGCGGCGGCTGGAAACGACGGGGACGAAACAACGTACTATCCCGCAAACTGCGAGAATGTCATAGGCGCGGGTGCCACCAACAACCTGGACGAGAAGGCCTCGTTCTCCAACCATAACGCGAGCGTCGATGTCACCGCCCCGGGGTGGTACGTGTACTCCACTACCAAGTCCGGGGGTTACGGTTACGGCTCCGGCACATCCGCCGCGACACCGATGGTTGCCGGGACCGCGGCCCTTATCTTTTCTTTCGACCCATCGCTTACCGCTTCGCAGGTGGAGCAGGTAATCGAGGACAACGCGGAGGACCTGGGGGACCCGGGGCGGGATGATTACTTCGGGCACGGCAGGGTGGATGCCTGCCGTGCGTTGAGCGATATTTCCTCAACTCCGCATATTGACCAGGTAGCACCATGCATAGCCCAACCGGGTGCCCAGGTGACGATCTCGGGGTCGGACTTCGGGTTTTCCAAGGGGACGTCGCAGGTGACGTTCAACGGTACGGCCGTGACCGCCTACGAGTCGTGGTCGGATACCGAGGTGATTTGTACTGTGCCCGCCGGCACGACTGACGGTCCGGTAAGAGTCACCACATCGAACGGCACCAGCAACGGGGTTGAGTTTACCGTGGACTACCCCGCACCCACGGTCACTGGCATTATCCCCCCTGGCGCGACTAACGATGGAACGGTCTCCATCACCAACCTCGCTGGCACCGGCTTCCGGAACGGGGCGACCGTTCAACTCGCCGGCCCCTCCGGCTCAGGGGAGACGGGAGCAGGCACCATAAACGCAACCGGCGTGAACGTGGCATCAAGCAAGAAGATAACCTGCTCCTTCGACCTCAACGGGGCTGCGGCGGGCACGTACGCGGTCAAGGTGGAGAACACCGACGGCAAGAGCAGGGAACTGGCCGGCGCCTTTACGGTCAGCGAGGCAACAACCCCCATCTGGTACCTGGCCGAGGGCTCCACCGACTGGGGGTTCTCCACCTACGTGACGATTCAGAACCCCAACAACGAGGCGGTAAGCGCCACCGTCACCTACATGACAGACGCGGGCGCTATGCCCGGTGGGGACATAGACCTCCCCGCAATGAGCCAGGCCACGGTAAACCCGAGAGGCATCCTGGGAGACAAGGACTTC